>Ga0136846_1210433_pt1 | contig 37192 bp, 37 predicted proteins | sample HopSoiMetagenom2_FD_96841 | JGI IMG/M metagenome (GOLD analysis project Ga0136846, IMG submission 96841) | Grasslands soil microbial communities from Hopland, California, USA - 2 Assembly 2016 (version 4) | ecosystem: Environmental > Terrestrial > Soil > Grasslands | place: USA: Hopland...
AGCACCCTAACTGATGAATGTACGGACTCGCTCCGCATCCTCATCCCCGGTCGCACAGAAGCGCCTGTGCACCTTATTGTTCCCGCCGCAGGCTATCTTTACCTCGCCCGGCTTACAACTGGGCGTAAGGACGGATGAAGACTCTCAGGCCTTCTTGCTGCTGCAGATCGGATATCAGGACACACGAGCAGTTCTTCGGCACCGTTTTCCAGCGTCCGAATCCACGCGACAGATACTGTCATTGGAATTCCTCCAAGCTATCCAGACCAGATCCGCATTAGTGTTCATTCATTGACCGTTGCCGCTGAGCAGGTGGTTGCCTGAGTCAGTGTTCTCAATTGCTGCCGGGGGAAGGGCGTCAGTTCGGGGTACCACCGGGAACATGCGCAGAACGCTCTGACGCCTCATCAGGGACGGGCAATTGCCGATCTGCGGCAGTCAGATTAGAACCCAAGCGGCGGTAATCAAAGGGTCTGGCCAGAATCCGCGCTTCTTCGTCCGTAATCGCGCCGGCGGCGAGTGTGTGAAGCCTCCCACTATCGAGAGCATAAGGAAATCCGCCGAACGCGTCACTAATGTCGCGTAGCGCGGTGTCGTTTAGTTTGCTCGCAGCAGCATGGGCATCGGAATACTGCTTGTTGATCCCGCAGGTTGCCCCCACCGGCCTAGTGCCAGGATTTTCGGCGAAATAAGGCCTGATGTACCTTTCATACATGCACTCGGCGAAGTGAACCGCAACACCTTCGTCAAGAGTGGCAACGGTTGGGTTGGCACCCGGCGGTGGAATAACAGGATTCAGCAAGTGAATGGCTTCATGGGCAAGCTCGTAGAACGCGCCCTCCCAAGAGTTCATCTCGTCATTGATGCCAACCCAAAGGCGCTCCGAGCCAGGTTCGCAGGGCAGGACTTGCGATGGAGCACCTTTCATTCCTCGATACTTTGGAAACGGATCAAGGGTGAAGGTATGCGCGCCCTCGCCAAAGCGATCTACAGCCATTTCGTGAAGCGCGGCTAAGGTCACCGCGAGAAGCTGTGCGGTCTCAAACTCTCTAACCGTGGGCTTCTGGGTGACCACCCGGGATGAATTGTCGATCACCGTGAGCCAGTCGGTCCGAACATTGTCCGTAGCGGAGGTATCAAGCACGAGCAGCCTGATCGCGGCAAGGTAAGGATTTTCGTCCATTTGAGAACGGCTCAAGCTACTCGCAATCGTGACGACGAAGTCTGAAGCGTGCACAGGACGGAAGGAAGGCTCCCTGTCTCTGCTCTCGCGTAAAGGGTTACGGCATCGGCTCAAGACTCCCTTCCACCCTACCCCCGATAACATGAGCTAATCGCCCTGCCCTACGACCGCTTTCGGCCAGAAGCGGACCTTTGCAAGGTAGATACGAGCCGGTCAGCTACCCTTTTTGTGCTTGTGAGGCTTGAGAGAAGGAGTATTGCCTGGGGTCTCCTTATTATCCCGTCGCCGCTTATCCGGCTTGCCCGTCGACTTGGCAATCGGCTTTGGACCAGGTTTAATTGCCATAAGTACTCTCCTCGTGTCCGCGGTATCACCGCGAGATTTACGTACTGGACGACCTAACCTTTGAACGTACGGGCCGGTCGTTCGGTTATACGCGTAGGGGCTGCCCGCCGCCAAGGGCCGCAGCGCCTGGCACGTTCCGCCCGCGCGGTCCGAGTAAGCAATAGTTGCAAGGCCGGACCAGCTGATGATGGGCTCTGAACGTTGGGATGTCCGCTTTGGCTCGGAAGCGGACCTAATCATTCCCATCGAGAACTTGTGCACATACTCATCGGCTGCCGGTGAAGAATCGCATGGCCCTGCCAGCCACCCTCAGTACCGCGCGACGTGCGCGCTCCCACCACAAGCGGCTGGCCTGGTCAGCCGAGACGTGCCGCGCCACCTGGTGCCGCATGAGCGCTTCGGCCTGGGTCGGCGAAAACGCTGGAAGCCTTTCCACCTCCCCGTCGGTGATGAAGTAGTGCGAGTAGCACGGCGCGTCGGCGACAAGTATCGATGGGGAAATGGAAGGCACGGATCCCTCGACCGAAATACGGTGGCCGTCGGGCACCAGCAGCGTAATGCGATGACCGCAGCCGCACGCGCACAGGAGCGCGGCCAGCTCAAACTCCACGTTGTGGTACACGACGCCCGCGCTCAGATCCGTAGGGATGCGCTCCACCGCCTCGTATACGTATGTCATAGGTTGCGTTCCTCGGCGTCGGCTTCGAACGACGCGGTTTCGAACGTGTGCCACGCGGCCTCATTGGTCCGCTCGTAGAGCCCAAAATGCTGCTTGAAGCGGACAACGGCGAGGGCGGCATTCAGCGCGTTGAGTTCGATGATCTGCGCCTGTTTGCGGTACTCGGCTTCCTTCGGGTTCACAGTTGGCAGGTACGGGGTATCGACGGTCCGGTCGTAGGCCCCGCGGTCGACGCCGGAGATTCGAACCACGCCGTTGAGCGCGCCGCCAAAGGACCGGTTGAGGCCCATGCCGCAGTCAATGTATGGGATGCCGGCGCTGCTCAGCCAGTCGACGAGGAAGCGCCGCGAGGGTCCATCGTCGACTGAGACGAAGACGAAGTCCAAGCCGCGCAGATGGTCGGCGTTCTCGGCAGTAACCCGCTCTGATACAGGTGTAATGCCCGCGTGCCATGTGTCGTAGTGCTGGGCCAACGCCTCGACCTTCGACTGTCCGATGGCGCTTCTGCCTAAGATGCCTGGGATCCGGAACAACGTGTGGACGTGTATCTTGTCATCGTCGAACAACGTGATGCTATCCAGATGCGTTCGGACGATGAAGTCCAGAATGCACGAGCCGGTGCCCCCAAGGCCGACGATGGCCACCTTCTTGCCGCGTAGGCGGTCGGCGACGTCGTTGATGCCGTAGTTCGCCGACGAGGTGTCGGGGAACCGAAGCGGCGATCCCTGTTCCGCAGCCTGTCGTTCGATGCCGCGCAGTGGAGTCGCGCTAGGATGCGCTGCTATAGCCGGTCGAATGATGACATCGAGGTACGTTTCGATCTTCTCCTGGAAGGACACATAGTTGCGCGGCTGGTGGTTGTCGTCGCGCAACTTCAAGGAGAACGCCAAGTCGGTCATTATGCCGGGGACGATTTGTACGCCTGCGGAGGCGGGGCCAATGCCGAGTTCGGTGCCCCCCGGACCGTGCGGCCGGCCGCCGCGCCACCAGACCTGGTGGGTGCCGGTCGGTTCGATGACGCATTCGGCGCCGAGGTTGACGGGGCTGAACAGGTCGCCGTGCTGGAGAACGCCAGCTTGGTCCAGATACGGCAACCCGTAGAGCACGAAATAGCCCCCTACGAAATCAGCGTCGTAGCCGAGTTCGTGAAGGTCCTGGACGAACGGATTACGACTCGCCAGTTCCTGAAACACGGAATCGCATGCCATTTTTGATCCTGACCTCTTCTCCAGGTGAGAGCGTCCCACTCAGGTTCTCCGAGGGTCCGTGCGAATACTTGATCACGTACTGCTTGGAAGGCGGCTTGCCTTCGCCAAGGTAGAGATCGACGACGCGCTCGTAGGTGATGGTGTGCGTCTCGATCTCGTGGCTGTCCTCGTTGACGTAAATTTGTATCCTTTTCTTTTCGGCGTTCATAAGCTTCCTCCTAAGGATGTCCGGGATAAAAGCCGATGACGGTCTCGTGGTTCGAGACACCGCATCGACCTTTTGATGCCCATGAAAGTAGATGCGGGACTCGACGAAAACTCGGACATGCGAGGAGCAGAGTCGCGCCGTCATCGCCTCTCCGCCTGTCGCTCGGCAAGAAGCACTAACTTGTGCAGCCTGCTTCCGGCGCATGGCCTACCTCGGCGCGGTCGCCCGGCTCGCTTTGCTTGCCACGGCCGATATAGCTACCAGCACCCCGTCGGCTCTCGCCGAACGTCACAACGCGGCCACGCCGGCGCCCCACTCGCTTTTCGCTTGGCCGACGTTGGTCGTCATCCGCTGGGCTGCACGTAGACGACGAGTCGCCAGCGAATGCTTCCCACGCCTGCGGCATGCTGGCGGTGGTTCTGCGGCGGCAGGGTATGACCCATTGCGATGCAGACCTTGTTGCCACACGCCACACAGCGGTAGATGCCGGCGTTTTCCGTCTTGGTACCGGGTTCGTTTTGCTCGTCAAATGCGCCATGCTCGCTCTTCGCCAGACGCGTCGAATACTTGTACGGGGCCATGATGGTCTCCTAGTGGTCCGGTATCCGAAAAAGTATCGGCTGCCTAAGCAGCCCTGGTCTTCAGCCTTTGGGCGGACACAGGTCGTGGCCGTAACTGTCTTTCGACTGGATGCGCCCATCGTGGCCGTGGACAACGAGTTCCGTGCCCTGGTTGCGGGCGATGCTGCGGGTTGCGGCGGTTGCCTCGGCCTTGGTGTTGTACACGCCGCTGGCGCGCCCGGCGCCCTCGCCGCGAACGGCCTACCCGTCGGCGTGAGGGACCACATGCTGGTTGCGCTTGCTGTTCATCTAGTATCCTTTTCATCAAGGCGGGGCGAGCCGCATCCCAGAAGTGCGGCGCTCTCCAAAAACTCGGACATCGGCGGGCGATGTCCGAGTTTTTGCCCTGGTCCGCATTGGGTAGTCAAGGAGGCGTCGATGGACTTGGCGGATCATGAAACGAAACTACTCGCCACGGCCGAGCAAATCCGCGCGGCCATCGAGGGCTTGACCGACGAGGACTACGCCCGGTTGCGACGGGCGGGCTGGGCGTTACTATATGGTTCGGAATACAGTGACCCGCTCGAACTCATGAACGAAGCGATCACACGGGCGATGCACGGTGCCGGCCAGTCCAAAGGGCGGCATTGGCCGCTCCATGTGCCGTTCGTCGTGTTCCTCATCATGACCATGTCCTCGGTTGCTAATGCTTCGACAGAATCTCTGACCCAGACCCTTACGGACTCACTGGCGGACTTCGTGCCAGAAGGCGTGGCCTACTCCGATTTCGCCATCGAAACGCTGCACACAACGTCCGTCGAAGCGGAGTTTGTGAACGAAGAGGAGCGCGCTGCTGAGTCGGCAAAGTCTGCGAAGGTGTTCGCTGACATCGAGGCCTTTTTTGCGGATGATGAGGAGGTGCTCATGCTGGTGCTGTGCTTGCGCGATGGGCAGCGTCCACGCGAGATTCAGGAATCCGCGGGTATCACGGTGACCCAGTACAACACCGCTCGCCGGCGCCTGCGCCGTGGGCTCACAAAACTCGGTTTAGGCGGAAAACGGCCATGAGCAAGCGCGACGACCGACACGACCTGATGAGGCTGCATTTGCTCGCTGCTCAGGACGCTTTGTCGCTGTGCGCCGAGGAGTTGATCCGGGAGGATAAGGAAGCAGGGGTAGATACCCAGGCAGAAGCCGAACGGTGGCGGGCGTCGATGCGGGCGACGGCGGCGCGTGTGCTGCGCGAGACGCGGCCCGTGCGTAATGCCGAATACATCCCACTCAGCGCGCGCGTGCGCAAGCGGCCTGACATCGACGCGCTTAAAGCGCTGGTTAGAGGAGTGTTTGCCACGCGGCCAGAACTTGGCCTGGCCTACAGAGATGGCAAGCATCAATCAGACGAGGACTGGAAAACCCTCTACGACGACCTGGTTGACGCGGGCGCCATTGTTCCCGACGAACATGAGGATTGACCCCACCGCCTTTTCGCCCGGGGAGTCGCTCCTTTGGCGCCACGGGGTTGTGGAACCCGAGCACATCGACCTCGACGCGATTGCGGCGGCGGAAGGAGTAGCGGTGCGTTACCGACCGCTGAGTGGGTGCGAAGCCCGGCTAGTGGTGGTGGACGAAAAAGGCATCATCAGCGTAAGGCACAACGCTGCCAACGTCGGCCGGCAGCGGTTTTCGTTGGCGCACGAGCTCGCCCACTGGATGCGCGATCGCCACTCCGGTGGAGCGATCTGTTCAAGCGACGACATCAGTCCATCGGATATGGGGGCTCGCTCCAAAGAAACGGAAGCCAACGCCTATGCGAGCCAGCTCGTTCTTCCGGACTACCTCGTCGCCCCCAGGGCCAGTGCATTGGCGCCGACGTTGGATGCCGCCCAAACGCTCGCCAAGACGTTCAATTCGAGTATGACGGCTGCGGCCATCAAGCTCGTTCGGCACGTACCGGTTCCAGCATGGGTCGTGTGCCATCGACCCAATCGAGCGGGGTGGTTCATCCGTGGAGGCGCTGCGCCGGCCGACCTATTCGTTCTAACGGCCGAACTCCACCACGATAGCCCTGCGTTTGCCTTGCTTTACGGTAATCAAGGCGGACGGACGCCGATTCATCAGGAACCCGCAAGCCGTTGGTTGTCGGGCTCCATCACGCGGGGCAAAGACGTCCAGTGTCAATCGATGAAGCTGCCCGAAGGATCTGTCCTGACAATGCTGAACCTGAAATAGGACCGACTCCCCTCCGCTCGGACTTTAGAGCTTTACCCTCGATTAATCGCCCTGCCCTCGTCCGCTTCTGGCCAGGAGCAGGCATTGCTCTGAGCCGACTTGCACCTCGAGGTTGCGTTGAGCGTTAGTTCTTCTCACGCACGCCGGCGCAACAGCCAGCGTGACATCTTGCTGATAGACGGCATTGGCTCTGTTCGATGAATGACTCGGTGACAATTCGAGCAGACGACTGCCAGGTCTTTTAGTTCGGTTTTTGTGACGCCGTCCGACTTCCCGATCGGGCGCAAGTGATGGACCTCACAGTAGCCCTCGCCAAGGCCGCCGTATATCTCGTAAAAGTCGAATCCGCAGACTTCACAGCATAATTTCCCCGTGGCTTTTAGAACAGCTGCTTTTTTGACCCTGATGATGGCGGCGTTTCTTTCCCGCCGCAGGTGGGCCACCAAGCGTGGGTTGCCCTCTTGCGCAAAACGGTCGTGGTCGACGTCAGGAAGCAGGTCGTGGGTCCCGGTGTTGATAAGAGCGATCACCCGATCCACGATACTGCGGCTTTCCGCTTGATTGGCGAACCAGACATTGCTTTGGCCGATTCCACCCTTCACGGCCCGCGGAATCAGCAACTCTCGTTGTTCAATGGGAAGAAGCACCGCATCCGAAGCCGGCGCCGTGACCCGGAACTTAGTTACGCCGTTCGATCTTTGGGTGGCGTTTGGGTGTGCAATCGTCTGAAGATCGCGATACACCGCCGCATTTCGGTACCAACCAATTACAACTGTGCCTCCGCTTTCGGGCCCAGCTGTCCAAATCACCGTAACGTTTTCTATCTTTTCATCTTTCTTGGAGGCGCCCAGCTTCTCAATTCGTATGGATCCACCGACGGGCTGGACCTGACCATATAAGGCGCCTCTATTTTTGGTGAAATTGCAAACTTCGTGGCCGACAGAGTGCCGGTTGTAGTCTCCGCCCCGTGCGATTGAATCACCTTTAATTCCGTTGTAATGACTCATCCAGCCTACGTTGAAAAAACTAACGGCATATTTTCTCTGAACGCGACCATCGAGTCGGCTATCCCTTGGTGATCAATCTCGTCATACCCACATGTCCGCTACGGGTCGAAGACGGACTTTCCCGGCGGATCATAGCCCGATCCGCTGGCCCCACGTCAGTTTGCCTTCAGCGCGTTCTCCGAACTGACGCCGCTCGGGCTTTACGCCCGTCCATCCCCTCCCACATGGCAATATCGGTTGTGCGTCAGAGGCTGCTTCTGCTTTCCCTCGATAACGCGTACCAATCGCGCTTGTGGCTGGCAGCGTCGCAGCTAGGTGGTGGCCGCGCTCCGGAACCTGTGCCGGATTGGTCCTCAAGGTTTCATCGATCGTGGAGCACCGTAAGACCCTGCAGGCGGGCCTGAGCCCCGCCACGACGCCGGGCAAGCCGGTGCTCGATCGGGCGGCCCAGGCCGTGAGGGCTTGGGCCGCCGCCGGCATGACCAAAGGGGTCGATTTCTCGGCCGCTATGGAAGCAGCGCCTTGGCCTTGCCCTGTCGCCGGCGGCGTTGGACGAGACCGTGCAGCAACGCACCAGGCTCGCCGGCCTCGAGGGCAATTTGGGTGGACACAGCCTGCGCTCGGGCTTCGTGACGGAGGCGAGCCATCAGGAAGTGTCGCTCGCAGCCATCATGGCAATGGCGGAGCACCGCATGGTGTCCATTGTGAGAGGCTATTCTTATGCGGCCTGCGCCAGCGCGCATCCTGCGACACGCCTGTTCGAAGACATCAAAATTAGGTATGACGCCTCTGTGTAGAGTACGAACACATGCCATCGCCACTAGGCCGATGCGAGTTGCCCCCCATCTAAAACATTTGTCGAATCGCAGAGCATCATCAGCATCTTTGACCTGAGTTTTCCCTTGCGCGCATCAAAAAACGCTTCAAACGCCTGCATATCGGGTGGGATTTCTCCAAGCAGGTGCTTTTGCCGGTAGTGCTGTTGAGTCGTCGCGTCGGAAAACTGTTTGTTCAGCCATTCCGCCGGCATGGTGGCGCGTTTCTCGTTGTTGACTACCCCATCGAGCAACTGCAGATTGGGTAGCTGATTGGCAAGGTCAGACAGCGCATCAGCATGTGTTTCATCTACGCCAGCCTTCTTAAGCTTGGCCTTGGTGAATCTTGAAATCGGAAACACGTGGTCCATGTGGAACTGATTCTTCAGATCCACAAACGGGAAGAGCAGCGAAAGCAAACAGAACGTTCGCTTGTCTCCGTACTCCATGCTCAACATGTCGTCCACTTCGGCCGGCTCGAACGTGAGCGACTTGCCGCGTTGTGTCATCACCTGGCGCAGTTCGTCGGCAGGGAACGAAGTAGTCCCTGAGGACTTAATCGTTTCACGCAGCGCGGTAAGCAATGTATCCAGGCCGCTCCCCCAAATGCCAGACGTTTTCAGCAACGAACGAATCAGCCATGCCCGTATTTTCTCTCGATCCTCTGCAAACTGGGTACGTGTGGTGTAGTTGGACGGCACCTTTTGCTGGTACAGATAGAACGCAATCGGAAGCAACGCACTGTCGGCTTTCAAGGTCTGACCGTTAAGGCCGAAATTAGCAGCCAATTCGACGGTACGAAGAAGCGCTGAGCGAATGTCTGACCAATGCTCTTCGAGGATAGCCATATTGCCTGTAGTGAAGTTCTCAACCTTGAAGCCGACGCTTGCGATGTCCGCGAGCATCAAGCCTGCTTTGAGGACGAAGTCTTGACTTAGGTTGAAACCCGTGCCAATCCGGTTCAGTTCGTCGACCAGTTTGTGGATTTCCGCCCGTGCGTCGACCTTCTTCCATTGAGCGACGGCAATACTTAGCAGAAGGTCCGAATAGGAAAGAACCGTGCCTCCCGAGTTCAACCGAATGAAGATGTTTAGGACACGCTCGATATCCTGCGTCTCTTCCTCGTAGTAGTTGATATGGTTTCCGGAATGGACCACACGATGGAGTCGGTCCAAGATCGTGTAGGCTCGGTTTAGGTGTTCGCCCTGCAGACCGTCCTCCATCAGCTTGGTGAGCATGGCGGGGCCATCCCCCATTCCGAGGATTTCCGGCACTTCGAACCAGTACGCGTCGGGGTCGCGTAGTGCCTGGACGTCATCCAGAAACTTGAACTGGTAAATCACCCCATCTTCGTCCGGCACATTGGCAGCGGTGAGGTTCAACCGCAAGGTTCGAACTGGAAAGGCGTCAGGACTGCTCCACCATTTGTTTGGCTGTTTTATGGCCATCGATCCACGGAGGCCAATGTTGAGTGCCGTCAGACGCTGTTGGCCATCCAAGACGGCCGTAAGGCTCTGGTGGTGAATTTTGCCTAGTTCTGGGCAATGGGCCGCGTCGCGCTGATGGTAGTTCCGCACGAAGTCGTAGAACCGGAACTTGTTGCTCGTTGCCGCCTCGACCTTCCAGAATAAAAACGTGCCGAAGGGATAGCCCTGCATGAGGCTATCGAACAGTCGCTCGATTTGCTCCGGCTTCCAGACAAACTCACGCTGGATAGCAGGCAACACGTAACTCTTTTCCTGGATACGCCTCAGCGCATCGGCAATTGTGCCTCCGGGTTTGTACATCGCCTTCTCTCGCTCCTATTCGACCGGTCATGTTCTTAGCGACCGTAATGGCGGGCCACCCCTGAAATATACTAAGGGTTCAGGCACTGCTACGAAACCAACTCATTGATGGTCGGCAATCCCATCAGCGCCATGCACCTGATTGGCCGGTCGAATGAAAGATTCGGGCTAGATCGTCCCGAACGGGAAACATGTCCACCGAAAAGCAGACCTCACTGGCTTCGATAGTGAATCACGGACTCATATCCCCCCCGATGGCGAACTTTCGGCAAGACGGCTCCCTGCCTAACGGATATTTTGCAAAGCGCCGAAACTCTTCGTCTGTAGGCCTTCGCCTACACCATTAGGCATAGGTGAGCCGAGAAAAAGGTCGCCCGCGCTGTAGTCCAGGAGGCGCGGTGCAGCCAAAACGAACCCCAGTTCCATTGCCACCCCCTACTTCCAGTCGAGAGGCCCGCCATGAGGTTGGCAATTGCTCAGGTCTAACCGACGTCCCCCCGCCTTCAGTAGCGGTCCGATTTTGAGTCCGGGATTAATGTAACTGTTTCGCGTAAGCAGCGGGAGTCAGCCCGCCGAGTGCTTGGCAGCGCCGTCTGCTCGTCCTTTCCCGCGGTGAGTACGATGAGCGGCATGTTTCCGAGGTCACCCCATATCGGCCTCGGCCTCACGACGAAAACCGATGATCCGCTCTTCCGAAAGACGCTTTTCACGTCCAACCTCCGTCATGTTGGGGATTGGACTCCAAACCGAAACGCTACTCAAATGCGTGGGGCGTCGAGCCGCCCTCGGCTATGCCGAGCGATGGTGGCGTTGGAGTTTGCGACGATGAAGTGGGTTGACGACTCCAAACCAGATAATAGCTGCAGCAAGGAGTGAGTTCAGGAGATAGAGCACCACAATCTCACCTCCGAGATATCGCCGCACCACCTCATCGACGTCAATCCCTAAATCATCGAGGCCCAGAGACACGAGGTTCAGCGGAAATGCCAGAACCTCAGCGGCAACATCGCTCACGGAGCTCGCGCAGATCGCCTGCATACCGCAGGAAAGCCCATTTATTAGAAGCGCGACCGTCAGCGCGAAATGCACCAGCGCGATGAGGAAGAAGAACGCAACTGACTTTCTTTTGGACATGACTGGAATACCCTCAAATACTTGTCAGTAGCCCAACGGATTGAAGCGACGCGAGTCATCAGCCGGCGATATCGACATCATCCTTGGAATGGTTGGCAATATGGCGTTGCTTGATGGCTGGAGCCCCCCACTGCGCAGGACGTTCATCACGAAGTCCCCGCAATTGTTGCTCATGCCGCTGTAGGCATCGTGAAGATGTTCATCCGCGTAAGTTCTCATTAGGATGTCCTGCCCAGGCATGGTGTGAAGCCCTTCCTGGCGGTCATATGCGGCCCTGTAACTGAGAGGGGCGCCGAAACGACCTGTGTATTCCGTCAGTGATGCTTCCATGGCCTGGAGCGTTGCAAACTTTGCCACCGTCGTCAGCTGCGCTCCATCCGGTGCAAGCCCTCCCTCCTGATAGAACATCCAGCCCGTGGCATCATTTCCTATCGCTACCGCCGCATGGCCTGCATAGCGGCCCGAGGTCACGTGCACGGTCCCGGTATTGACCATCAAGACGGCATCCAGTCCCGTTGGATCAGCGTATCCGAGTGGATTGGCGCCCGCATATGAGTAGGTCGATGCACCACCGGCCAGTCCGATGGGGTCACTCTGAAGATACCGCCCGGTCGCAGCGTCGAAGCTACGTTGCAGGTTGTATTTCAAACCAGCCTCCCCGTCCGCGTACTGGCCCGGTAACCGAAGATTTAGAACGTACCCCGTCGTCGAGACGGGTCGGTTCTCGCCGAAGGGGTTCATTGCATAGGGCCAGGCCCAAAGCACGCTGCCGGTGTCGGACGTCACCACACGAGGCGACCCGTTGCCATCGGCGACGACGAATCCGAGCGACGAGCCGTCGACAATAGCTATGGGAATGCCGGCTAGACTGACGTACTCCCGCCGGTTTGACCCCGACGCTTCCGAGAGCAGCTGGCTGGTCTCTCCATAGACAAACCGCGTCGTTGTTGAACCGACCACCTTGGCCACGCGCTCTCCGATGATGTTGTAGACGTAGGTGCCGACGGTCGCGCCGTTCTGCTGAACCGTAGTCATGCGGTTGCGCTTGTCGTACGCATAGCCCCATGTCACCCCCGCGGCGGTATTGCTGGTTGTGTTGCCGTTGGCATCGTACGTGCGCACCGCTGTTCCCATACCCGTCAGCCAGTGGGTGCCAGCCTTATAGTTGTAGGCGCCGGTGTACGCACCCGGTGCGGTTTTGCTCAAACGATCGCCCGTCGGGTTGTAGGTGTAGGCCTCAACGGTCTTGCCCGCTGCATCCTTGACTGCCGCCAAGCGATATAGCGCGTCGTAAGCGTAGCTTGCCGTCCCACCGCTGGACTCCGATACGCCTGTGACATTGCCCACGGCGTCGAGGACAAAGTGGAGCTCTAAAGCAGGCGACACAACGTCGGTGACCCCGTAGTTGGCGTCATACGTGCGGACCACCGTCTGACCATTGCCCAAGGTGTACGACTGCACCGGCCCGAACGGCAGCCAGCTGATGCTGGAAGCGACCGTCTGCGGCGAACCAGACGGTGGCGTGACGGTAACACCCGTGACCTGCCCAAGGTTGTCCCTTGCATACGCCACAACGGCACCGCCAGGGCGGGTCTCGCTCTGGATTCGATCCGCAGGCGTGTAAACGTAATGAATGGCATCCGTGACCGAGCCCTGCGTCTGCCGCTTATCGGTTACGTTACCCCGGGCGTCGTAGCAATAGGACGTCGTGGCACCCGTCTCAACCAAGCGCGTCAGGCGTCCGATCGGCGCAGAGGCAGAACAATCGGTAACGGTATTGGCCTCGTCGTAGTAGTAGGCCACATTGAGCGTCGAATCCGTAAACGAAGTTGACGTGACACGGCCCAACGCGTCGTATGTGTACGTGGTGACCACGCCCTTTGCGTCCGTCTTCGTGATGCGGTTGCCGGCGGCGTCAACCGTATAAGAAGTCGAACCCGTATCGGGGCTGTTGACACCGACAAGGTCGCCCAGGCCGTTATGGTCATAGAGGGTATTGAGGCCGGCGGGGTCACTGATGCCGGAGACGTTATCCAATGCATCGAAGGCCGTGGCCATCTGTGCGTTTGCTGTGGAGCTGCTGTTACCGTTGTAGTCATTGATGGTACCGACGAGGCGGTTCAGTCCGTCATAACTGTTTAGGGTTGCCACGCCGAGAGCGTCTTTGACGCCGACCAAGTTTCCATCCTTGTCATAACTCCCAGTGCCCGTCGCATCGAATACGACATGACCCAAACCGTCCGTGACCGTCAACAGCTGACCCAGGATGTTGTATGTCCGTGTGATCGAACGACGTAGCGTGTTTGACGAGTCGAAGGTCTCTTCCTTGGTGGGATTTCCTGCCGCATCGAGGGTGTAGCGGATATAGCTGTTATCCCTTCGTGAGACCTTGGTCAGGCGGTTGGCGAGGTCGTACTCGAGATTGAGGGTGATGCCATCAGCGTCGCTTACCTGGGTCAGGAGGCGGCGGTTGTTATAGGTCAACGTCATCGTCGCATCACCGGCGGACGCAGATCCGTCCGCATTGGCCCGCACGACCCGCACCGAGAACTGGCCCCCGTTGTTGTAGGCCAGGTCCGTAATCACGCCGTTGGCATCCTTGACGCGAGTCGGGCGTCCGCCGCCGTTGTAGGAGACAAACGTCGTGACGTGGCCAGCTTCGTTAGTGATGGTCGAGATGTCCCCTGCCTTGTGACAGGCTCCGCCGACGGTCGCACAGCCGCTCTCGTCCGTCGTCATGTAATACGCGATGTGGCGAACATCCGTGATGTCGGTGCGAGGTCCGTCCGTGGTGAGGGCAAGGCCAACTAGCGGGCACGTCGTGGCATCGACGGCATCGCACCACGTGTGGAGCGTCTGCCGGATGCCTTTAGGCGCATGGGCCTGGCTGCCGCAGGTGTACGTGACGTTTACGGATGGGTCGATCACGCATTCGGCCGTGACTTGGCCACGGGCGTTATAGGTCCAATTGCTCTTAGCCACCACGTTGCCCTTCGCATTGGAGACAACACGCGAGAGCGGCAAGCGGAGGGTTGTGTTCCAGGTCGTGGTCATATTGCGCTGGGCGTCTGTTCCCACGGCTTCACTCGAATGGGTCAGGAGTCCGTTGGCGTCGTACGTCATCTGGGTGATGTTGCCCCGGAAGTCCGTCATCGACGCCGGGAAACCAAGGTTGTCGTAGGTCCGGGCCTTCCAGCGCTGACCACAGTCTGGTCCACAGGGTGTGTCGAGACCGGTGACGCGACCGATGCCCGCAACCGTCGACACCCCGAGCGTGACCGTGTTGCCGAGCGGGTACATGATGCTCGGTGCAGCCCCGTCGTGATAGGTCACCTTCGTCGTGCCGACGTTCCCCGTGAACGACGAACTCGTCGCTCGGCCCTGACTGTCATACGTCACACTTTCATAGTTGCCAATGAAGTCGTAGATACCGGTGAGAAGGTTGCCCGGCGCACCGTCGCCGACGCTGCCATCCTTGTCATAGCTGTAGTACTTGACCGTCTGACTTGTATAGGCGGCATTCAAGCGAGCGTAGGAATCGTTGTAGTCAAAGCTCCCGGTGGTGCCATCCGGGAACCTGAGCGTACTCAGCCGGTAGTGCGAATCGTAGCCAAACGTGATCGCCCGCCCCTTCGAGTCGGTAACCGAGGTCAGCAAGACACCAGAGACGGTCGGCGTCGATGTCGTGGTATAGGCAAGGGTGATGCCCTGCCCGTCCTGGCCGGAGACGGACAGCAAAGTGCCCCGGGTGTCGTACGTTTCGGTTTGCCGCACGCCCCCGACGAAGAGCGTGTAGCCGGTGACGACGCCTCCCGCATCCTTGAGCGTTGCGAAACGGTCTCCGGGCGTCGTGCCGGCCCATGCGCTGCCATTCCATTGGAACGCCTCCTGTTTGCCATCGGGACGCAATGCCGTGACGGAGGTTGCCGGTGCCCCGTTGATGATGAGTGAGCGATCAAATGAGTGGCGCCACTGGAACCCCATGTGGGCCGGTGCCATGGACGGGTCACTGTTGTAAAAGCGCCGGAACGTTAGATACGGCCCGCCGTCGTAGACGTCTTCCTGCAGGAAGAAGTTGCCGGTGGATGCATCGATCGGATCGCCGACATGGGCTGCACCGAGCTTCTCCGCGCATGATGAGCCGTCCGCGTTACCGGACGCGCCACCACCGCTGCCGGTCCCGTTTTTTTCGCTTCCCATCCCGCCATCACAGGGCGCGCCGCTCCCCAAGGCCGCGGATCTCGGACCGCCGTAGCGGCTGATTTGCATCTTGCCACCCTGGCAGGTGGGTGAGGTCCACGGGCCGTTGAAGGTTGATCCATCGGCCGACAAGGTCATGGTGAGAGCGATGAGGCAGGGCGAGCTGCTCGGATCGCCTTGTTCGAGAATGGCCTGGTCGGTGATGGTCAACGTATTGCCTGACGCTGTGCCCGACAGAGACGTCTTGAACCACTTTTGTCCGCTCCCGCCAGGCACGGTCAGGCGGGTGCCAGTGACATTTCCATTTGCATCTTGGGTGAGCTGCACCTCCTCGGTCCACGCATCGGCGACCGAGTCGAACGGCGACTCCAGATTGCCATGCCAGACACCGGTCACGTCGGCCACCGGGGCTTCCGCTGGCTGTACTGCGCTTTGCCTTAGGGGTGCGGCCGGGGCGCGCTTTGACTGCCCGGGCGGCGCCATTTGCGCCGCAGCCACCTGCCATGGGGCGATGACCACGCCCGTCATGACCACCGCGACAAAAACCCTCGCCAGAAAACCGATCCCAAACACATGCCTAAGAAGCATGGCCGCATCCCTACGCCAGAAAGGTGCTGGGAGGTTAACTGCTTTATCTGTCAGATGTCTGGTGGCGAAGTTGTAGGGGTTCCCCTACAAGGCCTGGCGAGATCGATCGGTCAGTCCTTTCGCGCATCCTTCGACGTGGGCGCTTTTTTTTGACCATACAATCATTTAGGCGAGATGCAGCGTTACCCTCACCACCGAGCAATACCGCGACATCTTCAGGTCTTGCGGTCAGCGAGTAACGAAATGTGCGACAGCGTTCACACTTGCGGGAAAGCGAATGGATTGAATGGCGCGACGCCGAAGGGCTTGGGGACTGTACGTCTGTTCGGGTCAATGGACGACTGCATCACCGGCATCATTGGTGCTCCATTGCCATTGGATGGGAACCTCACCGTCATTCCACTCTTGATAACCCTCCCTAATCACCCTCCCCTACTTCAGCTTTCCGCATAGCGCTTTTATTCACGGCTCTGACGTCACCTGACGTTACCGTCCAATTTCTGAGCGGCGAGGATTTCCCATCGACCGCGCATATCGAGTGCAGTGCCGCAAGCTCCTTGGGATGGTGGCAGGACAACCACCGAGTTAGTTCCCCGTCGGAGAGGATTTTGGCCACGATCCCGGCAAGTACAACCCCTTCAAGCACAGCCAAGCCTTCGGCATTGCCGCTTTCTGGCAACCTGGACGAACGCCCTAGCGCAATCCGCCGGATCCCATGCCGATTGAGCATGTCCGTGACCCGGCTGTCAGCTAACAGGGACGCCAATGCCTTTGTAGCAGCACAAAAGCGGATCTCCGCCCTGCGCGCCTCCGCCGCCAGAGCCATCGCCTCGTGCCGTCGGCTCCATTCCCGTTCCGAGCGGGTCACCCACATAGGGGCGTCTCCAGCCGGGACAATCTGGCGAGGTCTTTCAGTACCCCTAGTGAGGGATACCTGCAGTCTTCGAGCAAGGGACCGTTGCGCATGTAGAAGCACTTCGGAAACGTCGGAAACAAGACCCAAGGGAGGACGAAATAGTCGATTGGTTCAGCTTCGCCGTAGATTGACCTGGCAAACACCACGATGTCTGTGTCTTCGGGTTTCCGATGATTGAACCACTGCTGGCTTGCCCCCGCTGGTCGGGACCCATGGACGACCATGAAGGACAGCGTCCATGCTCTGTCCACCGTTAGTCGCCAGCCTTCCCGCTCGACGGTCGAACCGTCCTCCTCCAGCCGTTCGATAGCAAACGACGTCAGGCTTTCCCGCCAGCGTGTGAGCCAGAGGCGAATGTCCGCATACCGGGCATGACGCGCCGGCGTGAAGCCGACAGCTCGGTACAGGGCGGTCAAACCGCCGAACCGTCGGGCGATCCCGTGGCTAGACATCAAGCCTGGAGCTTTATCAAGAAGCGGTGCGGTCAACCGCCCTTCTTTCTTCAAAAGCTCACGAACCCCCTCTAGCAGTGAGACATTCGTCACCCGCTCTCGGGAGCGCACCCGCCGCACCCTCACCTTCTCAAACACGTCCGCGGACACCAGCGCTTCAAATGCTCCGTCATGCCGCACCCAGTCGGCCTTCGGATTCTGGATCAGTCGTCCCGCGAGCTTCTTGCTATAGCGACCATAGACGGCATGTCCCGCGTATTTTTCCGCATCGAGCACATTGCGCACTGTGTTGTAGACCCAAGGCTTCCCCTTGTGGGTCAGAACGCCCTTCTTATTAAGTAGGCGTGCGATTTCGGTACAGCCGTGCCCATCGAGATACTGCTGAAACATCCAGCGCACCGTTTCCACTTCCTCCGGCGGTCCCGGCACGAGAATGATTCGGTCTGTGGTCAAGCTCTTGCGGTCACCCTCTTCGAGCAAGAATTTTGCTTCGCCGTCCGCACTGATGAGCAGCCTGCGAAGGCCATATCCTGCAATCGCGCCCTGCCGATAACCAAGTCCAGCGAGATGCCGCTGGCCCGCCGATGTCTTGGCCGAGAGCTCTCGGCTGAACTCAGCGGCCATGGCTCTTTTCAGGCCCTTGAACACCATCGAGAACGGACTGAGGTCGTTCTCAAAGGGCTCCCCTACATAGATGACCTGGACACCGGATCGCCAACAAAGGAATTCATGGAAGGCGCCTTCGTCGGTATTCTGGAATCTGCCCCATCGGGTTACATCGAGCACCAACACGCCATCGAAGCCAGCGCGCCCGCTGCGGATGTCTTCCATCAGTGCGATCAATCCCGGGCGCCGCTCGATGGTCAACCCGCTCCGGCCTGCGTCCTGATAGACACGCACAATGTCCATGCCGTGCCGGGTCGCGTAGGCGTTGATCGCCCGTGTCTGGTTTTCCAGGGAGTACCGCTGCATGTCAGTCGACATGCGCATGTATGCCGCGACAAGAACCGGCTGAGCACTGGATCCGGACCTTGATCGGATAAGCACAGGCTCAATACCGCGTGGCCGTGGGTTGGCAGATCCTTCTACTGTAGGCCGACTTCGGCCATAGAAGAAGCCTGTAACAACATTGGTACAGCAGTGGATCGATCTGGGCTAGCTCCTGCCGAGCGACCGCCTGAACTCGACCATTCGCGAGATCGATATACTATCGATATGAATTCCCGCGAGAACTGCATTCTTGATATTGCAGCCTTGGTCCATGAGGCCGCGGCCATGGGTGATGCGGCCCTGGCGATGGACCTCGACGAGGCTCGGTTTCGGGCGCAACTGATTGCGGCGAAAGCCGACGACGCGGGGCATGTTGGCGTGGCGTGTGCCGCGGCCCACCTCGCCGTTCTCCTCGGGCCGATCGGAACAACCCCTTCGCCCGGGTACGGGGCAGGCATCCTGCGCGTGGCCAATGAACTCGATGCCCTCGGGTTCGAACCACTTTAGTGCTGCCACTGCCTCAGTCAGACGTCCAGATCGGAAGCAATGCCAAAGAACGCGCCTGACTTGCACACCCACCTAACGGGCGTTGCTTCAGTTCCAGCGCTTGCCGCTCTCTGCTTTAGGAGATCTCTACTACCTCGTTACTATGGGCACGATTGATGCTTCAAGGTGCGAGCCGGGTCCTCCGGTCTCATTGTACGGTGCAATCATGAATCGTCTTTCTGCTATTGCTCTGATTTTACTGTCCGCAACACCCTTTGCTGCCGCTGCCCAATCTTCACATCGGACAGCCGCTTACGGCTCTGCGTATTCTCAGCCTAAAAGTACGTCAACCGGCTACGGCAGCGCGTACGGCCAACCTGTGCACGTAGATAGTTACACCCGGGCGGACGGAACCTACGTGCAGCCGCACTATCGAACCAGCGCTGACGAAACACGATCCAATAACTACTCGACCAAGGGTAACGTGAACCCGTATACGGGTCAGCCAGGCACAAAGAACCCGTACGGTTACTGACACGATAGGTCGCAAGCTGCCGCGTCGTCGCGCGGAGACCTATTTCCGCATATCGCGTGCCAGCCCGACTTATTTGGTATAGCGCTATTCGCGAGCCTCTAAGGGGCGTAGTGTGGTTCTAACAGCCGCTGAGCTGGAGAGGCCATGAGCCGCACTAACGCCCCCGGCAGGGTGGAAGCCCTCACGAGAGCGGCTGAATACCTGCGGATGTCCACGGATCAGCAACAGTACTCGACGCAGAACCAGTCTGCCGTGATCGCTGCCTATGCGGCTGTCCACGGCATGACGATCGTCAAAAGCTACCGTGACGAGGGGCGAAGCGGCGTGCGGATCAATGGACGTCATGCGCTTCAAACTCTACTTCGTGACATTCGCGACGGGCAAAAGGACTATGAGGTAGTGCTCGTGTACGACGTGAGCCGTTGGGGGCGGTTTCAAAATCCCGACGAGGCGGCTTACCACGAGTTCGTGTGCAGCCTGGGCGGCGTCAGAGTTGTCTATGTGGCCGAGCCGTTCTCTGATGACGGAACGCCATTTTCAGCCGTGTTAAAGGGGCTGAAACGGGCGATGGCTGGAGAATACAGCCGTGAGCTTTCAGCAAAAGTGTATGCCGGACAGTGCAGGCTTATCAGCATGGGATACAGGCAAGGTGGCTCAGCGGGCTACGGCTTAAGACGCATGCGATTGGACGCTTTAGGATGTCCCCAGGGCATCCTGGAGCATGGACAGCGAAAGGCGGTAACGACGGACAGAGTCATCCTGGTACCGGGTCCGATGGATGAGGTTCGGGTCGTGCGCAGGATATTCAGGGAGTTTTCCGCTGGGGTGGGTGCAGCTGCCATCGCGCGCGGGCTGAATGCAGAAGCAATCGGCTTCCTTGACGGAAAAAAATGGAATAACCACCGCGTCCGGGCGCTGCTCAAGAACGCCAAGTACGTTGGAGACAATGTATTCGGACGCACCCATGGGAGCTTTCATCTTCCTCGCGTTAATGTGCCCGAGGACGCATGGGTCATGCAGAAGTCCTCATTCAAACCTCTCGTGTCACGTCAACTGTTCTTTAAGGCCAAGAAACGTTTCGAACAGATGGCTAGGAAAATGGGGGACCAAGATATGTTGTCTCCCCTCAGAGAAATTCTTACGCGGGAGGGCGAGATCAGTAGTAGGCTGATCCGGGAAGACTGCCATGCAGTGTCCGTGCCAACACTCGTGCGCCGTTTCGGTGGCCTTAGGCACGTGTATCAGCTCATCGGGTTCACCCCAAAGAAGAATCTCGTCTATGCGGATGCCCGGGCCCACTTCCTAGAGGTAAGAGAGCGCACCACGGCTCATGTCAAGGCCATGTTTGAGCAAGTCGGGTTATTCGTAAGTCGCGAGGGCTGGCAGTTGCGGGTAGAGCAGGCGTGGTCATTGTCCGTCGCGGTTCTAAGGACGTCGCTTTATCATGAGACTGAGCGCTGGTATGTCAGGCAGCCTCCTGACGACGCGGACATCGTGATCTTTGTGCGCCTATCCGCTGATGGTTCCACGATCAGAGACTATGTATTTTGGCCCGCCGCGATCTATGGATTCATTCCGGAGAACGTCTCTGAACGAATGTATCCCGCAGTAGCTGGATACACCTCGCGCTCGCTTCTCTCGCTAGTTCACTGCCTGGGGCGAGGGGCGGTGGACGCGCCGCTTCTCGATCAAGTAACGGGGACTCAGGGGCTGGCGGACCGGTGCAGAAAGCGCGGTCGATCGATCTCAGAGGCACTAACCATCGTCGCAGGCTTTATAGACCTCGCAAAAGGCGGTGCGAACTTCGGCGCACTGGAGAATGCTCCGGAGGGTGATGGTGAAACTGTCCTCTATTACATACTGCTGTCCCGACAAGGACGCGCTCAGCTCCAGAACAGCGCTCTCGTCTGCTGGCTTGCTAGGCACCACCCCGTCGCTTTAGCGGTACTCCAATGGGGTGCGGCCGACCTCCTGGCGTGAGATCGGAGTCTGAAGTGGCCATGTCTCATAGGACGAAGCGCGGTGCTTTCGACTGGGCCCGTCGTTGGCGGCACCCTCGATAACGCGTCCTAATCGACTGCACTAAACGGTATGTAGTGACGCCTCCTTGGTGCTGACCTGAGCGGTCCCTCGCTCAGGTTTCAATCGTTCAAAGTTACAGGTCATCCGTATCGCTTAAGCCACGCCATGCGGTCGCGTTCGAGCGCCTTGCGCAGGCGTACAAGCCGATGGCCCGGCGACCGCGCTATACCTCGCTGCAGCGCCACGGAGTCACTCTCCTGCATGGCCCACGAAATGCCACTTGGAGCAAGCTCCTCCGGGAAGTCAGGCAAGGTCAGAGAGGCAGTGATCCACACCGCCCCCCGACGCCACGATGGAGGGCCGGCATGGCGCGCCGCTTCCCATGGGCTGGCTCGCCACGGCGGGGTATCTTCGCGGCGTACCTTGTACAGCGACGCTGGCCCAGGACCCGGCCAGAGGAATTGACCGACCGCCCTACCCTTTCCGCTCTCCAGGTGGCCCAAGCAGTGGCAAAGCAACGCTCGCGCCTCGTAACCACTAAGCTGCCAATGGGACGGCCACGGCAGGCCTCCGAACAGGTGCCATTCCATGGTTGCGGCGAAATCGTTCAGCAGATCCAACAGCCACCGAGCTTCGTCCGAGGCATGGAGCTGGTGGCGCTCGAACCACATCCGCTGCAACGGGAACGAGGGCGAAGGCGCCCAAGTCAGTGGATCGTTATGGTGCGAGCACGATAACGCCAGAACGCGCGCCCAACTCTTCCTAAAGTAGCGTGGCTGCCCTACAGCATCGTCCTCCTGCCAACAGGCAGGGCAAAACGCTCGCCGCTCTCCTGGCGCAAGCATATCGGGCTCGTCGGGCACCTGAGCCTGGCGCACGCGAAGAAGGCTGACCCTCAACAACCGAGCGAGCCGCACAATGTCGCGCGTCCGCAGAGAGGCCTCCTCGGTGCCATGCACACCCAATACGTCCGTAAACCAACCCCCACGCTTGAGTACGATACCCCCGTAGACATGCGAGGCTCGCTCAATCAACGAATCGATGGTTTCCTCGGGCATAAGCGGCTTGACCCACCACCGCTCGCGCGGACCGCCATAGCGATATTGCAACCAGGCGGTCATGGGGTTCTCCCCGGCGGTGTCTCGGGCGGCGGCTCCCTGGAGGCCTTGCGACCGCTGAAGTAAGCGGGAATCTCGGACTCCGCGCGCTCAAGAAAGCGCTCATCTATCCGGCTGATGTCTTCCTCAATGGCGAGAGCGGCAGCGAACACGACGCGCTCAACGATAAGGTCCAGCCGCCCCTTGCTAGCCTTCACCAGTAAGCGCTGAATGGCCGGTGTCGAAAGTCGCGAACGCTCGGGTAACGGCAGGCAAGATTCCAGCTCGTCCAGAAAATTAGCGAGTAGCTCTCCCGCCCGCCAAAGAGGGAGTTTGACGCTTCGGAAACGAGTGACCAGATGTTCCTCGCGCATCATGGCTTGCTGCGCGTGCTCTGTGCCTAGCGCGAGTACAGAGATCTCAGCCTCGTTCATCAAATACTTGATGCCCTCGAACGCATTTTCCATCTGTCGTGCCGATCGCTTAAGCAGGTCCTGAATCTCGTCAATGATGAGCATGCGCACCCCTGCGGCTCGCAGTAGCTCAATCACCAGCTCCTCGCGCTCGTCATTGGTGTAACTGGCTATATGGGGGCAACCCAAGGCTCGAAGCGTGCGAGAGAAGATTTTGCTGGCCTCGCGTGCGTTGGTCATGGTGATTCGCACGACCGGCTGGTTGGCATCTGTGGCATCGGTGTTTTCCTGCTCGGGGTACCGGCGAAGCACGGCATTGGCGATCATCGTCTTGCCAGATCCGCCCACGCCGGAGACCACCAAGCCGCGTGCACGCACTCGACCTCGCGAATTCACCAGCATATCGGTCACCTTAAAAATTGCGCTAATCTGCTCATGCACAATGAATCGATCACGACAGGTCCAGTCGCTGCGTTGCGGAACGGGCATCGCCATTGCGGCGAGGGCGAGCGGGCTCAGATGGGGGTAGGCCGTATTCATTACAGCTCCTCCGTACGAATGCTGGCCCGGTTGGGGACGACCGTCGTCTCTTCGCTAAAGGAGTCTTCAGACTTTGGCCCTGTGACCCGCTTCTGGCCGCCGCGACCGGGCGACGGACGCGACTGCTCGTTGGAGCGTGGACGCTTTTTGAATTCGAACTGAGCGATCGCCTCGATGCGATCGCTAGTGGCGAAACCTTCGTCCATAATGGCTTCCATCCGCAGCGTTTCTTCCGGTGTGTGTGCGGCGCGAGGCTGCCCAGCCGCCGGCCCTGCCACTGCCCGCGCTTCAACGATGGTTCCGCAGTCCTCACGCCACCAAATGCTGGTCAAATCCTGCGGATGGAAGCGCACCAGCACTGTGCGATCGCGCCCTATAGAGGCCTCCATCGCCGGATGCCAATAGCGAGAGCGGCGGAAGGTAATGCCGTCGTTTCGGATGAGACGTTGCGTGCACGGCAAAAAATCCAGGCGAAACTGATCGGGTGAAGCCATGAGCGGGGGTGCGGTCAGGTCGCCAGATGGTGAGGTCCATGCGCGCTCCCACGCGACGAGCGGGGCGATGCCAAGCACCCGGTGGCGACGGACGTGGTAATACTGGCAGATGCGTGTGACCAACCATTCGCGTAGTTCTGATAGCGTCATCTGCGCGCGGCGCTCAGAGGGATATTTGCCGCGGTCTTGCACGTTGCTGAAGGTGGTGCCGGCGAGCCCGTGCACCATCCGCATAAGTGTCCCCATCATGCGTTCGATATGCCCGCCGTAACGAGGAGTCCCGGGCGGGCGGAAGTCGAGCTCTATGCCGTGTTCGGCACACCCCGCTTCCAACGCGCGACCGCGAAACTCCCTGGCATTGTCCACGAGAATAAGTCGGCATTTTCCGTACATAGGCCAGAACCCCGGCCGACCGCCGTTCTCGCGTATCTTAGGTAACGTGGCGTGCTCGACGCACAGCGCGACAGACACCGATGAGGGAGCGTCCATGGTCAGGTGGATGCCAAGCACGCAGCGCGTGCCGACATCGATCGCAACGGTCAGCCACGGTCGCCCCAGCACGCGTGAGCGGTCCTCGCTCAGGACCAGGATATCTACTAGCGTGTGATCGATCTGGCAGACGGAAAGCGGCGCCTCAACGAACAGCATACCTGGCACCGCGCGCCAAATTTCTTGAGCCCTCTTCGCTCCCAGCTTCGCGTGGTCCATCTCGTAGCTGGCCGCGGCACGAATGCGACGGACCACTGTGCTGACACCGGGTACCGGCCAACGAAGGCGACGGCAAAGTGACTGTGCACGCAAGGCCACCTCAAGCTGCGAGGTACGTTCTCTTCGGGCGTAATAGCGAACAATCGAGTGGGCGATAACCTGCTCGGTACGCGGGTCAAGCGCCGTTGCGCCGCGCCGCCGGCCGCCGGGGTCGGGCAGCAGCCCTGAAGCGCGTCGATGCGACTGGTACTGCTCGCGCAGTCGTTGGATCTGACGGACAGACAGACCGTACTTCGCCGCCAACACCTCAGTCGTCACGAGTGGCAGACGGGGCCGGTCGATCTGGGCTTCGAAGTCTTGAGCCAGCGCCCGTGCTCGTTCCCACTGGCCGGGATTGGCTCTGACCCGGTCGAAGCCGACGGCTCGCATGCCCGGCAGCGCATGCAATGCATCGGTAGGTAGATCTAGGCGCTCCCCAGTCGCAACGTCCGTTACGCGAACGCGCCCCAGGTCACGAAGTGCCTCAATGCGGACCACTGCGGCGCCCCAGCCGAACAACGCGCCTGGGGTCAAGCTGGTGTACGGGGTGGATCCGGTCGTTAAAGGTGACACCGGCGCCGCGGCCTCAGGACCGCGAACAAGTAAATGTTTAGACGACATGATGTTCTCCCTCAGCAGGGCCGAGCGGCCCGAGGCGGGCGCCATGGGCACCCGGGGCAAAAGTTGCCCGTGACGACGCTCTATGGAGCGTCGAACGGGTTGACTTGGTCGGGCGAGGCTGAGAAGCTATGCGTACGGGGTTCCTACCGTAGATAGACAAAAAGACCTGCATTGCCGTGCGGGTCTTTTCTTTTTTCAGCCCCGTATCGGGGCTAGGTTTTCATCGCGATCTCCCGTAACGAGATGGACGACATTCGACACAGCCAGCGCGCTTGTCCGCTTAACGTGTCGTTGTTGTTGCGTTGCATATGCGCGAGAGGAACTCGTGCAATGGAGAGCGTGCCAGATGCGAAACGTGATCGCAAATCCAATAAAAACCCTTTGTTTATGGGGTTTAGACGGCTTTTAGCGACATACGTAGTTCGAGCAAAAATCGTGTTTCCGTTCTCGAGATAAGTAATGATGCACCTATGATGCACCTATGATGCCGAAGTGATGCATACTCTGTTTTCTCTCGTCGCGTCGCTTGCGCGCAACTACAGCAGTCGGCGTTTCACTTGGCTTAGGAAAGTGCTTATCTCGAACGGGGATAGTGCACTTGCTTGAGCAGCAAGCCGTAGAAGTAGTACGCCTTCGCAACAGCCGCTGAGTCGCCGTTGGCGACCGCTCTTCGCTCGCTCCTAACCTGCTCTTGAACCAACCGAAGGCCGGCGATTCGGTCCTTGTCTATCACTTCCTTGGCCATTTCGTGCCGAATAGCGTGATGCAGGCGCGCCGTGCATTCGGCCATGACCCTTCGAGCAGTCTCTCGCTCTATTTCGTCGTTTTCGAACGACATCGGCGCTCCCCGTGTGGATGGACGCAAGCTTAAACGCGAGCCAGGGCATTCACCAGCGGACAATGACGATTAAGCCTCGTCGGGGACGAGATTGATATGGCGGTCGTTCGCACTACCGATTTCACGTGCCTAGCCGTTGTCGGGGCCCGTCCAGCGGTTCCTGACCGGATCCCCGCATTAGACCGCCCGGAATGGTCGTATAGGCAGTCCGTAGTGGTCGTGATCGTCTCAAACGTGCCTGCCGGTTTAACAAGCGCTACCAATAGCACGCGAGGATGAGCATCGCTCCTCGGTCACCAACCGTGACGTCGCACGTATGAGCTGGTCTTAATCCGCGACAACAAGCGCACGAATTTCATTAACCGCGTCGGATTAATCAAACGACGACGCGCATTTTGACCGACCGCTGAAGGAAAGCCCAGCCAAATCAGCACTCTGGGTGGAGATGTGGCAGATGACAAAGTTGGTGACCGACGACATCGGCGACCAGCATTCTCTGTCCCACAACCAACAAATCCTGTCACCCCTCGAAATGATGTCACGTTCTGGCGACTCCCAGCCATAACTCGTTGTTGTAGCTGGCCCTCGCGCGATGGTCAAACGCGGCGAGCGGCCACGGAAAAAGACCGCCATTACGCTCACGGAGCTTGAGGCCATGCTGGCCACCTGCGACGACAGCTTAGAAGGTCTTCGAGACCGCGCCCTACTCTGCTTTGGCTTCGCCAGCGGTGGTCGCCGGCGCAGCGAATTGGCGGCGGCAGATCTGCGTGACCTGCGCCGGGTTGGCCCGCAGGGCTATATTTACAGGCTGGAGCACAGCAAGACTCAGCAAGCGGGTGTCAACGCGACATCGACCCCCGACAAACCCGTTCTCGATCGCGCCGCCCAGGCGCTTGAGGCCTGGTTGGCTGCGGCAGATACTATCGCGCAGCGTCATGCCGTGGCCCGACAGGAAGGAATTCGCATCGTACGGTGTGCGTTCGATCACCATCGGCGCCGCGGTTGCGCCACGTGGAAGCACGATGACCGTGTGCAGCTTCACGCCATCGCGCATCGGAATCATGACCTCGCGCCTGATGAAGTCCTGGTCGGCGCCTGGCTCGTGCCATTCCTTCGGGGTGTCGCTACCGAGCTGGACAGGGCTGACCTGCGCTACCTGGGCTGCGACGGTTGAGAAGAACAGAAGTAGCGCCGCAGCGACGAGCATCCTGGATGACATTCTGAGATCCTCGACGTGACCTGCCGTAACGGCGCCCTTTCGCTTCCCTCAACCCTCGTCCTGCCAACGACGGAGGTACGTCTGGTCATGGTACGGCATGCGGTCCGGCGTGGTGATAAATTCCATCGTCGTGCCCCACGGCATCTGGCAGTAGCACACCTTGTTGCCCGGGCCTTTCTCGGTCGCATAGGGAATGGCGCGGGGTGCCGTCAGCGCCTTGCCGCCCGCCTTCTCGAAGCGCGCGACGGATACGTCGATGTCGTCGGTGTAGAGCGCGAAATGCGTGATGCCGAAGTCGCTGGCACGGATGGGTTGGGCCTGCTGCGGTCCGTGCATCTCGAACAGCTCGATGTCGGGGCCGGTACCGAGCTTCACCATCGCCTGCGCGCGCACGATGGTGCCGGGATATGCACCCACCCCGCGTTCGAACTCGGGACCCTGGCGCGGCGGGTCCTGCGGCCCGAACGACTGATAAAGAAGCTGGCCGCCGAAGGCTTCGATGAGGAACGCTTTCGCCGCCTCGATGTCTGGAACGGTAATGCCGACGTGGTTGACGCCGCGGATTTCAGGTGCAGACATGATGGTCTCCGTTTGGGTTTGACGTTCGATGAAAAGTTTGACGCAAGCCTCGATGATCGGAGACGTGCTTACGCGCCGGCCCGGATCACCCGGCGCCGAGAAACGCGATCAGTGCTGCGGCGACATCGGCGGGCTGTTCGTCCGCGACATAGTGACCGCAACGGTCGATCGAGCCGCCGGATACGTCGGTCGCGAATTCGCGCAGCATCGATACCATCCGCGGGCCGAAACGGTGATCTCCGCCCAGGGCCAGAACGGGTATGCCGAGCGGCTGCTTCTTGTATTCGAGCGCCGCCGCATGATCGGCGGCGAGCGTTCGATACCACTCCATGCCGCCGCGTGTCCGCCCCGGGAGCGCCATGGCTTTCGCGAAGATCTCGACATCCGCCGGGTTGAAGCTGCTGTGGTCGTAGAACCGCTCGGCCATGAAAGCCGAGATGTAGTCATATTCCCGGCCGTGGATCAGTCGTTCCGGCACGTCGCGGGCCGCGTGGAACGAGAAGTGCCAGAGTTTCGCGACGGTCTCCTCCCATCCGCTCCAGCCCGGCAGCGGTACGTCGAGCACGGCGAGGTGACTGACCGCGTCGCGGAACAGCGCCGCTTGCGGCAAGGCGACCATGCCGCCGATGTCGTGACCGCACACCGCGTAACGCTCATGGCCGAGCGAGCGCATGACCTGATGGGCGTCGCGGGCCATCGTGGCTTTGTCGTAGCCGTCGAGCGGGCAATCGGAGAAGCCGGCGCCGCGCAGGTCGATGGCGACGACGCTGAAATGCCTAGCGAGAAGAGGCATCACGCGATGCCACTCCCACCAGGTCTCGGGCCAGCCATGAAGCAGCAGGATGGCCGGGCCTTCACCGCCGGTGACGGCGTTGATCCTGATGCTGTTCACCGGAATCAGCTGCTGGCTGAAGCCCTCTAGATTGGAAAACATGTTCGAACTCCATCGAAGAATGGCATCGGAACCGACTGTGCGCCCACGCTCACGGCCGTTCGAAATCGGTTTTGATCGAGACGTCGCGCCACGCGTCGATGTCCCTGCGGAACGCCGCCAGTTTTCGCTCGACGATGTCGTGGGCCACCGGGCCAAGCGGCAGGTGCAGCGGCGGTTCGTCCGCATCGACGGCCTGCAGGATCACGGCGACCGCCTTATCGGGATCGCCGGCCTGCTTGCCGTCGTTCGATTCGCGATACTGGCGCCGCGAGGTCGTCACGTATTCCGGTATCTCGTTCGACGCCATCGTGATCGAGCGACCCAGGAACTCGGTCCGGAACGGCCCCGGCTCGACGAGGATCACCCGCATGCCGAATGGCCTGAGCTCTCCCGCGAGCGCTTCGGACAGTCCTTCGACGGCGAACTTGCTGGCGTTGTAGTACCCGCCTCCCCCGCTACCAGCGATGCCGGCACCGGAGGACATGTTGACGATCGTGCCGCCGTTGCGCCGCAGGGTCGGGAGCAACGCCCGGGTCGTCTCGATCAGGCCGAAGACGTTGACATCGAACAGCGGCCGGTATTCCTCCGCGGTGCCCTCTTCGATCGCACCGAACAGACCGTAGCCGGCATTGTTGACGAGAATGTCGATGTCGCCGAAGGTCGCTATCGCCTTCGCGACGGCGGCGTCGATCGATGTCGCATCGGTCACGTCGAGCGGCAATGCGAGCATGCGTCCATCGAATCGGGCGGCCATCTCACGAAGGGTCTCGACGTTCCTGGCGGTAGCAATAACGCGATCGCCTCGCTCGGCAGCAGCGAGTGCAAGTCGCTGGCCAAATCCGCTGGAGCAGCCAGTGATGAGCCAGGTCTTCATGGGTGATGCCCCAGATCGCGGTCGGATGCGGCTATCACTGACCAATCCTTCTCGCCAAGGCCTGCCGATACGACGTTGGCGAGCCGCTCGCGAACGACATCGAGCATCGGCAGCGGGCGGCCGGCTTTCTCACTCAGCTCGCTCGCAAGGCGCATGTCCTTGAGCGCGAGCTTCGCCTTGAAGCCGGGCTCGAACGAGCGCGCGGTAATCTGGGCGCTGTAGCTCTCATAAGCACGGCCGGCGAACAGGGTGCCGAGGATGAGTTCGAAGAAATGGGCGCGATCCAGACCGACGCTTTCGGTCAGCGCGACGCCTTCGACCATCGCCTCGATCGCCATGGCGATCATCATGTTGGCCGCGAGTTTGGCGGCGTTGGCCTGGGCCGGGTCTTCGCCGAACTTCCAGACTTTCTTGCTGAGCGACGCGAGCACGGGCTCGATGGCGGCCACGCTGTCGGCCTTGCCGGCAGCCAGAATGTTGAGCTGTCCGCTTGCTGCGACGTTCGGCCGTCCTAGCACCGGTGCCGACACGTACCCTATCCCGGCCTCGTCGTGAAGCATCGTCAGTTCCCTAGCGAACCCTACCGAGATCGTCGAGGTGACCACGTGGATCAGCCCCATGCGGGCGTTGCGAAGAAGGCCTGCGTCGAGAACGACTTCGCGAATCACCGCGTCGTCCGACAGCATGGTGAACACCACGTCCGCACGGAATGCGTCCTCCGGGCCGCTCAGTAGCGTGACTCCGGGTACCGTGTCTGCAGCGACGGGGCTTCGATTCCAGGCCAGCACCTCGTGTCCCGCCTTGACCAGATTGCAGGCCATGGCGGCGCCCATGCTGCCAAGACCGATGAAACCGATCTGCATATCTATCTCCTGCGATGTCGAGAGGCTCAGGCGCGACCCGCGGGTTGCGCCGCTGCATTCAAGCTATCAAGAACAATAATGTTAGGGCACTGACGATCATGCACATTACGCGTGCAAATATGTTCGACATAGTGCGCGCGGCCGAGGGAAATGGATCGCGGCATAAGTGCTGACCGGGTGATTGCCGCGAGCACCCATCGCGGCCGAGGCCCGCTCCCACGCGCAAGGCGCGCGGGAGGCTGCTGGTTTAACCGGCGGTCGCGAGTACCGCGTCGGCGATGCGAAGAAACTCGCGCAGGCGATCCATCCGCTTGAGGTCGCGGTGATACCCGACCCAGATGTCCCTGCCCGGCGGTGATCCGATGGCGTCGACGCGCTGCAATCCTTGCATGGCGTCCCCCAACGGACGTGGCAAGACAGCCAGACCCGCACCTCTCAGGCACATGTGTGCCTGCACCGTCCGGCTCGTGCTGGCGAAGACTCGACGAGCGTCAGGGAATCGCTCTCGCAACCAGGCGACATCGGGAAAATGGGACTGTGCTTCGTTCATGAAGATGAGACCGACGGCTGCCGGATCGTCGCCCAGGCATTCCAAGGTCGTGGCCGAGCCGTAGAGCCCGTAGGGCATGGTCAGCAGGCGACGCTGGACGACGTCGGGTTCGATGAACGGCACAAGGCGAAAGGCGAGGTCCACGTCGCGACGCGACAGGTCGGACAAGCGATATCCCGCGATGACCTCGGGTATCACCGCCGGATGGCGGCTGCCCAGTTCCATGATGACCGGAGCGAGCACATGGTTGGCGAACCATTCCGCACAACCGATGCGTAGCACGCCCTCGAGACCCTCCTGGTTACCCGCAAGCCGACGTTCCATCGATAGCGCGGATTGCTCCATCGCCTCGGCGGCGGACACGATGGCGTCGCCAGCATCCGTCAGAACGAGCCCGTCGGCCGTCCGCCGGAACAACGTCTGCCCGGCCTCCTCTTCCAGCACCTTGATGCGACGCCCCACCGTGGGGTGGCTCACGCCAAGGCGACGTGCTGCTTCACCGTAGGAGCCGCTCCTGAGCACCGACAGGAAGATCCGGACGTCGCTCCATTCCATGTCTGTGCCTTCGTAGTGGGAAGTTGACGGGAATATATCGCATCGATCGATATGCACGCCTGGAATGCCCAGCCGGCGCGTGCATAAATGTAAAACGAAGCTGCAGAACTGGTAGTCCTCAGGCAGTCACGAACGTCCCACAATGGCGGCTGCATGGCCCATGCCGCATGGAGAACTGCCGATGTCAGCCAACGATACGCGCGTCGTGATCTACGTCATTTACACGGGCGAGGCGAGTGATCGCTTCGATCGAGACTACTACGACGCGACCCATCTCCCTCTCGTCATGGATGCGTGGGCAAAGTACGGCCTGCTTGGCACGACAGCGTTTTTCCCGTCGCAGGATCGCATCGGCACGATTGCCCTGTGCGAATGCGTCTTTCGCGACGAGGCCGCTCTGGAAGCGGCTTTCGCTTCGCCCGAAGCGGCGGCAGTCATGGCCGACGTGATCGCATTTACCGACCTTATACCGACGCGCGTGCGAGCCGCACCGCTCTGACGTCGAGTGGCGGTCTGCTCCCGCCCCGGCCGCCCGAGCACCGGGCGACGTCATGAAAGGTCCGGTGCATCTGCGTCGTAAACCAGGATGTCTCCCGGCTGGCAGTCGAGGTATTCGCAGATCGCCGCGAGCGTCGCAAACCGGATGCCGCGCACCTTTCCCGACTTCAACAGCGACAGGTTGCTCTCCGTGATTCCCACGTGCGCCGCAAGGTCGCGCGAACGCACCTTGCGCGCCGCAGGCCCATCCCATCCACGGCCGCACGGTGGGTCGGATCGTCGAGCAAGAACCTGACGAATACCGTAGCGTCCGCACCCGCTGCTCGTGTAACTGCACCAAGCTGATGGGCGAGGTCGGGATCTGCATGCTGCTGGAGACCGTTCACGAGCACCTCGGCCGGATCGATACCCATGAAACCAGTACCGCCTCACGTACCCCCGATAACCAGCTTTAATCGCCCTCCCCTGTGGTCTCATCGACTGGCGACACGGGTTGGATGCGAGCTTCGACTCGGACAGAAGGAAGGCCTCAGTCGCAGGATGCTTAATGCACAAGTATGCGCAGAGTCTTCCCGGTAATTGGAAACCCTATTCGGCTGTGCACTGTGATAGACGAGCATGGAAGTGAGCACTCTTGCAAGCTGGCGCCATCATTACCTTGCTTGATTCAAGTTGAAGTAGCCAAGCGGAGTACCTCCTCCAAGTCCCAGACTGAAGTAGTCGCCACTTACCGAAGGACCTCCCAGCGGGCCTTTTAGCCAAAGATACGCATCGCAAACCCCATTGCGACCAATCGTGAGTTGCTTGTTCTCAATTTGATATGAGAGTGGGTCTGATGTTGGGAAGAAATTCTTGTCCCGCGTCGTCGATGAAACGATCTCCAGAACCTTCCAATCGCCACTAATGCAAGATTGCGCCTGCTCGTCTGTGAACTTCACCTTGAGAGTGGCAACGACACGATGTTCAGGATTCTCGATGGATAGGATCCACGGGCCGGAAAGCTCACTACTGCACACTGAATTAGAAAGAAGGAGACTGGCGGCGACGAGTATCGTTTTAAGAGGTGGTTTCGTCATGAGGTTCAACTCCCGGTGAGACTTACAAGCCTACTCAAACACCGAAAGATCAACCCCCTCCCCCATCGCCTTATACCCCGCGGCCCCCGGATGTAACCCATCCTCCGATCCAAACTCCGCACGCATGTTCACCGGATTTTTCGGGTCCCGCGCAACTTCATCGAAATCAACCACGCCATCCGCCTCACGCGACGTCCGTATCCACCGATTGACCGCCTGCCGCGTTCGCTCGTTCTCCGGCGAATAGTGCGTCATGGAAGCACCGAACGGCATGATCGTTCCCATGATGACCTTGACTCCACGCGCATGAGCGCGAGCGATGATCTGTCGATAACCGGCGATCAGATCCTCCGGCGTCACCACGGGTTGGTTGCCGAACACCGTATGCCCCGACATGCCGATATCGTTCGTACCCTCGAGGACAATGAGGTGCGACAGCCCATCGATCCGCAGAACGTCGCGGTCCAGCCGGGCAAGCGCGGACGGCCCCCAACCGGCCCCCAGGACACGATTGCCACCTATGCCGGCATTCACGACGGCATAATCACCGCCACTCCGTCGCGCCGCGAGCCTGCTTGCCAACACTTCCGGCCAACTACGGCTTTCCGTGAGTGCAGGACGATTGCCATCGGTAATGGAGTCACCCAGTGTTGCAATGACTCGCCGGGAAGACGGCGACAAAACGGCGACGCCCGTGATGGCGGGCCTGCCCACCATCGGCGTTCCCCCGGCAAGTTCGTTCTTCATCGTCTGATCGCCGGCCGCCACCACGACCGCATCGCCTCCCAGAGGATCGAGCTTGAATGATCCCCTGGCGTAGGTGCTGACGATCAGCTCGGTGCCGGATGCGACCGGGAGTGCGATGGGATCGCTAAGAACCGGGGCGCCCACAGGGACGGTGACATTGCGATGGCCGCCGAAGGTGACGGATTTAAGCGTGCCCGGTTTGGACGCATACCCCTCTCCGGCGAGCCCTACGCTCGCGGCGGTAAGAACCAAGGGCTCCGTCCCTTCCTCGTTAGAAACGCGTATGCGAATCTGCGGTCCCCCTGCCGATACGACGAGACGGACTCGTTGCGTACCGCTCGCGGTCTGCGGCCGCATCTGCTCGACCACTGCAGGCGGCATCTTGAATTTCTCCACCAGCATCTTCACGAATTCCGGTGCCAGCGGATCGTAACGGGCCGGACTGGATTGGAAGGCTTCCCGCCAGACCTGGGTTTCCGTAGGTGCTGTCGATGCCAAAACCGTGGCGCCGAGAGCGCCCGTCACCGCGAAAGCGACCCCGAAAAGTCCAGCTTTCGAAAACAGCTTTGCAAACATTCCGATTCTCCTGCCCCCGGGCACGAAACCTTGTTCCATCAACCGCCGTACTGCTTTGGAATCGGCAGCTCCGGTCGCTCACCCTGCCAATAGATCGTCACCACCCACCAGCGCTTGCCGTCGAACAAAAGCTGGAAGCTGTTGATGCCGCGCTGGAATGGCTTGCCATCCTTCTCGTGGCGCGACTCGTACGTGCTGAACACCTGGGCGATGTTGCCGAAGCGATCTTCCGTGCGATGCGCCTCTCGTTCGAAGAACCCGTCCTTCTTCAGCAACGGATCGCCCAGCCGGATGTAGTCATCCACGCTCATCACATGCGCCGAAGTGACGCCATCCTTTCCCGTACGCGCCGAAATGAGGCGTGCGCCAGGCGCGAACAACGAACGCATGCGGTTCCAGTCGCGCTCCTGTCCCTTGGGACCTGAAATCACGTCGTAGACCGCTTCGATGATCGCGTCCATCGAGGCAACGTCCGAGGGACGCGCCACAGGCGTTTCCGTCGCACTTGTGGCGGCAGAAGCCGTTGCCGCGGGAGCGCTTTGCGCAACGGCGGCCTGCAGCGGAACGCTTGCGAGAACGAGAGCGCAAAGCAACGTCGACGTACGAAGCAGCACGGTATTCACAGCGTCCCCTCCCCTGTCAGCGGCATGCTGAAGGTCGCACGATAGGCAGCCGCGCGACCTCTAGCAAGTGCAGTCCGTCATCCCGGGTGGGCGGCCGACAGCCACCATCCTCCTGCGGGAACACCGGCCAGTGACGTTCGCCTTACGCAGCTCTGCCTGCGAGCAACTCATCCAACTGCGCGAACTGTTCGGGCAGGCCTTCCGCCGATCCAGCGAGGGCTTCGTCGAGGGCCGCACTCGTGGGATAGATTTCATGCAGGGTGACCAGCGTCTTCCCGGCATCCTCTTCGAAGGTCACCGTGGTCACGGCGCCCTGGTCGCTCTCTTCGTTCGTCCAAACGAGACGCTTGGTCGGCGTCACTTCTTTGTACGTGCCGAAGAACGCCATCGGTTGATCGAAGGCCGGATGCCGGAACACGAGTCGGTAAGTGCCCCCGGTGCGGATATCCATGTCGCACGACACCAGCGACATGCCCGCCGACTTCGGAACCCACCAAAGCTTGAACAGTTCGGGCTTGCTCCACGCTTCGAACACGATGTGCACGGGGGCATCGAACGTTCGCGTCACGACCATTTCGCGATCGGACTTGCGGTTCACGGCGGTCTGGTTCGCGGCGGCGGAACTACTTTCTTTTGCTTTGGACATCTGCCTTCTCCTTGCGTTTCAGGTGTTCGACGAGATCGTCCAGAGCGTCGAAGCGCGCGCTCCAGAGTTGACGGTGTCGCTCGATCCATGCCGCTTCTTCTTCCAACCGGCGCTGTCCGAGCTTGCAGGTGCGTGTACGTCCGACCTTCTCCGTGGTGACGAGCCCCGCCTGCTCCAGGATGCTGACGTGCTTCTTCATGCCCGTGAGGGTCATTTGAAATCGTTGGGCGAGATCGGTGATCGAGGCGTCCGAACCCCCGAGCTGCTCCAGCACGCCGCGTCGGGTGACATCGGAGAGCGCGGCGAACGTCGCGTCGAGGCGGGCTTGATACTGAACCATGTGGTTCACTGTAAGGCAGGCATGGGAGATTTGCAACCAGAGCACTTAAGATCTCCCGCGTCACTCCGAAGTGAGGAAACACCCACATGAAGAAGCTGGTAAGCGGAATCCTGTTCGGGGCCGTGCTGACGACCGCCGCCCAGGCACAGACCAATGCAGGCGATCAGAAGTCGGATCCCGATCTTCCCTTCACCATCACGAAGGTCGCCAGCCTCGACCTTCCTTGGCGCATCGCATTCCTGCCCGATGGCCGCATGCTAGTGACGGAGAAAGTCGGCCGGGTAGCCTTGGTGACCCAACAAGGCGCCAAGACGGACATCAAGGGCGTGCCGGCCAGCTATGTCGAAGGCCAGAACGGCATGCTGGGCGTCTTCCTTTCGCCCCATTACGCCCGCGACCACTATGTGTACCTCACCTACGTCGCACCGGGTGACTATGGCGGCGGCCTGGCCATGGGCCGGGGCAAGCTCGTGCTGGATGGCGATCAGCCCCGGCTGGACGACTTCCAGGTGCTTTGGCGCCAGATGCCCACAGGCAAGGGCGGCCAGGCCGGCGCCCAGATCGCTTTCTCGCCGGACGGCAAATACCTCTTCCTCACCGTGGGCGACCGCCAGCGCTTCACGCCCGCCCAGGACCCCGATCAACCGGAAGGCAAGATCCTGCGGCTGACGCTCGACGGCAAACCTGCGCCGGGCAATCCATGGGCGGGAAAGGTCGGTGCCCGCACCATCCCGCTGATCGACCCGGCGACCGATACCGAGGCGGCCAAGACGGCCCCCGTCGTCAGCACCTATACCTTCCCCGGACCCAACCTCACGCCGGCCGAAACGTGGTCCACCGGCCATCGCACGCCGTATGGCCTCGCCTTCGGTCCCGATGGTCGACTATGGGAACTCGAGCACGGCCCTCGCGGCGGCGACGAACTGAACCTGATCCAGCGTGGCAAGAACTACGGCTGGCCGTTGGTTTCCTATGGCGTGAACTACAACGGCGTGCCTATCCCCAACGCCGATACGCG
>Ga0136846_1216414_pt1 | contig 37157 bp, 31 predicted proteins | sample HopSoiMetagenom2_FD_96841 | JGI IMG/M metagenome (GOLD analysis project Ga0136846, IMG submission 96841) | Grasslands soil microbial communities from Hopland, California, USA - 2 Assembly 2016 (version 4) | ecosystem: Environmental > Terrestrial > Soil > Grasslands | place: USA: Hopland...
CGAGCGGATAGCAGCTGCGGCCGGTCACCGCCGCGAACAGCTTTCGGAACGTCTCGTTATCCCGCTAACCGACGCCGAAACACTGCGCAAGGCTCTGCGCGCCGCGGCGGAACAGGCAGATGAGGTCGGCGCCGGAGTGCGTGGGACGAGCGTCGGAAAGAACGCGTCCGTCGCTTTCGTGTTTTCGGGAAATGGCAGTCAGTGGCCGGGCATGGGCCGTTCGGCCTTTAAAGCCGATCCCGCATTCCGTCAGCGCTTCGAGGAAACCGATGCGCATTTTCAAGACCGCTCTGGATGGTCGCTCAAGACGGAGATGTTCGCCGACGACCTGACTGAGCGGCTCGCAAAGACCAGCATTGCGCAACCGCTGATTTTCGCCATCCAGAGCGCGACGAATTTCGCCCTGAAACGGCAGGGGCTTGTTCCCGATCTCATGCTCGGCCACAGCGTAGGCGAGGTCGCCGCAGCGGAGGCCGCCGGCATTCTCGAGCTGGAAGCCGCGGTTCGCGTCATCTACTTCCGCAGCTTGCATCAAGAGATCGCGAATGGCGCCGGCAGCATGGCTGTCGTTTTCGGTTCGCGTGAGTCGGCCGAGGCCTTGCATGCGAGATTCCCGGGTTGTCGATTGCGGCGCATAACAATCCACGTGGGTTTACCGTTTCCGGCTCGGCATCCGCCTTGAAAGTTCTGCCGAACATTGCGCGCTCGCATAATGCCCGCACGCGCAAGCTTGATTTACCTTATCCATTTCACAGCAAGATGATGGACCCGATCGAAGCCCCGCTTCTCGCCGATCTCGACGGAATCGTCCCGAAGCAGGGCGAGAAGATCTTCCTCTCCACCGTCACCGGCGAGCCGCTCGATGGCGACGTCCTCGATGCGCGTTACTGGTGGCGGAATGTTCGCGAGCCCGTCTTGTTCATGGAGGGCCTGCAGCAGGCGCTGCAGCATGGGGGGCCAATCTTCGTCGAAATTGGCCCGAGCGCAACCTTTTTAGCACATGTAAACGACGTCGCCGAAAGCGCGGACCATCCGATCGCCTCGTTCAGTGTGCTCGATCGCAAGGAAGCGGCGGGTGAGCCGATCGCGCGAGCTATAGCAACGGCCATGGCCAGCGGCGCGCGGGTCAACTAGACGCTTGCATTCGGACGCGTGTGCGGCCCGGTTGACCTTCCGGCAGCGCTGGCCGTACAGCCTAGCAGAGACAATCGAAACAAACGGTCTCATCTCGCCACGTCCTTGGCATCCGCTGATCGGCGCACGATCGACCGCAGATCGGCTGGAATGGACCGCGCAAGTCGATCCGCAGCTCGTGCCTGAACTTGCCGATCATTCGCCCGCAGCTGGCTGGAGACGGATGAAGCCACGGTCGCGGAGGTCGACATTCAGCAGCCCATGCACTTCACCGGCGAAATGTCACGGGAAGTATTGTGCCGCATCTCGCCGGATACGCGCATCCTTGAAATTCTGAGCCGACCACGTCTCGGGCATACGCCTCGGCAGACGCAGGCAACTGCAAAAATCATCGTGGGCGCCGGCTATTCGGAGCCGAACGTCGGGCTGCCGCATGACTTTATTCGCCAGATTCCGGACGAGATCTTTATCTCGCTGCGAATGCCGCAGGTCTGCAGTTTGGACCGTCGTTCCAAAATGTCGCGCGCGCCGGCATGTCCCGCGACAATCGGATCGTTGTCGATCTGCGCAAGGGGGCATCCGACCTCATATTGGCTCGATCCCGCGCGTCTCGATTCGTGCTTCCACGGGATTCGTCGGCTATGACGCCTTGCGCAGGCTATGACGCCTTGCGCGAGGTCGAGCCGCGGCCGGTCGGCTTGCGGCTGAAAGACGTCTGCGGCTTGCCAACCAACTGAGCCCCAGCTCCCGGCCACGGGCGGGTCAGACGGACCGAATAGGCTTCTGAAGAGAAGTCTTCCGAGGCCTTGCGAAGGTCCTCTGCGCTCGGCTCGTTGCCGAACGTGCGCAGATATTCTTCAAGCGGCATGTAGCCGGCTTCAGCTAAAGCGCGTGCGCTTTCCCGATCCAACATTAAAATCCCTCCTGCTAAAGCAAAACTCGGCAGGAGAACACCGGTTCCCGGAGCGCTAGCGCTTCCGGTGCTGCGCTGCAGCTCGATAAGCTCTCGCGCGGGCCTCCCGCCGGAGCCTCCTGGGCGATGCGACCGGATCGAAATCTGCGTAGCGAAAGCCTCGTAGCCGGCGCGTGCCTGTTCGACCCGCTCCAGCCGAGCCGTCCGGCTTGCCGGCCCAAGGGAGGAGCGACCCTCGTGGATCGGCGCACTCGCCGGTTGCGCAAAGGCGGGCGAATGACCGTCGGCACAAGCGCCACAGGTTCGATCGAGCAGATCGTTTGATCCAACGCACAAAGCCCCTCATGCCGCACCCTGCGGGGGGTAATGCATCCGGGGGCCTCGCGTTCCGTCAAGCTCCCGCTGCGACAGGCTCGCTGGCAATTGCGGCGCGATACTCGGCGATGACGCCTTCCGGATCTCCGAAAGCCCGCACCTTTCCCTCATCGATCCACAAGAGCCGATCGCTTACGGCCCGCAGATAATCGAGCGAGTGCGACACCATGAGGATCGTTCCCGCGCGCGCGAACTCCTCGACGAATCGCTCGCATTTTGCCTGGAACGCCTCATCGCCGACGGCCAGAGCTTCGTCGATGATGAGAATGTCCGCATCGGCATGAGCGCAGACGGCAAAAGCCAGCCGCGCCACCATGCCGCTCGAGTAATATTTCACCTGCTGATCGAGAAATAGGCCGATCCCGGCGAACTCAGCGATCGCCGGAAGCCGGCGCTCGACCTCGTTGCGCTTCAAGCCCAGAATCGCACCGCCGATGCGCGCGTTTTCGCGACCCGTTAGAGAGCCGTCGAATCCGGCGCCGAGAGCGAGGATCGGCGCGATTCGGCCTTGGACCGCAACTTTGCCCGTCGTCGGCGTCGTGATGCCGCAAATGATCTGCAACAGCGTCGTCTTGCCCGCGCCGTTTCGGCCGATGATGCCGATGCGCTCGCCCTTGCCAACCTCGAAGCTGACGTCCTTCAGCACCCAATGCTGATTGTAGAACTTCTTCCAAAAGCCGAGGAGCGCCTGCTTCAGCTGGTCGTTGTAGTTCGTGTAAAGCTGAAACGCTTTGCCGACGTTGCGGCAGCTGATCACAACGTCAGATGACATCGACGATCACCGACTTGTAGCGCATGAAGAAGCCGTAACCCGATATGAAGATACAGTATGAGACCACGATGCAGACGACATACATGAGCAGGTCAGGCAGTTGCCCATGTATGACCAGCGCGCGCAGCATATCGATATAATCGCCGACTACGTTGAGCTTCAGCCAGGGGACGAATTGAGCGGGGATTTGATCGAAGGTGTAGAAGATCGGCGTCGCGAACATCATGATCGGCACGATCGACACCATGAGATGCGCAACGTCCTTGGTGAATGCGCCAAGTCCCATCAGAAACCAGACGATTCCGAGCATGAACAGCGCGAACGGCAGGATGACCAGCGGTGTCAGCACGATCGTGACCGGCAGCCAGTGCGCCGTCACAATGCGAAAGACCAGAAGAACGACGAAGCTGATCCCCGCATAGACAAAGGCGCGGATGGACGCGATCCAGGCGATCGCCTCGCTCGGGAAGATCGACTTTTTCACAAATGCGGCATGCTCATGCAGAAGCATTGGTGCGCGATAGGCAAGCTCGCTGAACAGGTTGAAGACGATCAAACCGCAGAAAATGTTCCCGGCATATTCGGTGATGCTGATGTTTTGCGCTTGGACCGGCAGGGCAATGGAAAAAACGAAGGTATAGGCGAGCAACATGACGAGTGGCGCGGCAATCGCCCACACCCAGCCGAGCAACGAGCCACGGAAACGTGATTTCAACTCGCGGCGAACAACCGCGCGGATCAGTTCACGGTGGTGCCAAGCTCTTTCGAAAGGCACAGTCAAATACATAAGGGGGTGGACACCTCGGCTCGGAGAAGCGAGCGCTACAGAACAGGTTCCGCCCGCCCCGTCAACGTGACGCTCAAGCATGCGGCAGAACGGCGTCAAGCTATTGAATTCTTGCTGCTTCGGGCGCTCGGCCATGGCGCGACTCGTGTCGAAATTGCGATCGTCTGCAGCAAGCGAGCGAGGTGTTCCGAATGGCGCGTGACGGGTCAACGAGAACAAAATATAGGTTGACGAGCGGCCCTCGCGCGGCATCTTTTCATCCTCAACCTCACCGCGGCCTCTGAGATCCTGCGTTCACGCGGTGCGGTTCCGCGGACCCATACTATCGGCGAGTTTCTATGTCCCTAGCAGCGAATGCAAAGCGCGATCCTTCGTCAGACAATCGCGCCGACGAGGGCAGGCTCGACCGTCTCTGCATCGATACGATCCGCACCCTCGCAATCGATGCCGTGCAGAAGGCGAATTCCGGCCATGCCGGCACCCCGATGGCAATGGCGCCGGTTGTCTATACGCTCTGGCAGCAATTCCTTCGCTACAATCCTGCCGATCCGCATTGGCCGAACCGCGACCGCTTCGTGCTCTCCTGCGGGCACGCATCGATGCTGCTTTATTCGCTGCTGCATCTTGCCGGCGTGCGCGCAGATGATGGCGGTCCCGCCGTCAGTCTCGATGATATCAAGCAGTTCCGGCAGTTAACCAGCCGTACGCCCGGTCACCCCGAATATCATCTGACCACCGGCATCGAGACGACGACGGGTCCGCTCGGCCAGGGCTGCGGCAACAGTGTCGGCATGGCGATGGCGGCCCGCTGGCTCGGCGACAGGTTCAACGCGGCGGGCCTGACGCTGTTTGATTATGATGTCTACGTCCTCTGCAGCGACGGCGACATGATGGAAGGCGTTGCGAGCGAGGCCGCCTCCCTCGCCGGGCACTTGCAGCTGTCAAATCTCTGCTGGATCTACGACAGCAACACGATCACGATCGAAGGCCACACCGATCTCGCTTTCAACGAAGATGTCGGCAAGCGTTTTGAGGCTTACGGCTGGACTGTCTTGCATGTCGACAATGCCGAGGATCGCGATGCGCTGGTGCGGGCGCTGAACACGTTCCGCAAGACCAATGATCGTCCGACGATGATCATCGTCAACAGCGTCATCGGTTACGGCGCGCCGCACAAGCAGGGCACCGCCGCCGCACACAGCGATGCGCTCGGTGAGGAGGAAGTGCGGCTGGCAAAGCGCACTTATGGTTGGCCGGAGGATGCGTCGTTCCTCGTGCCGGACGGCGTGCGCGAGCGCTTCGCCGAAGGTATCGGCAAACGCGGCGCCGAGCTGAACGAGGCGTGGCGGAAAGTGCGGCGCGACTACGCGCAGCGCAACGCAAAACAAGCGGAAGAGCTCGACCTGCTCCTTGCTGGCGAGCTGCCGAAAGGGTGGGAAACCGCCCTGCCCTCGTTTAAAGCCGATCCGAAGGGCATGGCGACGCGGGAATCCTCCGGGAAAGTTCTGAATGCGATCGCCGAGCGCATTCCGTGGCTGCTCGGCGGCTCGGCCGATTTGGCGCCGTCGAACAAGACTAAGCTCGGCTTCGACGGCGCCGGTACACTGCAACCCGGCTCGCCCGGCGGACGCAATCTGCATTTCGGCGTGCGCGAACATGCGATGGGCGCGGTCTGCAATGGGCTTGCGCTCTGCGGGCTGCGGCCATTCGGCGCGACATTCCTCGTGTTCAGCGATTACATGCGCCCGGCAATCCGCCTCGCTTCGTTGATGGAGCTGCCGCTCTTCCACCTCTTCACGCACGATTCCATCGGCGTCGGCGAAGACGGCCCGACGCATCAGCCCGTCGAGCAGCTGCTGGCATTGCGCGCCATTCCGGGGCTTCTGGTGCTACGCCCCGCGGATGCGAACGAGGTCGCCGAATCTTATCGCGTCATCCTCAGCGCGAAAAACCAGCCGGCGTGCCTGGTCTTGAGCCGGCAGGGATTGCCGACATTCGATCGGGAAAAATATGCGTCGGCCGCCGAAGTCGCGCGCGGCGCCTATGTCCTGGCGGACGCAGAAGACGCCGAACCGCAAGTGATCCTCATTGGCACCGGCAGCGAACTGCGCTTGTGTGTCGATGTATACGAGAAACTGAAGCAAGAAGGCGTTCCGGCCCGCGTCGTCAGCATGCCGTCGTGGCACCTCTTCGAGAAGCAGGATCAAAGCTATCGCAATGAGGTGTTGCCGCCGCACATCACCGCGCGCGTTGCCGTCGAGCAGGGCTCGGTGATCGGCTGGGATCGCTACGCCGGCAGTTCCGGCGCGATCATCGGCATGCATACGTTCGGATCATCGGCGCCGCTCCCGGATCTGTTGAAGAAATTCGGCTTCACGCCGGAAAAGGTTTACGAAGCGGCGAAAGATCAGATCAGCCGCGTGAAATCGTCGGAGCATAAGCCGACACCGCGCGCGAACGCCTGATGAGCACGCAGCTACAGGACGAGGTCGGTCGCACGGCAGACGCCGCGACCGATCAGGTCGATCCGCAAGCGATCTCGTTGCCTGCCGATTTGCAGCAGCAGTTGCAATCCACTTTGGACTCGCTGCAAGATGATCGCGCCGTGTCGCGACTTTGGAACAAAGACGCGACATTCTGGACGAACAACGAGGAGACGAAGTGGCTCGGCTGGCTCGACATCGTCGATCGCGAGCTCGCCAATCTCGCCGAATACGAGTCGTTCGCCTCCGAAGTTCGTCGCGAAGGTTTTTCCAAAGTCGTGCTCCTCGGCATGGGCGGCTCCAGCCTTGGACCGGAAGTGCTCGGCGAGATTATCGGCTCGGCGAAGGGCGCGCCACGCCTGCACATCCTCGATTCGACCGATCCCGCGCAAATCCGCGCGTTGGAAGCTGCGATCGAGATCAAGAACACGCTGTTCATTGTCTCGAGCAAATCCGGCTCGACGCTCGAGCCCAACATTTTCAAGGATTATTTCTTCGCCCGTGTGCGGGAAGCGCTCGGGGATAAGGCCGGCGACCGTTTTGTTGCTGTCACTGATCCCGGCAGCGCAATGGAGAAGGCGGCACGCAACGAGAATTTCCGCCGCATCTTTTTCGGCGATCCGGCAATCGGCGGACGCTATTCCGTGCTCTCCGCCTTCGGGCTTACGCCGGCCGCGGCGATCGGCATTGATCTCCAGCACCTTCTCGCTCTGACACAAATGATGATCCGCGCCTGTGGCGCCGACGTGCCGCCCGCCGACAATCCCGGCGTGCTGCTCGGCACCGCGTTTGCCGTTGCCGCGCGCGCCGGGCGCGATAAAGTGACGATCATCCCCTCGCCGCGGCTTGCCGATTTCGGCGCGTGGGCCGAGCAGCTCATCGCGGAATCAACAGGCAAGAACGGCAAGGCGCTGATCCCTGTCGACGACGAGCCGCTCGGCACGCCGGAAGCGTATGGCGCCGACCGCATCTTCGTGCATCTGACGCTGAGCGGTGACCGCGATCTTGCGCAGGACTCAAGCATCGAGGCGCTGGAGAATGCCGGCCACCCCGTGGTGCGCATTGAGGTGAAGTCGACCGAGCATCTCGGCCAGGAATTCTATCGTTGGGAGATCGCGACCGCGATTGCCGGTGCGCTGATTGGCATCAATCCATTCGATCAGCCGGATGTCGAGGCCAGCAAGGTCAAAACGCGCGAACTGACGAATGCATATGAGAAATCCGGTACGCTGCCGCCGGAGAAACCAGTCTTCGCTGCGGAGGCGATCCAAATCTACACGGACGAGAAGAACGCCGAGGCGTTGCGCATCGCGGGCGCAGGCGACGATCTCTTAAGCTGGGTGAAGGCGCATCTCGGCCGCACCGGCGCCGGCGATTATGTCGCGCTACTCGCCTACATCCAGCGCGATGGCCAGCATATCGAGGCGCTGCGCGAGATGCGCATCGCGATTCGCGATGCCCGCCGTATCGCGACCTGCGTCGGCTTCGGCCCGCGTTTCCTGCACTCGACGGGCCAGGCCTATAAGGGCGGGCCGAATACCGGCGTGTTCCTGCAGATCACGACAGCACACCCGGATGCGCTCGCCATTCCCGGCTACTGCGCCGATTTCGGAATCGTCGAAGCGGCGCAGGCGCGGGGCGACATGGGCGTGCTCGTTGAGCGCGACCGTCGCGTCATGCGCGTGCATTTCGCCGACGGGAATGTCGACGGCGGCTTGAAACAACTCTCCGGCGCGATCGCGCGCGCGTTACATTAAAGGCGAATCCATGCAAATCGGGATGGTGGGACTTGGACGGATGGGAGCCAATATCGTCCGCCGTCTGCATCGGCATGGACATGAGTCCGTCGTCTATGATCGCAGTGAGGACGCGGTGCGCGAACTCGCCGGCGAGGGCGCAACGCCGAGCGACGGCTTGAAGGGGCTCGTCGGCAAGCTGACAAAGCCGCGGACAGTCTGGATCATGCTGCCCGCCGGCGGGCCGACGGAAGACACGGTACGCGAACTCGGTGGCCTACTCGAGCCCGGCGACACGATCATCGACGGCGGCAATTCCTTTTACAAAGACGACATCCGCCGCGCCGAGTTGCTGCGGGACAAGCAGATCCATTACGTCGATGTCGGCACGAGCGGCGGCGTCTGGGGCCTCGAGCGCGGCTATTGCATGATGATCGGCGGCGAGAAGGCGGTTATCGATCGCCTCGATCCGATCTTCTCGACACTCGCGCCCGGCAAAGGCGACATCCCCGAAACTCCCGGCCGCCAGGGCCAAGATCCGCGCGCCGAGCAGGGCTACATCCATGCTGGCGGCAACGGCGCCGGACATTTCGTCAAGATGGTGCATAACGGCATCGAGTACGGCCTCATGCAGGCCTATGCCGAGGGGTTCGAGATTCTGGCCAAAGCCAACTCGGAAGAACTGCCGGCGGAGCAGCGCTTCGATGTAGATCTCGCCGACGTCGCGGAGGTCTGGCGGCGCGGCAGCGTCATCTCGTCATGGCTGCTCGATCTGACCTCGATTGCGCTTGCCGGCGACGCCAAGCTCGATCAGTTCACGGGCTTCGTGCAGGATTCCGGCGAAGGGCGATGGACGATCGAGGCGGCGATTGCCGAAGCCGTACCGGCCACGGTGCTTTCGGCCGCGCTCTACGCGCGCTTCCGCTCGCGCCAGGAGCACACATTTGCCGACAAGCTTCTCTCCGCGATGCGGCACGGTTTCGGCGGCCATCAGGAGCCGAAACATGGCGCCTGAGCTTTGCACGAAGTCTGCGCTGCAGAGCGGGGCGCAATGAGCCAGCCCTCGCCTCCGACATCCCAGACCATGCACAAGTTGGCCGAGCCGGCGCCACCTTGCGCGATCGTGATCTTTGGCGCGACGGGCGATCTTACGCACCGCCTGCTCATGCCCGCGCTCTACAATTTGGCGCGCTGGAAATTGCTGCCGGACAAGCTCGCCATGCTCGGGATCGGCCGCACGCAGACCGACTCGCAGGGCCTGCGGGAGGATCTCACCAAAACGATCGGGGGCTTCGTCAGCGACAAGAGTGCGGAGTTCTCCGCCGACAAGATCGATCAGGAGGCCTGGTCGCGCGTCGCCAATACGATCGAATACATCGATGGCGATATCAGCGATACCAAGCTCTATGGTGAAATTAAAGCCGAGATCGACAAGTTCTCGAAAAGCGGCGTTGGCTGCAATGTCCTCTTCTATCTTGCGGTAGCCGCCAAATTCTTCGGGCCCGTTGTCGTCAACCTGGCCAAAGCCGGCTTGACGAAGGAAAAGGACTCTTATTGGCGCCGTATCATCATCGAAAAGCCCTTCGGCCACGATTATCAGTCGGCCGTCGCGCTCAACAAGCAAATTCTCGACGTCGTCTCCGAATCGCAGGTGTTCCGCATCGACCATTTCCTCGGGAAAGAAACGGTCCAGAACATCATGGCGCTGCGCTTTGGCAACGGCTTCTTCGAGCCGATCTGGAATCGCGATCATATCGATCACATCCAGATCACCGTCTCCGAGACGGTCGGCGTCGAGAAGCGCGGCAGCTTTTACGAAGCGACAGGCGCCTTGCGCGACATGGTGCCGAACCATCTCTTTCAACTATTCACGCTGACCGCGATGGAGCCGCCGGCCTCGTTCGATGCCGATGCCGTGCGCGACCGCAAGGAAGACGTGCTGCGCGCGACGCATCACATGTCAGAGGAGGACGCGCAGCGTTTTGCCGTGCGCGGACAGTACACGCGCGGCAAGGTGCAAGGTAAAGATGTCAACGACTATCGCGCCGAGCCGGACGTCAGCCCGCAATCACAGACGGAGACCTACGTTGCGATGCGGCTGTCGATCGACAATTGGCGCTGGGCTGGCGTGCCCTTCTACCTGCGCACCGGCAAATCGATGGCGAAACGCAAGACGGAGATCGCCATCCGCTTCAAGCAGGCGCCGCTCAGCATTTTTAAAGACACGCCCGTTAACGAGCCGATCGACAATTGGCTCATCTTGAACATACAGCCGGACGAGGGAATAACCTGGCAGTTCGGCGCCAAAGTCCCCGGCCCGCATGTCCAGCTCGAGGCCGTGAACATGAAATTCTCCTATAAGGATTTCTTTAAGGTGCAGCCGAGCACCGGTTACGAGACGCTGCTTTACGACGCGATGTACGGCGACGCGACGCTGTTCCAGCGCGCCGATAATATCGAGGACGGCTGGAAGGTCGTTCAGCCGCTGCTCGACGTGTGGAAAACCGGCAAGCCGCCGCTTGCAATGTATGAAGCCGGCAGGGCCGGGCCCGAGGCAGCGGAAGAATTGCTTGCACAAGACGGGCGCAAATGGCGGCCGCTATGAGAAAGACGGCGCCGCATGACAGGTGAGTTTGGAAAGCTCATCGTTTTCCCGGACGCGGAAGCGCTGGCGCGCGGCGCCGGTCTCTGGCTCAACGACCGCATTGCGCCATTGCAGGGCCGCATCGCCATCGCGCTTTCCGGCGGATCAACGCCGCGCCGCCTCTTTCATTTGATGGGCAGCGATTTCAAGGACCAATTCCCGTGGGCCCGCATGCATTTCTTCTGGGGCGACGAGCGCTTCGTTCCGCACGACAGTCCCGAGAGCAACTTCCGCATGGCGTATGAGGCGCTGCTCTCGAAGATTGCCCTACCGCCCGGCAACATCCATCCGGTTCCGACGGAGGGAATCGATCTCGATAAGGCTGCGTGTGCATACGAGCGCGAACTCCAAGGATTTTACGGCGCACCGGCGCTTCAGACCGGCAGATTCCTCTTTGATATACAATTGCTCGGCCTCGGTGAGGATGGCCACACCGCTTCGCTGATTCCAGGCGAACCGGTGCTCGGGGAGCGCAAACATTGGATCGCCGCGGTGGCGCATGGCCGGCCGGAGACACGCATCACGCTCACCTACCCGGCGATCGAAAGCAGCCGGCATATTGCATTCCTCATATCCGGCAGCGCCAAGCGCGATATCCTGCACAAGGTGCGTACCCAATCCGCCGATGTTCCCGCCGCGCGTTTGCGTCCGCTCGGCGATCTCACCTTTCTTGTCGACCGTGCGGCGGCCGGAGAAGCGGGATGAGTCGCGCCGCGCCTCAGCAGCTTGACGGGGCGCTGAAGAATGTCGCCGCTCTCGTCGTCATGGGCGTCTCGGGCTCAGGCAAGACAACAATCGCCGCGCTTCTTGCGCAGGAACTCGGCTGGCGTTTTGAGGACGGCGATTGGTTTCACCCCAGAGCCAATGTCGAGAAAATGGAGAGCGGCACGCCGCTCACCGATGCCGATCGCCAACCCTGGCTCGAGGCAATCGCCGCCTGGATCGAGGACTTGCGCGATAAGGGCGGCCATGGCGTGGTTGCGTGCTCGGCGTTGAAGCGCCGCTATCGCGATATTCTCGCACGCGCCGGCCATGACACTGTGCGCTTCGTTTATCTGAAAGGCGACAAAGCGCTCATCGCCAGGCGCATCACCGCCCGTCATGGCCATTTCATGCCGCCCGAGTTACTCGAAAGCCAGCTTGCGACGCTGGAAGAGCCTGCGCCCGACGAGCATCCGATCACAGTTTCAGTCGCCGGCACCCCGCGCGAAATTGTCGCCGATATTCTTGCCGTCCTGCGCGGCGCTGCGAATGCGGATGGGCCGCATTGAATCGCATCTCGCTCGTCCTCTCCGACGTCGACGGCACCCTAGTCACGACCGAGAAGCAGCTGACCGACGCGACGATTGTCGCCGTCGGCCGCCTCGCCGATCACGGCATTCCCTTCACCGTCACGAGCAGCCGTCCGCCGTTCGGGCTGCGCATGCTGGTCAAGCGGCTGCAATTGCGCTTGCCGATGGGCGCTTTCAACGGCGGCTCCCTTGTCGAGCCCGATCTCTCGATCATTTCGCGGCATTGCATTGCGCCGGAGGTGGCCGTTCGCGCGATCGGCGTCCTGCAGTCCTTTAATGTCGGCATCTGGCTTTTCAGCGCAGAACGTTGGTGGCTACGCGATCCAAATGGCGACTATGTCGAGCGGGAACGCCGCACGGTGGCCGCCGAACCGACCGTCATTTCGGATTACGATTCGCATCTCTCGAACGTGTCGAAGATCGTCGGCGTCAGCCGCGACTTCGACCGCCTGGCCGAATGCGAACGCGCGGTAAAGGCGGCGCTCGGCGCAAGCGCTTCCGCGTCGCGCTCGCAGCGCTATTATCTCGACATCACCCCGCCTAGCATCGACAAGGGAACTGTCGTCGACGCGCTCGCGCAACATCTTCGCGTTCCGGCCGCAGAAATCGTCACGATCGGCGACATGGATAATGACGTCAGCATGTTCGTGAAAAGCGGGTTCAGCATCGCCGTCGGCAATGCCAGCGATGCCGCAAGAGAAGCGGCTTCCGTCCTCTGCGCGAAAACCAACGATACCGACGCGTTCGCCGAAGCCGTGGATCGCTTCATTCTGCCGCGGCTGGGGGAGACATAAAGCGCGTTATCCCTGCCACACCCAAATATGCATGGGATCGCTGATATTCTTCAGCGACTGCATGCCTGCATCTTCGAAGACGGTTTGCGTCTTGCCCCGGATCAAGCTGTAAGCGTTGTCCGAGAGCGCAACGCCGCCCGGCAGCGCACATTCTTGGACCCGCACCGCAATCGTGACGCCTTCGCCGAGACGATCGGATTCGTGCACCACCACGTCGCCGATCGCGATCCCGACGCGGAAGCGGACGGGACCCGCGGAAAAGTCGCCCGTGTTGAACTCAGCCAGCGACTGCTGGAAACCAGCGACTGCTGGAAGAACACACCCCATTCGGCGGCGTCGACGACACTGCCGAACTCGATCAACGCACCGTCGCCCAGCATCTTGAAGAGATTGCCGCGAAAGCGCGCCAAGCTCGGGATGATCAGCCCGCTGAAAATACGATCCAGCGCCGCCAATGTCTCCGGCTCGTTCTCCTGGATGTACTTGCCGAAACCGACAAAGTCGAAGGAAACGATCGCGGCAAGTCGCCGCTCCGCTTTCTGAGTCGGCGCCCATTGCAGCCGGCGCAGGACGGAACGAACGCGTGCCAGGAGTTCGCGCAGCTCGCACGGTTTTGCGAGATAATCGTCCGCCCCCATTTCAAGTCCGACGACGCGATCGATTGCGCTCGCCGTCGCGGTCAGCATGATCACCGGCACCGGACAGGTCTGCTTGAGGTAGCGGACGATCGAAAGTCCGTCCTCCTCCGGCATATTCAGATCGAGGACGACCAAATCCGGCCTCTGGTCGTTGAGTTCGCGGCGAAGACTGGCGCCGCCGTCACAAAGCGTCACCTCAAACCCATGCATTCCGAGATAGTCGCCGACCATTTCGCGGGCGGCGGCCTCGTCGTCGACAACAAAGATGCGTGGCGACGTCATGCGCCCGGCGCGTCCGCCGCCGATTTCAGCCGCACCACGAACGTGCTGCCGCTCCCCGCGCCATTCTGCTCGACCGATATATCGCCGGCGTGCAACTCGATGATGCGTTTGGTGATCGACAGCCCAAGGCCCGTCGAGGATTCTCCGCCGGTCGGTTTCGCCGACAGACGCTGAAAGCGACCGAACATGCGCTCTTTATCTTCGGGCGCAAAACCCGGCCCGCTATCGCTGACCCGAATCACCGGCTCCCCTGCTTCCTCTGTGGCGGAGACGGCGATCTCGCCGCCAAGCAGACTGTACTTCACCGCGTTGCCGATGATGTTATCGAGCGCCTCGCGCAATCGGTCCGGATCACCACGCATCATCAGGCGCTCGGGAATCCGGATTGCCATGTTTTGTCCCTTGCGCGCCGCAAGGGTGCGATTCGATTCGGCCACTTCGCGTACGAGGTTTGCGAGGTTCAGATCCTCCCATCGAACGGAAATATCAAGCACGCCGGTCGAGGCGTCGGTCATGAGCTGATTGACCATCTCGGTCAGCCGGCGCGCCGATCCTTTGATCTGCACGACCTGCGCCTCCATCTTGTCGGCGCCGCCTTTGCCCGACGTGACAAGCTCATCCAGCATCTCGGCGCGGCCGAGAATAACGCTCAGCGGGTTCTTCAAATCATGCGCGACGGTCTCCAGGATTTCGCTCTGCAACGCATTCGTCCGGCGCGCACGTTCCCACTGCGCTTCCAGCCGCCGGTTGGCGAAGGTCAGCTCCTGGGTGCGCTCGGCGACGCGCCGCTCGAGTTCGCGATTTGCCTGTTCAAGTTGCGCGTAGAGAGCGACATTGTCGAACGCAACGGAAAGCCGGGAGCAGAATATCTCGACAAGCGAGCGATGTGTATCGGAAAGCTCGCGGCCGGTCTCGAGCAGGACGACGACTTCGCTGCCGGATTGCGTGCCGATGTAAAGCACCGAACGGGTCGGCAGGAACTCGGTCTTCCGCTGCGCGAATGCGCGTTGGATGGCGTCCTTCAGCTCGGGCGCAAGGAGCTTGACCTCCGAGCAACCGGTATACGTGCGATAGCATCCCGATGCCGCAAGTACCGAGAAGTGCTGTGTCGCCGCATCGACATCGCGCAGCACCAAAATGCCGGCGCAATCGACGACGAGAAGCGACGCGATCTGCGTCAGGACGCCTTCGGCCAGCCGCTGCATCGATTTGAAATCGAACAGGGTTGGCGTGGCCTCGATGATGATTTCGAGACCGCGCCGGGTCTCCTCCATCCGTTGCAGCTGCTGGTATCCGCGCAAAGCCGCGGTCAGGGTCGTGAACAGCTTGTCGGCGGTAAGTTCCGTCTTCGCCTTGTAGTCGTTTATATCGAAATCGACGATCACCCGGCGCTCCGGCGCCTGCCCCGGCTGCCCGGTCCGAAGAATGATGCGCACCGTCTCGTTCTTCAGCTCCTTGCGGATGAAGCCGACGAGGTCGAGGCCTGCCGAATCCGTTTCCATGACGACGTCGAGCAGCACGACCGCGACGTCGGGATGGTTGCGCAACAATGTGCGCCCTTCTTCGGCGGAATAAGCCGACAACAGCGCGAGCCCGCTGCCATTAAGTGAATAATCATAGAGAGCGAAGCGCGTGCCCTCATGCACGGCGGGATCGTCGTCGATAATCGCGACCTTCCACGGTCGCATTGCGACGGAACCTGCCTCTTGGCCGGTATCTTCGGCGGCGAATTCGATGATGTCGTTTTCTTCAGCCATTCCGATTCATACCCTACTACCATCGCCGCCAACTTCCTCGTGCGGCGCCACACGCGGGATGACCACGCGAAAGGTCGTGCCCTGCCCCGGTTCCGAGGCCACGCTGATGCGCCCGCCAAGCCGGCCGGTGACGATATTGTGCACGATATGCAGCCCGAGGCCGGTGCCCCCTTGCCTCCGTCGCGTCGTGAAAAACGGCTCGAAGACGCGGCGGCGTACTTCCGCAGCCATGCCGCGGCCGGTATCCGAGAATACGATCGCTACCTGCTTCGCGTCCTCCGCCGCGGCGCGAATTTCAATCGAGCCCGATTGGCCCGGCTCGTATGCGTGGGCGACCGCGTTCAGCACGACGTTGGTGACGACCTGTCCGTACGGCCCAGGATAAGAATCCATCGTGATCCCCGGCTCGCACGTAAAAGCGAGCTTCACGCGGCTCTTGTTCAATCCGGGCCGCAAGCTCGCGATCACCTGCTCGGTCAGTTCCTTCAAATCGAAGACGCGCCGCTCGATGTGACTCCGATCGACAGCGACCTGCTTGAAGGACTGGATCAGCTCTCCCGCGCGCTGCAGATTGGAGACGAGTTGCGTCGCCGCTTCGCGATTGCCTTTGATGAATTCGGTAAGCCGCGACCGTTTCAGCTCACCGCGCTCGAGCTCGTCAGCCAGCATTTCACAGCGCCTCGCCAGCGACGAGGCGACCGTGAGGCTGATTCCGACGGGATTATTGACCTCGTGAGCAACGCCGGCGACAAGGCCGCCGAGCGCCGCCAGTTTCTCGGCCTCGATCAGGCTGTCCTGCGTCTTACGCAGCTCCATGTACGCCAATTCGGTACGCTGCTTGGATCGGCGCAGTTCCTCTTCTGCCTCGACCTTCGCGATCGCGTTCTCGCGGAATACTTCGATGGCGCGCGCCATGACGCCGATTTCATCGTTCGCATCGACGCCATGCACCCTGTTATGAAGATCGCCGGCGACGATCGCGTCCATCGACTGCGCCAGATCCTGAAGCGGGGTGATGATGCTGCGTGCAATCAGGATGCCGAATATGACGATGAAAAGAAGAAACAGCGCGGTCACGCCGGCGATCAGGACGTAAATCGTCTTCAAACTCTGATCGAGGCGCTCCTGCGCGGCATTCTCGCGCGCCTGCATTTCGGCCGTCAGCGCCGCGGTCGCGGCGCTCATCTCCGCCTGACTCTTGTCGACCTGATCACGCAGCAATTTGGATTGCTTGTCGAATGCGGCCGCAAGATTATCGACGCCGCGCCGCAACTGCGTCGCGCGGGTCTGTAGGGCTTTCAAGCTGGCGGTCTGAATCTCATTGTCGGCAAGATCGAGCATTACCGGCAGCGTGTTTTCGATCGCCACGAGATTGCTGACGGCCTCACGCGCCGAAGCCGCGGAGAGCGAGAGGTAGTATGCGTTGATCGCCACCAGGGCGGCGGAAAAGTTCTCGCGAGACTTCCGGAGACTGGGGCTCAGTAGCGAGTTGCGACCTTCGATCGTGCTCTCGATGATAGAGTAGAGCCCGGTCATTTCCTTTGTAGGAGTCAACACTTCGCCATCAAAGATTTCGGCGGTCTTGTCGCGCACCGCGCGCAGCGCGTCGAAGCCGCCGACGAGCCTATTGGTAATATCCGAAAGCGAGCGCGTCGCCGGCCGCAGCACCGGATCTTCCGCGGCAAGCGGAATGAGATTGCTTTGCAGCGCATTCCATCGGCTCTCCACTTCCGCCAGGAGCTCGGGGCTCGGCTGCGTGAAATAGCGATGGATCAGGCTTTGGATGCGGCCCGACTCGGAGTCGATCTGCGAGACGACGCGCTCGGACGCGCGCACCTTGACCAGGTCCGACCACGTATTGTTGACGATGCTCGCGCTATCGCCGAGCAAGCCGGCGAGGATCAGCACGACCGCCGCATTCACGAGAGCAATCGAAAGGATTCGCCAGCGGATAGGGATTCGCCGCAGCAGTGTGGGCACGGCGTATCCGCTGATCCTCGCCGGCCGCACACCCGCCGGTTCAGACGCGTGCGAAGCTTCGATGCTCGAGCGACTCATTGAACCTGGCGAATCCTATCAGCCAGATCGCGGGCCGCCTGGTTGGACAAGACGCGATCATAAATCGGTTTGATCGCCTCGACCAAGGGCGTGCGATCGAAGTCGCTGATCACTACGACGCCGTTCGATTCCGCCACATTGCGCGCCTGCTCCTCCCAAGCCTCCCATTGCCGGCGCATGAACTTCGCTGATTGGCGCGCGACGTCTTTGAAGATTACGCGATCATCCGGGCTCAGCCCGTCCCATGCCTTCTTCGACATGATCAGAACTTCTGGCAGCATTGTATGTTCGGTCAGGGTGTAATTCGGCGCCACACGATAATGCTCCGTCGTCACATAAGAGGGCCAATTGTTCTCCGCGCCATCGATGAGGCCGGTCGAAAGGCCGGTGAGCACCTGACCATAAGCGAGCACCACCGGTTCGGCGCCGAGCGCGCGCACGAGATCGGCGGCAATCTCGGACTGCTGGATACGAATTTTCATGGCTTTGAGATCGGCCAGCGTGCGAACCGGCCGCAATCGATTGTAGAGCGATCGCGCACCCGAATCATAGTAGGTCAGCCCGACGAAGCCCTGCGAATCGAAGCTCGCTAGAATTTGTTCGCCGATTTCGCTGTCGAGCACTTTGTGGAAGTGCTCTTTCGACCGGAACAAAAACGGCAGACTGAGGACGCGCAATTGCGGGATAAAGCCGACAAGCGGTCCGATGCTGATGCGGTCGATGTCGATTGCGCCGGCGCGCGTCTGCTCGATCGTCGCCTCTTCTTCGCCGAGCTGCCGCGCCGGAAAGATCGCGATCCGGTGCCGGCCGTTCGTGCGCTCGATCAGCCGGTCGTTCATGAACCGGATCGCCTGCACGGTCGGATAATCTTCGGCCTGTATGTCGGCGGCGCGAAAGGTCTTGGCCTGCGCACCGATCAGCGAAGACAGGGCGAGCAGTGCGGCGGCCGTAACCATGCGGACTTGTCGAAGCCGCATCAGCGCAAATCCCTATGCTGACAGGCACGCGAATGAAGCGTGCACCCTCCTGAGCTGCGCAGCATAAACTTTCCCGCGCAGAGTCCCGCCCGCTGTCTCTATTCGAAACGGACGCTTTGGCCGTGTGCTTTAACACAAATCAGCCACAGTGAACGAGGCGAAAACGATTTGCGTGTCGCCGTAGACGCGGCGCTCGTTGAACGTGAAGCCCTCCGGCGGGGCGAGCGCGACGTCGGCGCTTTCCTCGACGATGGCCAGCGCGCCGGGGCTGAGCCACGCGCCATCGCGCAGTGCACGCAGCGCCGCCGGCGCGAGTTCCTCCCCGTAAGGCGGATCGAGGAAGGCGAGCCGGAAGCGGCCGGGCTCCGGCGCCTGCCCAAGCCGCGTCGCATCGCGCCGGAAGATGCGGGTCACCCCGGCGACGCCCAGCACCTCGACATTGGCGTGCAGCAGCGCGCGCGCCTCGACGCCGTTGTCGACGAAGAGGACGGACGCCGCGCCGCGCGACAGCGCCTCGAAGCCGAGTGCGCCGGTACCGGCGAAGAGGTCGATCACGTCGGCGCCCTCGAGGGGGCTGTCCGGGCGGTGGACGAGCGTGTTGAACAGGGCCTCGCGCAAGCGGTCGGCGCTCGGGCGGATGGCGCGGCCCGCCGGGGTCTTGAGGATGCGGCCGCCGAACCGGCCGCCGGTGATGCGCATGCCTAGCGTTTCGGGCGCGGCGCTTTACCCGCGGGCCGCTTGCCGGATCCCGCCAGGCGCTCGGCGCCGAAGCGGCGCGCATTGCGGGTTGGTCCCGCGGCGGCCCGGCTGGGGCGAGTGGGCACAACCCGCTCGACCGCGACTTCGCGGCCTTTGCGATCCTCGGTGGCGCTCCTGAGGATGCGCCGCCGCGGCGCCTCGTCGGCTTGGTTGTCCCGCTCCGCGCGCAGCGTGCGAACATGCTTGCGCTTGCGATCCCCGGTACCGGAATGGGTGTTCATCTCGCGCTGCATTTCGGCACGCGTGGGCCGGCTGAAGCTTGCCCCGGCCGCCGCGGAAAGCGTCGGGCCGAGTTGGTCGCGCAACACCCTTGTGTTGACTTCCTCGACATCGCCATCGCCGAGATGGCCGAGCTGGAAAGGCCCAAAGGAGAGCCGGGTCAGCCGGTTTACCTGCAGCCCGATATGTTCGAGCAGGCGCTTCACCTCGCGGTTCTTGCCTTCACGCAATCCTAAGGTCAGCCAGATATTGGCGCCCTGCACGCGGTCGAGCGTCACCTCGACCGGCGCGTATTTCACCGCCTGGACCGTGACGCCCCGCCGCAACCCGCCGAGCGCCGCCTCGTCCGTCTCGCCGTTGGCGCGCACGCGATAGCGCCTGATCCAGCCGGTCGCCGGCAGTTCCAGCACGCGGGCGAGCCCGCCGTCATTGGTGAGCAGCAAAAGACCCTCGGTGTTGATATCGAGTCGCCCGACGCTGATCAGCCGCGGCAGGTCGGGAAACCGCTCGGCGACATAGCCAAAGACGGTCGGGCGGCCCTCCGGATCGCGCTCCGTGGTGACCAGGCCGGCCGGCTTGTTGAACAGGAACAGCCGCGTGCGTTCCGGCGCCTCGAGCGGCTTGCCGTCGACGAGCACCTTGTCCTCGCCGGTCACATTGAGCGCCGGGCTTGCCAGCACGCGGCCGTTGATGGCGACACGCCCCGCCGCGATCCAGGTCTCCGCCTCACGCCGCGAGCAGAGGCCCGCACGCGCCATCAGCTTGGCGATGCGTTCGCCGCGATGAGGCGATTGCACGCCGGTGTCCTGCTTTTCGCGCGGGGCCTTCTCTTGTGTGCGCTTTTGCGCCTTTCGCTGCGGCTTGTTCCGGTCGGGCATGGCTGTCTGATAGCAAGGGCGCGTGCAATACGACAGCGACAGTCCGGCGGCAAAGGCCGCCGCCAGCGAAACCGATCCGATGTCGCGCGCCTTTGCCGAGGCACGTCAGGCGGCGGCGCGCGGTGAGGTGCCGGTCGGCGCCGTCGTCGTCTACAACGGCACCGTCATCGCGGCGGCCGGCAACCGCACGCTCGAGGCACGCGATCCGACGGCACATGCGGAGCTCCTCGCCATTCGCACGGCCGCAGCGGCGCTCGCCAGCGAGCGTCTCACCGATTGCGATCTCTACGTGACGCTGGAGCCCTGCGCGATGTGCGCGGCGGCGATTTCGTTTTCTCGTATCCGGCGGCTTTATTGGGCCGCGACCGATCCGAAGGGCGGCGCCGTCGAGCACGGGGGCCGCTTCTTCTCTCAACCGACCTGCCATCACGCACCGGAACTTTACGGCGGCATCCGCGAGCAGGAAGCCGCCGCGCTCTTGCAGGATTTTTTCGGCAGCCGGCGTTAGAGGCTGTGCAACGCTCCGCCCTTTCCGGGCGGAGCGTCGTCAGCAGCTCAGATCACCAGAACCGGGGCCAGGGTGAGGGCTGCTGATAGCCGCCCCAGTAATAGGCTGGCGCCACCACCGGCGCTGCGGGAGCCGCGACGACTGCCGGCGCCGGTGCGGTGGTCCTCACCGCCACGGAGCGTCCGGTCACCACTGGCGCTGCCGCGGGTGCCGGCTGGTAATAGCCATAGCCCCCGCCCCAATATGGCGGCTGATAGCCGTACCCGTAATCGTAGGCCGGGGCGTAGCCGTAACCATAGCCCGGGCCGTAACCATAGCCATAGCCGGCCCGAACGGTCGTCGTGCTCGCCGCGACAGGCGCGGTGGCGGCCGGAAACGCAGCGGCAGTGCGAACCTCGCTCGCCCGCCGCGCGCCGACGCGAAGCCTTTCACCCCGCGTGCTGACGCGAGTCGCCACGGAACGCCCAGTTGCCAGCCGCGTGCTCGTCGCCGCCGGCGCTGCGCTCGCGGTCGTCGCGGACTTGGCGCAGGTCATGCCGTGCTTGCCGCAATCCGGGGATTGCACGCCGCTCGTATAGGTCGGGGTCTTCATCGGGGCGCAGGTCATGCCGTTCTTGCCGCAATCGGCGGACTGCGCAGCCGAAGCCGGCGCCGAATACGAAATAGCCAGCAGGGCTCCGAAGGCTGCCATAGTCAGAAGCGATCTCATCGGTAAACCTCCCTTTTTCGAGATGGCTTTGCAGCCCTCCAACACGGGGCGCTTGGCGAAGTTTCCGGCTTTGCCATGACTGCAGTGCCGGCTTCATTGACTTGCCACTCGGGCGCAACATACCGGCTTAAAAGAACAGTTTTTGAGGAGGCATCCATGGTGGCGAGAGAGCCCGCGACCCCCGGCCCCGCTGCGTCATCGGCGCGCAGCTTTCCCCTAAACGCCTGGTACGCCGCAGCTTGGAGTCACAAGATCAAGCGCGAGCTGACGCCGCGCACAATCTGCAACAAGGACATCGTGCTCTACAGGCGCAGCGACGGTCAGGTCGCCGCGCTCGAGGACGCCTGCTGGCATCGTCTCGTGCCGCTGTCGCTCGGCAAGCTGAAGGGCGACGACGTGCAGTGCGGCTATCACGGCATCGAGTTCAATTCGGAAGGCCGCTGCACCTTCATGCCGGCGCAAAAGACGATCAACCCATCGGCTTGCGTGCGCGCCTTTCCCGTGATCGAGCGCCATCGCATGGTGTGGGTGTGGCCGGGCGACCCTGCCCTCGCCGACCCCGCCAAAATGCCCGATTTCCATTGGAACGACGGCACCCAATGGGTCGGCGAAGGCGGCACGTTCTATTCCCTCAAATGCGACTACCGCCTCGTCATCGACAATCTGATGGATTTGACGCACGAGACTTACGTCCATGCCAGCAGCATCGGGCATGACGCGATCGTCGACGTGCCGTTCGACGTGACTTACACCGATCGCCTCGTGACGGTGACGCGCTGGATGAAGAACATCGAGGCGCCGCCGTTCTGGGCGCGCCAACTCGGCAAATCAGGCAATGTCGACCGCTGGCAGATCATCCGCTGCGAGGTGCCGCACATCGTCGTCGGCGATGTCGGCGTTGCGCCGGCCGACACGGGCGCGCCGCAGGGCGATCGCAGTCAGGGCGTCAATGGCGCCTTCCTCGCCGCGATCACGCCCGAGAGCGAGACGACCTGCCACTATCACTGGAACTTCGTTCGCCTGTTTCATCGCGACGACGAGGAACTGACGCGCAAGATCAATCTCGCGCATGTCAATAACGGCAAGGGCGTCTACGACGAGGACGTTGTGTTCCTCGAAGCCCAGCAACGGGCGATCGGCCGGCATCCGCGCCAGCCCTTCTATAATTTGAACATCGATGCCGGGCCGATGTGGTGCCGCAGGCTGATCGACAAGATGATCGCCGAGGAGTCGCCGCGCCCGGCGCTGCAGGCGGCGGAGTGAGTTCAGGGCACGCGCATGACGCAAATTCTCAACTGGAGCGATGCGCGCCTCGTCGGCATGCGGAATGTCGCGCCTGACGTGCGTGAGTTCGAGATCGAGCCGGTCGGAGCGCCATGGCGGGCGTTCCCGCCGGGCAGTCATATCAACATCGCCGTGCTGATCGACGATCTACCGGACCATCGCTCCTATTCGCTCGTCGGCAGCGGCGACGAGACCTACAAGATCGCGGTGAAGCGCTCGGAGAAGAGCCGCGGCGGCTCGCGCTATATGTGGTCGCTCACGGAAGGCGCGCGGCTTAAGGTAACCGAACCGCACAATCATTTCAGCCTCGATTTCGGCAAGCCGGATTATCTGCTCGTCGCCGGCGGGATCGGCATCACGCCGATCATCTCGATGGCGGAGACGTTAAGGCGCACCGGCCACAATTACCGGCTCGCTTTCGCCAATCGCGAACGCGCCGGCGTGCCTTTTCATGACGAGCTCGCAGCGGCGCATGGCGAAAAGCTCGACCTCTTCATTACCGAAGAGGGCCGCCGCATCGACATCGCGAAAGAAATCGACAGACTCGCGCCGGACGGCCAGCTCTATCTCTGCGGACCGATGGGGCTGCTCGATGCGGCAAAGGCCGCATGGAAGGCGTCAGGCCGGCCTGTTACCAATCTCCGATTCGAGACGTTCGGCACGACCGGACATCACGCGCCGGAGCCGTTCATGGTGAAAGTGCCGCGGCTCGGACGCGAGATCATGGTTTCCGAGCACGAGACGATGCTGCACGCATTGGCAAAAGCTGGCATCGACGTCATGTCGGATTGCGAGCGCGGCGAATGCGGCCTCTGCGCGATAGACGTGCTTGCCTGCGATTCCGAGATCGATCACCGCGACGTGTTCTTCAATGAGGATCAACGGCGCGCCAACGACAAAATCTGCGCCTGCGTGTCGCGCGCGATCGGCGGTACGTTGACCGTCGATACGGCGTACCGGCCGGGATCTTAGCCTAAAAGGAGGGGTCCCGCATGTTGTCGCGCCGCCGAGCTCTCACAAGCCTAGCCGCAAGCGGCGTCGCGCTGGCGACCGAGCGCGTTGCACCCGCGGTGGCGGCGCCGCGCCGGGTAATCGTCGATTCGCAAATTCACCTCTGGCCGGCGAACACGCCGGAGCGGCCTTGGCTTGCCGGTGCAAAGCCGCAATTACCGGAACGTGGTTCCGATGATGAACGAGGCGGGCGTCGGCCGCGTCGTCATCGTTCCGCCGACGCTCGAAGGCGAGCGGCTCGATTATGCGCAGGAGGCGGTAAGACGTTATCCCGGTCGCTTCGGCGTCATGGCGCGTATTCCGATTGACAAACCGGAGAGGGCGCTGCGTCTCGCGACTTTGCGAGACGAGCCGGGCGTATTGGGCGTGCGGTTAAATTTCATTGGGAACCAAGGCGCATGGCTCACCGACGGAACCGCGGACTGGTTCTGGCCGGCAGCCGAGAAGGCCGGCCTGCCGGTCATGTTCCTCACCTCCGGCCAGACCTCGCTGTTCGCGCCGATCGCCGAGCGTCACCCGCAGCTCACCCTGATCATCGACCATATGGGTGTCGGCGCAGGCCTCCGCCCTCGGCCCGATTCATCAGGAATCGCGAGAAACAACGTGGTGCCGGAAGCAATCGCCGAGACGGCCGCGCTGGCAAAATATCCGAATGTGTTGGTGAAATTGTCGTCGGTGCCGCTGATTTCGACCGACCCTTATCCGTTCCGCGATGCGATTCCGCATATCCAGCGCCTGTTCGACGCCTACGGCCCGCAGCGCTGCCATTGGGGAACCGACGTGACCAATTCGCTCGCCAGGGCCACCTATCGTCAGCGCGTGACGCAATTCACCGAGGAACTGACTTTCCTCTCGGAGGATGACAAGGACTGGATCATGGGCCTCGCGATCCTTGAACGGCTCAACTGGGCTTAGACCTTCTCCAACGCACGCCAACCAATATCCCTGCGGCAAAAGCCTTCAGGCCAGTCGATCGTATCGACGGCGGCATAGGCGCGGCGTTGCGCGTGGGCGAGATTTGGCGCGAGCGCCGTCACGTTCAGCACGCGACCGCCATCGGCAAGCAGTCGCTTACCCTCGCGGCGCGTGCCGGCATGCGTCACGATGACGTGCGGCATCCGCGCGGCTCTTTCGAGACCGCGAATCTCGGTGCCTTTCTTCGGCGCGCCAGGATAACCCTCGGCCGCCATGACGACGGTGAGCGCGGTCTCATTTGAGAGCGCAACCGCACTGACCGTCAGATTGCCGCGCGCGCATTGCTGCATGAGCAACAGAAGATCGCTCTCGAGCCGCGGCAGCATCACCTGCGTCTCGGGATCGCCAAAGCGGGCATTATACTCGATGAGCTTCGGGCCGTCGGAAGAGATCATAAGACCCGCGTACAGCACGCCTTTGAACGGCGCGCCTTCTTTCGCCATTGCGTCGACTGTCGGCGTGACGATCTCGCGCATGACGCGCGCTTGCATGTCCGGCGTAAAGCTCGGCGCCGGCGAATAGGCGCCCATCCCGCCGGTATTCGGTCCGGTATCGCCGTCGCCGACGCGCTTGTGATCCTGCGCCGAGGGAAAAGGCAGCACGCGGTTGCCGTCGGACAGGGCGAAAAACGAAATCTCCTCGCCCTCAAGCAGCTCTTCGATGACGACTTCCGCGCCGGCGCTGCCGAACGCGCCGAAGAACATCGACTCGATCGCTGCTTCCGCTTCGGCAAGTGTTGGCGCGATGATTACGCCCTTGCCAGACGCCAACCCATCAGCCTTCACCACGATCGGGGCTCCGCGCGTGCGCACGTAGCTCAGTGCTGCTTCGCGCTCTTTGAACCGCTCGAATTCTGCAGTCGGAATCGAGTGACGGCGGCAGAGCTCTTTGGTGAAGGCCTTCGATCCCTCGAGTTGCGCCGCCGCTTTCGTCGGCCCGAACGCCAGTATTCCCGCCGCTTCCAACGCATCGACGATCCCCTCGACCAGCGGCCGCTCCGGCCCGACGACGACAAGCTCGATGCGCATCAGCCGGCAGAAATTTACGACGGCAGAATGGTCGCTAACGTTCACCGCAACGTTTTCGCCGACCTGGGCCGTGCCCGGGTTGCCCGGCGCAATGAAAAGCTTTGTCAGCCGCGGGCTCTTCACGAGCGACAGCGCCAGCGCGTGCTCGCGCCCGCCGGAACCGATGAGCAGAACGTTCATTTCGCGTCGCGATTGTCCGCCCGCGCATCGCTGCGCATCAATTCATCCGCAACAGCCGCATAGGCCGGCAGCGAGATCGGATCGTGCGCCGCGTTCGCGCCGACCAAATGCGATGCATAGCGCGCGATCACCATCTCGGCTTTTGGATCGATGTAAAGCGCCTGCCCATAAATGTCGCGCGCGGTATAAGCGCCGTGATCGTTGTTCGTCAACCACCAGAAGGCGCGATAGGACCAACCCGGCAGCGTCTTGTAGCCGGCCTTCGCAAAAATCTCCTTGTCGGCGCCCTTTATCATATCTTCGACGACGGGAGCAGGAATGATCTGCTGACCATTATACTGGCCCTTGTTGCGCATGACTTCGCCGAAACGCGCGAGATCGCGTAAGGTCGTGGCAAGGCCAGCGCCGCCGCGTTCTGTGCCGATCGAATCGACGACGAAATAGGCGTCCTTTTCCGCGCCGATTTTCGACCAGATTTTCTCCGACATAAGGTCGGCCAACCGCTTACCGGTCGCGCGTTTTGTCAGCCACACGAGCACTTCGGCAGTTACCGTATTATAAGCGAAAGTCTCGCCGGGCTCGCCCTGCTTTTGCAAGGTCACCAAGAAATCATAATAGGTGCGCGGGCCGGTATAGTCGGGGCGAAGCGGTATCCAACCGCCGGCGCGCGAATAATTCCAGATTTCGGCATTCGGATCGGCATAGTTTTCGGAATATTTGGCGTTGACGAGCATGTCCATGGCCTGGCGCACCGTCGCATGGCCATACGCGGATGATTGAAGCTCCGGCACGTATTTCGTGACAAGCGCCGTCGGATCGAGCTTGCCTTCGATGATGAGCATCGTTGCCAGCGTGCCGACGAAAGACTTAGTCAGCGAAAACGCCGCATGTGGGCGATGCGGCGCGCCGGCGCCGAAATAACGCTCGTAAACGATCTTGCCCTTGTGAAGGACGACGATGCCGTCGGCGTAAGTCTTCTGTAGCGCCTCGTCGAAATTCATCGGCGCGCCGTCCATGGTGGTGAACTTCACGGTTCCGAGATCGCGCTCCTCGCGCGGCAGCATCGCGACAGGTCCCTCGCCGCGCAAGACGTCTGCGTTGGGCATGAGCTCGCGCAGATGATTGAACGACCAGCGCGTTCCCGGGAATTTCGATGCCGAGCCATCGCCGAAGCGCACCATCTTGTCCGGCGGCGGCGGGAAGCCTTGCATAATCCTGTTCGCCTGCGGATCGCTCTGTTTCGCATCCGGAAAGGTCGGGAGCGAAGTTTGTGCCGCAGCGAGACTGCAATGCAGCAGAGCCGACATCAACGTCATGAGCAGGCCGGCCGCTCTTGTTTTCATCCGCAGCATTTTCAATTCTCCCGACGCCGCGCCAAGCTAGAGCAAAACGCCGCGAAGCGGAACCGCTCGGTTCGTTTGACGCTCGCTTGCCGCTGGTGCAAGAACGGCTCTCCCTTAACGTGTTCGAAAGCTGTGGATGGCCGACGGAATCCTCGCCCGCAAAGTCGTTATCGTGACTGGCGCCGGCCGTGGTATCGGCCGCGAAATCGCGCTCCTCTGCGCGCGCGAAGGCGCCAAGGTGGTGGTCAACGATCTCGGCGGCGGCGCCGAGGGCGAAGGCGGCGGCGCTGAAGGCCCGGCGCAAGAGGTCGTCGAAGCAATCCGCGCCGAGGGCGGCGAGGCTGTGCCGAATTTCGATTCCGTTGCCGAGCCCGCGCCGGCGGCGAATATCGTGAAAACGGCGATCGACGCGTTCGGCCGCATCGATTGCGTGGTCAACAACGCGGGCATCCTGCGCGACCGCATCTTTCATCGCATGAGCGTCGTCGATTTCGAGCTCGTCATCAAAGTGCATCTGCTCGGCAGCTTCTATGTCTCGCGCGCTGCGGCGACGCATTTCCGCGAGCAGGAATCGGGCTCGTTCGTGCATTTTACCTCTACCAGCGGGCTCATCGGCAATTTCGGCCAGGCGAATTATGCCGCGGCGAAGATGGGCATTGTCGGCCTGTCGAAATCGATCGCGCTCGACATGCAGCGCTTCAATGTGCGTTCGAATTGCGTGTCGCCCTTCGCCTGGAGCCGACTCATCGGCACCATTCCGGACGAGACGCCGGAGGAAAAGGCGCGCGTCGAGCGCATCAGGGCGATGGGCCCGGAAAAGATCGCGCCGCTCGTCGCCTATCTCGCCAGCGATGCGGCGAAGGATGTCACCGGCCAGATTTTCGCGGCGCGCATGAACGAAATTTTCTTGATGAGCCAGTCGCGGCCGGTTCGCTCGGTGCATTCTTCCGAAGGCTGGACACCGCAGACAATCGCCGAGCGGGCCATGCCGGCGATGAAGAGCTCGTTCTATCCGCTCGATCGCTCCGGCGACATCTTCTGTTGGGAGCCGCTCTAATGGCGCGCGGCATACTCGGCTATGGCGGTTACATCCCATTGCGGCGGCTGTCGCGCGCTGCGATTGCACAAGCGAATGGCTGGTTCAACAGTGCTTTGAAATCGCGCGCCAAAGGCGAGCGCGCGATGGCGAACTGGGACGAGGACAGCGTCACGATGGCGGTCGCCGCCGCCCGCGATTGCCTCGGCGAGCGCAGTCGCGACGAGATCACCGCACTGCATTTCGCCTCGACGAGCTTTCCATTTCTCGATCGTCTCAACGCGGGCATCGTCGCCGGCGCGCTCAATCTGAAGAGCGTTGTCGCCGCACACGATCATGCGGCGACGCAGCGCGCCGGCACGTCCGCACTTTCGCTGGCGCTCGAGGCAGCCGAGGCCGGTCCGCAGCTCGTGATTGCCGCGGATAAGCGGCAGACCAAAGCGGCGGGCACGTTGGAGATGGATGTCGGCGATGGCGCCGCGGCGCTGCTTGTCGGCAGCGGCGATGTCGTCGCCGAGCTCGTCGGCAAGGCGACGCGCACGGTCGACTTCGTCGATCATTTCCGCGCCGATGGGTTCGCCTTTGATTATCCGTGGGAAGAGCGCTGGATACGCGACGAGGGCTATCAAAAGATCGTCGCGGAGACGCTCGGCGCGTTAGTGAAGCAAACCGGCATCAACGCCGCCGATGTCTCCGCCTTCTGCATGCCATGCACGCTGCCGCGCGTCGTCGGCTCGCTCGCCAAGAAGACCGGCCTGCGCGATGAGGCTGTGCAGGACAATATGAACGCGACCTGCGGCGAGACCGGTGCGGCGCATCCGCTGCTGATGCTTGCCCGCGCGCTGGAGAGGGCAAAGCAAGGCGATCTCATTCTGGTCGCCGGCTTCGGCCAGGGCTGCGACGTGCTCGCCTTCCGCGCCACAAATCGCGTTGCGGATTTCAAACCGAAGGTCGGGATCGCAGGCCATCTCGCGCGCCGGCGCGAGGAAAAGAATTATCACAGATTCCTCTCCTTCAACGAGCTTGTGACGATGGAGCGCGGCATGCGCTCCGAGGTGGACAAGACGACCGCGCTTTCCGCGCTTTATCGCAAGCGCGACATGCTGACCGGCTTCATTGGCGGCCGATGCAGCATCTGCGGCACCGTGCAGTTCCCGAAATCGAATATCTGCGTCAACCCGAATTGTAACGCGGCGCATACGCAGGAAGATCAGCCCTTCGCCGATCTCCCCGGTAAGATCATGAGCTACACCGCCGACGAACTTACCTACACGCCGGATCCCCCGGCCTGCTATGGGATGATCCAGTTCGAGGTTGGCGGGCGCATCATGATGGATTTCACCGACATCGATCCCAAAGACCTCGATGTCGGCCGTCCCATGGACATGGTGTTTCGCGTGAAAGAGCGCGATCCGCAGCGTGGTTTCATCAGATATTTCTGGAAGGCTGCGCCAGCGGCGAGCGGCACAAGCGATAGTGGAGGCTGATATGGCAAGCGGCATCAGAGACAAGGTCGCCATTCTCGGCATGGGCTGCTCGAAATTCGGCGAGCGCTGGGACCGCGAGGCCGACGACCTCATGGTCGAAGCTTTTGAAGAAGCAATCGCCGACGCAGGCATCGAGAAGAACCAGATCGAGGCGGCGTGGCTTGCAACGGCGATCGAGGAGCAGCATGTCGGCAAATCAGGCGTACCGCTGGCGATGGCGCTGCGCCTGCCCCTCATCCCGGTGACGCGCGTCGAAAACTATTGCGCCTCGGGCACGGAAGCGTTTCGCGGCGCCGTTTACGCGGTGGCGTCGGGCGCCGCCGATATCGCGCTGGCGCTCGGCGTCGAGAAGCTGAAGGACACCGGCTATGGCGGGCTGCCGCAACGCAGCCGCGGCAATCTCAACACGATGTGGTGGGCGAATTTTTCGGCGCCCGGCTCATTCGCGCAGCTCGCCTCGGCCTACCGCACAAAGCACGCCGCCTCGCGCGACGATTTGAAGCGCGCGATGGCGCATATTTCGGTGAAGAGCCACGACAATGCGACGCGGAATTCCAAGGCGCATCTGCGTAGCGCCATCACCGTCGATCAAGTGCTGGGCGCGCCGCTCGTGGCGGAGCCGCTCGGTCTGTTCGATTGCTGCGGCGTATCTGACGGCTCGGCCTGCGCGATCGTCACCACGCCGGAGATTGCGCGGAGCCTCGGCAAACGCGATCTCATCACAGTGAAGGCGCTGCAATTGTCGGTGTCGAACGGCGTTGAGGCGCAGCATAATTCCTGGGACGGCTCGTATTTCGCGACGACGCGCGTCGCCTCGAAGCGAGCCTATCAGGAAGCCGGCGTCAAGGACCCGCGCACCGAGATCGACCTCCTCGAGGTGCACGATTGCTTTTCGGTGACCGAGCTTGTCACAATGGAGGACTTGCATATTTCGGCGGAAGGCCGCGCCATTCATGACGTGCTCGACGGCTTCTACGATGCCGACGGCACGATCCCCTGTCAGATCGACGGCGGCTTGAAATGTTTCGGCCATCCGATCGGCGCCTCGGGCCTGCGGATGATCTACGAGCTTTATCTGCAGATGCAGGGCAAGGCCGGCCCGCGTCAGCGGAAGAAGGAGCCGACGCTCGGCCTAACGCACAATCTCGGCGGCTTTCCGCACCAGAATGTGTGCTCGATTTCGATCATCGGGCGAGCGTGAGTTGGACCGCGCACTCCCTGGTGCGCGCGATGTTGAAAGGTGTTGCGCACCGGGAGGTGCGCGGGTCCAGCGCTAATTAAATCGCCCTGCCCGCCTCGCGCCAATACGGCTCGCGCAAACGCCGCTTGAAAATTTTACCGGAATCCTCGCGCGGCAGATCGCGCCCAATCTCGATGCGCCGCGGCACTTTGTAATCGGCGAGAGCGCCGCGCAAATGGGCGCGCACATGATCGGGCGTGATCGCTGAGGCCTCCTGCGGCTCGACCATCGCCATCAAAGCCTCGCCGAATTCCGCATCGGGAATGCCGAACACGGCGCAATCCTTGACGCCGTCGAGCGAGAGAATCGCCGCCTCGATCTCGGCGGGGTAAATGTTGACTCCGCCGGAAATCACCATGTCGCGTTTGCGGTCGCAGATATAGAGATAGCCCTCTTCGTCGAAATAGCCGACGTCGCCGATGCTGATCAGCCCGTCGCGATCGATCTCGCGGCGTTTGTCCGGCTGATTGTGATAGGTGAAATCCGGATAATACGGGATGCGCATGAAGAGCTCGCCCGGCATGCCAACGGGCACCTCGTTGCCGTCCTCATCAAGCGCGCGGATGATGCCGCCTGGCACCGCGCGTCCGACAGTGCCGGGATGCGCGAGAAAATCCTCGCTCGACGACAAGGTCAGCGGACCGCTTTCGGTGCCGCCGTAGAATTCGTGCAGCACCGGTCCCCACCACTCGATCATCGCGAGCTTCACGTCGGTCGGGCACGGCGCCGCGGCATGAATGATGAATTCGAGCGACGACACGTCATAAGAGCGGCGCACATCTTCCGGCAGCTTCATAAGCCGCACAAACATCGTCGGCACCATGAACATATGCGTGACGCGATGTTTTTCGATAATGGCCAGCAGCTCCTCGGCGTCGAAACGCGGCATCAGAATCGTGCGCGCCGCATCGCGCGCCGCCCGCAGCCCGAACGAATTCGGCGCGCTGTGATAAAGCGGGCCCGGCAGCGCACAGACCGTGCCTTCGCGGAACCCGTACACCGCGCGGCGTAGCTCCTCGGTCTTGCGCTCGTCTTCCGGGTTCGGCGCGTGACGGCGCACGCCCTTTGGGTTGCCGGTCGTGCCCGACGTATAGATCATGCTGTAGGTCGGCCGGCGCGGCGCGCCTTGATGCGGTGCGTGGCTCTCGATCCAGCGATCCCAATCGGTCGCGCCCGACGGAACGCGCGCGAGCGCCGGATCGATGCGGTAGCTCGCGCACACTTCCGGCGGCGTTTGCACGACGAGGCAGGCCGTGCCCTCGGGGATCGCCTCCTGGATTGCGGGCAAAAGGTCCCTGTGCACGACAAGCACGCGCGCGTCGCAATCCCGCAAGATGTAACCGACCTCGTCGGCTTTAAAATGCCAGTTGATCGGCACGGCGTAAGCGCCGAGCCGCATAGCGGCGAGCGAGACTTCGAAAAAAGCAAAATCGTTGCGCATGAGCAGCGCGACGCTGGCGCCTTGGCCGACGCCAAGCGCATCGAATCCCGCAGCGGCGCGAAGCACGCGGTCGCCCAATTGCGCGCGCGACAGAAGCCGCTCGCCGCTGATCAGGCCCTCGAAGTTCTCGTTCATAAGCGCTTCCGCATCTCACGCCATTGATCGCTCAATGCGGCGCGATGCTCAGGCGCTGCGATCTCGATCAAAGCTTCGGCGCGCGCATCCTGCGCGAGATCGCGCACGTGCGCCACTCCGTGCTCGGTGACGAAGATATCGGCATCGCTGCGCAGTCCCGTAACAATGCCGGGCTCGCAAAGCCGCGCGACGATGCGCGAGACGCCGCCGCCGGTCGAGGGTAGCGCCACGATCGAGCGCCCGTTCGGCGACAGGCGTGCGCCGATCATGAAATCTTGGAAGCCGCCGGACCCGCTCACAAGTCCGCCATGAACGAGCTCCGCATTCGCCTGGCCCAAGAGATCGATCTCGACGGCGCTGTTGATCGCAACGAAATTTTGGATCTCGCCAAGCACTTTCGGCGCATGCGTGTAATCGGCGGCGCGGAATTCTACCGGCGGACGCGCACAAAACTGGTAAGTCGCCCGCGTGCCGAACACCATGCCGGTGACGATTTTGTCCTTGTCGAAATGCTTCCTGCGGCCGGTGATCACGCCTTTCCCCGCGAGTTCCGCGATCGCGTCATCAATCATCCCGGAATGGACGCCGATCTCGCGATGTGCATGCAAGGCGCGAACGATCGCCGACTGCACCTTGCCGATGCCGATCTGGATCGTGTCGCCGTCGTGGATCAGCGCGGCGGCGTAACGCGCAATCCCCGCGATCTCGGGCGAAGCAGCGCCGCTCGGAAATTCCGGCGGCGGCGTGTCGACCTCGATTGCCAGCGCGAGCTCGCTCAAGCGCAGGCCCGGCTCCCCGTCGATGTCGGGCATGGCGCGGTTGACGAACGCCGCAAGCTTTCTCGCGCGCGCCGCAGCAAGAGAGACGAAATCCTGATTGATGCCGTAGGAGAGCCGCCCGTCCGCCGCCGCGGGCGCAAGATGCAGGATCGCAAGATCGAATTTTTGCTCCGCGAGATAGCGAACGAACGACATGTATCCTTTTGGCAGCACGTGAATGCGCGCGCGCGCCGGCGATTTGCGATGGAAAGCGCCGCCGAACGTGGTGATCATCCGCGCGCCCGGCGCCAGCGCGGCGAAGTCGAACGTATTCACGCCCGGAATGAACGCGCCGATGAATTCGACGCCGCGCGCGCGCTCTGGCTCGGCCGAGAGCGCGTCGGTAAAGTCGCGCGGCGATGACGCGCCGGCATGCACGAAAACGCGCATGCCGGGCGCGAGCAGGTCGAGAATGTCGCGTGGGTTGGTGCTTGTCTGTGTCATTTTCTTTGGACCGCGCACCTCCTGGTGCGCAATACCTTCTAACATTGCTTGCGCATCAGGAGATGCGCGGTCCAGCGCTAAAGGATTTCGGCAAGCCCATTGTCGAGCACGATTGCGTCGCGCTCGACGAGCCGCGCTCGAAAAGAGACCTGCGCGCCATCGATCCACATTTCGGTGCGGATCGTCTCGCCCGGGAAAACCGGCGCTGTGAAGCGCAGACGCATGCTTTTGAAGCGCGCGGGATCGTAAGCTGCGACCGTCTTCAGCAACGCGCGGCCGGCGACGCCGAGCGAGCAGAGGCCATGCAAAATCGGCCGCGGGAAACCGGCGGAGCGTGCCACTTCCGGATCGGCATGCAGCGGATTGTAGTCGCCGGAGAGCCTGTAGATCAGCGCCGCGTTGGGTGCCGTGGATAAATCGCAGACAGCGTCCGGCGCGCGCTCGGGGATACGATGCGGCGCCGGCGCCTGCTTCGCCGGCCCGCCGAAGCCGCCGTCCCCGCGCATCACCGTCGTGCCGGTGAGCGTGACCAACTTCTCGCCTGACTTCGCATCGCGAACCATGCGCTCGCTGAAAAGCAGCGAGCCCTTCTCCGCGCCCTTGTCGATGATGTCGGTCACGCGTGTGCGGCCGGTGACCGTCGCAGCGGCTGGAATGGGCGCATGCCAGACGATGCCCTGCTCGCCGTGCAGGATCTTCTTCCAGTTCACGCCCGTTCCCGGCTCGCGCAGCCAAAAGCCGGGATAAGCCAGCACGACCGCCATCGTCGGCAATGCGCGCAAATCCCTTTCGTAGACAAATCGGAGTTGCTCTTCGTCCACGGGATCGCTGCCGAGACCGAGGCCGAGCGCATAGAGGATAGTGTCCCGGACAGAATATTCGTGACGCAGCTCTTCAAACGGCCAGTTCAGCAATTTCTCGACATCGATCGCCATGTCAAAATCCTACATGCGCGGAACGCGATGAATGAATTGCCACGGGTTGGCCTCGGAATCTCGCGGCACTTCGATGTCGATCAACCACGGGCCGCCGCTCGCCAGCGCCCGTTCGAGCACCGGCCGGAATTCTTTCGGCGAGCGCACCCGCGCGCCACCGACGCCGAACGCGTCGGCAATCTCGAGGAAATCCGGATTGACGAGGTCGGCGGCGATAACGCGCCCCTCGAAACGCGTCATCTGATCGCGCCTTACATTGCCGTAGGCGTTGTTGTTGAAAACGAGTGCGACGACGCCGATGTCGTACTGCACGGCGGTCGCCAGCTCCTGCAGCGCAAACATGAAGCCGCCGTCGCCGCAAATCGCCACGACGGGGCGATCGGGATTGGCAACCTTGACGCCGAGCGCCGTCGGGTAACCCGCGCCGAGCGTGCCCTGATAGCCGGAGGACACGAAGGTGCGCGGCTCATAGACGGGAAATCCGTACCACGACGCAAAACCCACCTGCGACAGCTCGTCGGTGACGAACGCGTTTGCCGGCAGCACCTCACGCAGGATGCGCAGATACGACATTTGCGGCTCGATCGCGCGGATTTCTTCCGCGACCTTGGCGCGCGCGGCGGCAATCTCGTCGCGCCGCCCGAGGGTGCGCCGAAAGCCCACCCGCCGCACGGCATCAATGAGCCCCTGCGTACCCTCCGGCGCATCGGCGATGATCCCGACATCCGGCGGAAACCGTCGCATCTCGGCGGGATCGATATCGATGCGGATCAGCTTCTGCCCGGCCGGGCGGTTCTGCCAGCGGACATCGATCAGCTCGAGCCGCGAGCCGACGCCGATCACGAGATCGGTGCCCGGCCAGAGCTCATAGGCCTCGGCCAGCGTCAGGCCGAGGTCGTGCGCGTTGCTCAAAATCCCGCGGCCGCTGCGAAAAGCGACGACGGGTGCATCCAGCGCCTCCGCCAGCTCTCGTATCTCGGCCGCCGCGGCGATCGCGCCGCTGCCAACCATGATCATCGAGTGCCGGCTCGCCGCGATGAGCCGCGCCCCCGCGGTGAGCGCATCCGGGTCGGGCGGCGGCGCCGGAAAAAGCGGCAGCGGATCGCAATCGGCGATCGTCTCGCGGCGGGTGAACACGTCCCACGGCATTTCCAGCGCCGCGGGGCCCTGCCGGCCGGACAGCATCGCCTGAAAGGCGCGCGCCACCTCGACCCGCGCCATCGAGGCGGTGTCGATCCGCCCCGCCCATTTCGTGAAGGTGCGCAGCGTCGCGAGTTGGTCCGGCATTTCGTGCAAGTGACCGCGGCCGCGGCCGAGAAAAGCCGTCGGCACCTGGCCGGTGACGCAAAGCACCGGCGCGTTGCAGCCATAGGCGGTGAGCAGCGCCGCGCCGGCATTGAGCACGCCCGGGCCTGGCACCACGGAGAAGGCGGCCGGCTTGCCGGTCGAGCGCGCGTGGCCGAAGGCCATGTAGCCGCAGGCCTGCTCGTGGCGCGCGCCGATCACTTTCAGCCTCGGCTGGGCGCGATGCAGCGCGTCGAAAAGACCGTAGACCTGCGCGCCCGGCAGCCCGTAGACCGTGTCGATGCCATGGTCGAGGAGGCCGGCAACGATCGCTTCGCCGCCGGTCATGACGGCTGAATTCATTTTTTGCTGCGTCCGGCCATGCATGTTCTGGAATCCGGATCACCCCATGCCATCGAAATCCGCCGCGGCCAAGCAGCCGAAGCGCCCGGGTCTGGAGCTTGCATGCCGGTTCGTGGCAAGACTAGGAAAGATCAAGACTGTGGAAAGCTCGAGCGCTCCCGGTCTTACGAGCGATTGCGGAGGAAGAATGCGAAAAATGTATCCCGATGCCAAAGCGGCGCTTGCGGGAGTGTTGCGCAACGACATGACGATCATGGCCGGCGGCTTCGGCCTCTGCGGAATTCCGGACCTGCTGATCGAAGCGGTGCGCGAGTCCGGCGTCAAAGGGCTCACCGTGATCTCGAACAACGCCGGGATCGACGGCGTCGGCCTGGGGCGGCTGCTCGATACGCGCCACACCAAGAAGATGATTTCGTCCTATGTCGGCGAGAACAAAAC
>Ga0136846_1233532_pt1 | contig 37069 bp, 29 predicted proteins | sample HopSoiMetagenom2_FD_96841 | JGI IMG/M metagenome (GOLD analysis project Ga0136846, IMG submission 96841) | Grasslands soil microbial communities from Hopland, California, USA - 2 Assembly 2016 (version 4) | ecosystem: Environmental > Terrestrial > Soil > Grasslands | place: USA: Hopland...
TGAATTCGAAGTTTCGCAACAACGCAAGTTTCACGTGATCGTCAGGCTGCGATGACGAGGTGAGCACCCGCTCTGCCGATCCATTTTCAAGCTTCCACTCCGCCAACCGGCGCCCCTTCACGGTGGCGTCCACTCTTAGCGTTCGCCGGGGTCGCGGCTCTTCTTTCGCCCACGACTCTACATTCACCACAATGTCGAAGTCTTCTTCCGGAACCTTGCCCGCGAAATCCAGTCGCCCATATAAACATGTGGCATCTATGCCGGCGTAAACCGCATCCAGCAGGAATTGCTTTCCGTGCATGGCCCCGGCGCGATGGTCTGCCGTATAAATTGCCGCCCCCATCCATTCGAAATACCGGATCTTGTCCCCGGCAACGCGCGGATGAATGTACGCCGTCTGTGGCACGAAGGCCGGCCGCACTTCCGCCCCGGTGATCGGCTGCGCCAAGTAATCGGGCGGCGTGGCCCCCAACGCCTGATAGACGTTCGAGAGATGTTTTCGGTAGAGCTCGTCGAAGTCTCGGTCGTTTGCCGAGTGATGCTCCGGGCCGTACCACCAGTTCCAGTCACTGCCCTCGGCGATCAGAATTTCATCAAAGGCCAGCTTACGCTGCTCTTCCGCGGCCCGTGCCGCATTCTGCGCGTAGAACTCACGCGCATGGTGGAGGTAATCCCACGCGCGGTTGTCTTCCGGAGCGCCGATCCAGACGTTGAAGTTCGCGTTAATCCACGACCCCGGTAAGAGCGAAGTCATGCGGTTGAAATCTTTATGGCGAGCGATGGCTTCGGAGATCGTGACCGCTTCAATTCCCGGCGCCTGCTGCAGGGCGTCATAAAAACGCCGCAGGAATTCACGGCCCGATTTCGGGTAGTACTCCCACGCATTCTCGCCATCGAGAATGATCGAGACCACCGCATCACGCCCCTTCGCCAAGACAGGGCGCGCCGCTTCCTTGATGTTGTTGATCAGATGACGAGCAGCATCCGCCGGCGGCATGCCCGAATACACGAAACCGATCAGATCGGAAATCGTGTGATCGCGAAATACGAGATGCATTGCCGTCGAACCATTTTCATACCGATGGATGTTGTACAGCTTTTCTGCGAGATGCGCAGGAAGAAAGCCGTTGCCATCGCGCGCAAAGAAGAGGCCGGTGCTGCGCCCCAGCACGCCTTCATCAGTCGCCATCCACTGCACTCCGAGATTATGTGCAATGGCCAGCACTTCTTCCGAAACGCTGCCTTCCGATGGCCAGATCCCCGTCGGCCGCACCCCAAAGACCTTCTCATGCAGGTCCATCCCACGCATCAACTGCTCACGCGCATCCTCCGGATGCCGGTATCGATTCTGCGGCAGCTGCAGGCCAGGCGCCGAAATCGCGCCCGCGCTGGTATCGCAAACCAAGGGAAGAATTGGATGGTAAAACGGCGTCGCTGAGATCTCGATCGAGCCCTTCTTCGCAGCGGCCGCGTGTGCAGGCAGTGCGCGGCCGATCAACTCCCTTTCGCGCTCAATCACCAGTTTCTGATCGTCCAGCGAATAATGGTGACCTTTGTTGACCAGAGCCGCAATGTCTTTTTCTTCCAGGAAAAATTCGTCGAACCATCCAAGCTGAGAAAGCACCTGCAGGTCCGTGAAATCCTGCGGCTGGAAAAAACGATGCGCCCGCTGCGGATCACTGCCGTGCTCACGGAACCGGTCCCACAACTCGCGGTATCGGGGATACCGCCCGATCACGTTCTGCGGATTTGCCTGAAAAAGATATTGCAGCGCAAAACGACGCTCATCCTCGGTCAACTCCTTCGCGGGTTTCGCTGCAACCGTGAGAAAGGGATCCTGCGCGGTCCCGTCCACATAATCTTGAATCTGCACGATCAGCGACGGCACCAGATTGAAGTTCTGATGAACGTTGGGGAACTCGTCGAGCAACTTCACCATTCCGTAGTAGTCCTTCAGCGCGTGCAGACGCACCCACGGCAAACGGTATTCGCCGGTGACCAGGTCGTTATAAAACGGCTGGTGTTGATGCCAAAGAAGAATTACGCGCAGGGACGGCATGACTCGCGCAGCCAGTCTAGCATGGGGATTACAGCCAAACCGGCCTTCACAGCCGCCCCATCTGCGGCCGCGTGATCTAACTTAGAGTTTCAAGCTTCGCAAGTACGGAACACTCGCCTTCATCATGTCAAGATTCATCTCGACGAAGTAGTTCTTGATCCCGCCCGTCTTCGCCGCAGAGAAAATCTTCTTCCAGTCGAGCGAGTCCTGCCCCACGGCAGCGATCTTCTTCGCGGAAGCATCCCATCCCTGCACGTGCATCGAGATGAATCGTCCCGGATACTTCGTGAAATACTCCGCCGCATCGTAGCCCTCGCTGATAGTGGAAACCTGGAACTGAAATTTCACCAGCTTCGGATCGAGCAACTCAAACAAGGCGTCGTAGGTGCGTTTTCCATCAACCTTGGAAAGCTCGAATGTCTCATTGTGCAGGCCTTGCTGAATCCCAGCCTTCGCAGCCTTCTCGCCCATCTTGTTGTATTCATCTGCCGCACGCTTCACATCGTCCAAGGTGGGTTTCTCTGGACCGTCCAGGCTCGCCACGAGCATCTGTGTGAGACCAACGTCCTTTGCCCATGCGATGCTGGCGTCCTGGTTCTTCCGGAGTTCGTCCATCCCGAAGTGCGAGCTAATACAGGACACACCCGCATCGCTCAGGATCTTCTTCAACTCGGCTCCCGAATATTTGGAAAGTCCCCCAAACCCAAATTCCGCATATCCGGCGGGCGAACAGAGTTCAATACTCTGAAATCCGGCCGCCGCAAGCTCCTTGATCGTCCCAGGAAAGTCCTTCGCAATACTCTCCCGGACCGGCCAAGTCTGACACCCAATCGGCATCCCGAGCGGATTCGCCCGGAGATCAAAGACTCCCCCCGAAACGATACTGGCAGCGGCAATAGAACCCAGCGAACCCTTCACAAAATCTCTACGAGAAACAGCAGACATGAAATCCTCCTCCAGCCGCAAAGCGGCGGCAGAATGCAGGCCACGGCGCGAGCCGTGGGTGGAAGCTAGCTCTGATCGAGCCCCGAAGGGGCGAAAGACAATTAGGTGGCAATTTAAAAGAACTCACAGCTCCCATCCCGCCCTTCTTTCCGGACGCACGTACTTCTGTGCCGATTCCAAATTCGTAACTTTCAAGTTCGCCCGATCCCAGGAAAGTTTCTGCCCACTCAGTGCAGCCACGTTGCCAAGCAGCAGAGTCTCCGTGACCAGCCCCTCAAACTCGAAGTTGCCGCCGGGCTTCGTCTTGTCTCCCTTACACGCATTCAGCCATTCGCGCTCATTCCCGGGAGAACGCGGCAGAGTTTTCGGCGGTTGCTTATAGGCATCCATCTTCGACTGAGGAATCAGCTTCGGTTGCTCGCCATTGAATCCGCACAAAATCTTGCCGCGATCCCCCACGAACAGCAATCCCTCATCTTCATCCGGAGTGCCCTGCCACGGACGGTTCTCCTCCAATTCGTCCGGGCGCGGCGGCTTCAGACCTGCGTCATACCACGTAAATTTCACCGGAGGCATACTCCCCCGCTCGGCGAACGTGTAATGAATCACCGTGGCCCACGGATACGTCTCCGGATACCGATCTGTTGTGCTTGCCTCGACACTGGTCGGCGCTTCCAGCTTCAGTACGCGGAAGATGGTGTCGAAACTGTACGACCCCATATCTCCCAGCGAACCGCATCCAAAGTCAGTCCAGCCGCGCCACGCGAAAGGCAGATAAGCATGGTTGAAAGGCCGCTCCGGCGCGGGCCCAAGCCATAGGTCCCAATCCAATCCATCGGGCACAGGTTGAGTCTCTTTCGGACGCTCCACCGCCTGCGCCCAGAACGGACGGCTCGACCAGTTGTGTACTTCGCGGACTGGCCCAATCGCTCCAGCCCAGATCCATTCGCATAGCAGGCGCGTATCTTCCGAGGCCTGATTGGCCACCGCGATCTGGGTGGCAACCTTCGTCTCGCGCGAAATTTCCGCAATGCGCCGCGCCTCAAAAACGGTATGCGTCAACGGCTTCTGGCAGAAAACGTGTTTGCCCTTCTTCATCGCTGCCGCCGAGACTGCCGCATGCAGATGATCCGGCGTACAAACCACGACAGCATCAACATCCTTCTGCTTCTCCAGCAACTCGCGGAAGTCGCTGTACGCCGCGCAGCCGTGATATTGCCCCGATCTCTGCTGTGTCCCGTAATACCCATCAACAACTTTTTGCGCCGGTTCACGTCCGGCCACTCCTCCTGTAACCTGTAGTGCGTGCGTCAACGAAATTGGCTGATCGGGGCTCAGCCAGTCCCACCCGCTACTCACGCCCAATAGATTCTGCACCGACTTGCAGAATTCATGCGTATCCCATTGTGGGTAATCCGAGGCACTCTTCATCACATCGCAAACCGCCACGCCCTGGACATCTGCCTCTTTTAGGAACTTGAGCATGACGCGGAATCCCTGCGCCCCCACACCGATGAATGCGATATTCACCTTGTCGCTCGGCGGAATGAATCCCACACCGCCCAAAACTCGCCGCGGCACAATCGTCACACCAGCCGCGACCGCCGCCGCCTTCCCGATAAATTCACGCCTCGTCGAGCCCTTGCCGTCCCGAATGCTCATGATGCCTCCCTCGAAAAATGGCCGAACTGCCACCGACGAAATCTCTCCTTCTCAAGCAACCGGATACTGTAATCGAACCAGCGCCCGATAGCTGCAAAATCTTGCCATCGGCGCTAAGGTATTTCCTCCCTCGGGAATACTCTTTTGCCGAAATTGACCCGACCTTCGATTGGGACTAGAGTGACGCCCACCGAGCAATATCGGTACACTGACTGCTGATCATGTCCCCTGAAAGCACGACGATTGCCAGCACGCCGCAACTCCTGACCGAGCAAGATCTCTACCTCTTCAATGAGGGCAGCCATTACCGCATATACGACAAGATGGGCGCCCATCTCGCTTCGCACAACGGCCAGAATGGCGCCATCTTCGGCGTGTGGGCTCCCAATGCTCGCTCCGTGTCAGTGGTCGCCGACTTCAATGGCTGGGACCCCAAAGCTCACCGTCTGAACTCCCGCGGGCCGTCCGGCATTTGGGAAGGTTTCGTGCCCGGTGCCCGCCATGGCGCGTTGTACAAGTTTCATATCGAGTCAGGTCGCCACGGATACCGCGTCGACAAAGCGGACCCGATAAGCGTATGGAACGAGAAGCCGCCTCGCACTGCATCCGTCATCTGGGATCTCGGGTATGAATGGAAGGATCAGGAGTGGATGCAAAAGCGAGCCGAGCGCAACTCGCTACGCGCGCCGCAGGCCATCTACGAGGTCCATCTCGGCTCCTGGATGCGTGTCCCCGAAGAACACAACCGCCCGCTGACCTACCGTGAAACCGCACCTCGCCTCGCGCAGTACGTCGGCCAGATGGGATTCACGCACGTCGAGTTTCTTCCGGTCATGGAGCATCCCTTCTTCGGCTCCTGGGGATATCAGACCACCGGCTACTTCGCTCCCACCTCGCGCTACGGCACTCCGCAGGATTTCATGTACCTGGTGGACTACCTGCACCAGCACGGCATCGGCGTCATCCTCGACTGGGTTCCGTCGCACTTCCCGTCCGACGCACACGGCCTCGCCTACTTCGACGGCACACATTTATACGAACACGCCGACTCCCGCCAGGGATTCCATCCCGACTGGAAGACGCACATCTTCAACTACGGCCGCGCAGAAGTTCGCAGCTTTCTGATGTCGAGCGCAATGTTCTGGCTCGACAAGTATCACATCGACGGGCTTCGCGTGGACGCAGTCGCCTCCATGCTCTACCTCGATTACTCCCGCAAGCAGGGTGAATGGATTCCCAACAAGTTCGGTGGACGCGAGAATCTCGACGCCATCGATTTCCTCCGCCGTTTCAACCAGGAAGCGTACAAAGAGCATCCGGAGATCCAGACCACCGCTGAAGAGTCCACGAGTTGGCCCATGGTCTCAAGGCCCGTCTACCTCGGCGGCCTCGGCTTCGGCATGAAATGGGACATGGGCTGGATGCACGACACGTTGCGCTACTTCCAGAACGATCCCATTCACCGCAAGTATCACCATAACGATCTGACCTTCCGCATGCTCTATTCATTCCAGGAGAATTTCGTACTGCCCCTGTCGCACGATGAAGTCGTGCACGGAAAGGGATCGCTGATCGGCAAGATGCCCGGGGACGAGTGGCAGAAGTTCGCCAACCTGAGACTGCTGTTCGCCTACATGTACGCGCAGTCTGGAAAAAAGTTGCTGTTCATGGGCTGCGAATTCGGGCAAGTCCGCGAGTGGGCGCACGATACCAGCCTCGAGTGGCACGTTCTGCAATACCAGGTTCACCGCGGCGTGCAAGCCTGGATGGAGCAGTTGAACCGCTTCTATCGCAATGAACCTGCCATGCATCTGCTTGACAACAACCCGGCAGGATTCGAGTGGGTCGATGCCAACGATAATGCGACGAGTACCATCTCGCTCCTGCGGAAGAGCGAGAACCCCGGAGACACCGTCCTGGTGGTCTGTAACTTCACTCCCGTACCGCGAATGGGTTATCGCGTCGGCGTTCCTCACGGCGGCTACTGGCGCGAGATGCTCAACAGCGATGCCCGCGAATATGCCGGCAGCGGCATGGGCAATCTCGGCGGCGTTCATGCTGAAGCCGTGGAAATGCACGGTCGTCCGTATTCCCTGAAGCTGACGTTGCCTCCATTGTCCGCCTTGTTCTTCAAGGCTGCCTAGGACACGCAAATTCCGCATAATCATCCCGACGGCTCGAGAGGGGAGTCGGAGGAATCTGCTGCCGGCCGCCCATGCTATCCTGCCCCTAAGCCGTCCCATGCGGATCCTCACCCGCTATATCTTGCGCGAAGTCACGGCTCACGCCCTCATCGGCGTGGCTATCTTCACGTTTGTCCTCTTCACCCGGGACCTCGGTCACATTCTTGAACTCGTTGTCCGCGCCAGCGCCCCTCTGCCAAGCGTCGCTGAGATATTCTCATTCACCGTTCCCCTGGCGCTCACCTACACGCTCCCCATGAGCGTTCTGGTCGGCATCCTCATTGGCCTCAGCCGCCTGGCGGCCGACAGCGAGATTACCGCCATGCGCGCCAGCGGCATGGGCGTGTGGACTTTCCTGCGCATACTCTCAATCTTTGTCATCGCTGCCTGGCTGGTAGCCTTGGTAAACGGAATCTACATCGCGCCGCGTTCTCAGGCCGCACTTGGCCATCTGGAAGATCGACTCAAAGGCTCACAGGTCTCCTTCGAGATCCAGCCTCGCGTCTTCTACGAAGGATTTCCGAAATACGTTCTCTACGTGCAGGACGTGAAAACCGCCCAGGGCGCCGCCGTCTGGAAGGGCGTTTTCATGGCTGATGTCTCCGATGCCGCCAATCCGAAGATCACCCTGGCGAGAGAAGGCATTGTCGTAAGCGAAGCTCCCGATCGCCTGCATCTGCACCTGATTGACGGGTCCGCTCACGAAGCCGATCCCAAAGACTCCGATCATTACCAGATCTCCACCTTCGAGCAGACGGACATTCCCATCGAACTGCCTTCCACCGAGAACAAGTCCGATGAGTCCTTGCCCGCCAGTTTGATGACCACAGGCGCTCTGCTCGAGAAGGCGGGCCGCTCTGATCCCATTTCTGCCCGCTGGTACCTGATCGAGTTTCACCGCCGATTTGCCCTTCCGACAGCGTGTCTTGTACTCGCTCTCGTTGGAATTCCTCTCGGGCTATCCTCCAAGAAGAGCGGCAAGTCGGGGGGATTCGTTCTCACCATCCTGCTGGTCTTCGCTTATTACGTCGTTTCGCTGGTGGGCGTTTCGCTCGCGCGTCAGGGGCGCGTGTCCCCATGGTTCGGTGCCTGGCTAGCCGACATAGTCTTCTTCGCCTTGGGACTTTTCCTGCTGCTTCGAGCCGAGAAACGCCCGTTCGAACTCGCATATCTGCGCGGTTCAGGGAAGCGTCAGCAACCGCTGCTCGCCAGCAGTTTTCTCCGGGGCCGGCGCGACAATGCCTTCCAGCGCGTATCCACCCGCCGTCGCGTTTTCAGCGCCAGCTTCCCGACTCTGCTCGACGACTACGTCTTGCGCGACTTCTTTGTATACCTGGGGATGATCCTCTCGACGTTCCTGGTTCTGGTGCTCGTCTTCACGCTCTTTGAGCTTCTCGGCGATATTCTCCGCAACAAGATTCCCCCGGTTCTGGTCGCCGAGTACGTCCTCAACGTCACGCCCTATCTGCTGTACAACATTGCGCCGCTCGTGATGCTGCTGGCCGTCCTCGTCACCTTCGGGGTAATGCAGCGCTCCAACGAGATCACCGCCATCAAAGCCACAGGCACCAGCATCTACCGTATCGTCACGCCGGTGATCGTGGCGGCCGGCGTTTTCGCCGCAGGGCTCTTCTTCGCCGACCAGTTCTATCTTCCTCACACAAACAAACGGCAGGAAGCTCTGCATAATCAGATCAAGGGCCGTCCACCACAGACCTATCTCCGTCCAGACCGCAAGTGGATCTTCGGGGAGGCGAACGATATCTACTACTATCAATTCTTCGATCCCGATCGGGACCAGTTCGGAAACATCAGCGTATTTCAGCTGAACAAGGCGAACTTCACCGTCACGCGCCGCATTCACGCCGACCGCGCGCGCTGGTCGGAGAACTTGAATCGCTGGGAATATGAGCGAGGCTGGGTCCGCACACTCAACGTTTCCGCCATCGACGATTACCGTCCCTTCGAGGTATCCACGTTTCCCGATTTGCCCGAGACACCTTCGTACTTCAAGAAGGAAGTAAAACAGTACAGCGAGATGAACTATGAGGAGCTGCACAAGTACATCCGCGACCTGCAGCAAAGCGGCTTCGACGTGGTACGCCTCCGCGTAGAGCTCAACAAGAAACTCTCCTACCCGCTCATCACGTTCATCATGGCGATCCTGGCTATCCCCTTCGCCCTCTCGACGGGGAAAAGAGGAGCAGTCACCGGAGTAGCTGTTGCGCTAGGAATTGCTGTTTTTTATACGGTGGTATCTCGGCTATTTGAAGCGATGGGAAATCTGAGTCAACTCCCTCCAGCCCTGGCGGCCTGGTCGCCGGATTTGATCTTCATCCTGGTTGGCGGATATCTAATTCTGAAGGTCCCAACGTAAAAGGCGGGCACGGTAATTTTCAGTGCTGCTTGCCCATTCTCAATTTCTAGCAGTCACTCGCTACTCGGGTGCTCGCTTCTGGGTACTCGGTACTGCACTACTTCACAGCCACTCCAAAAGGCAAGTTATCGGTAGTGATCGGAGCCGCGGCGGACAACTCGCCCGTAGCTGGCGTGATCGAGTACTGCGAGACCGATGCCGAGTTGAAATTCGCTACAAACATCCAGTTGTCATCCGCTCGGATTGCAATCGCAGTGGGCCTGCTCCCAGTCGCCACAACCGCCGGGGTCATCGGTTGCAGGGACCCTGATACAGGAGTGATCTCGTACGCCGAAACGGTGTTGGAGAGAGTTCCGACCACATACACATTGTTGCCAAAGGGGTCGACGACAATCTGCCCTAGCCCGCTTGCGTTGCCAGAACTAGCGAACGGCGAACCTGCGACCTCAAACAAGGTTCCATCGACGCCCGTACACAGCGGAGAGTGGGTCTCCAAACCATTGCAAATGGTATACGCGCTGACCTTGTTTGAAAGGCTATTGCTCACGTATACGAACCGCGCACACGGATCTACGGCTACACCGGCGGGAATTGTATCTGTCGCGATGTATGGGACTGCAGTTGCACCGGGCGGGTTTCCAATCGCTCCGGTAGCAGTATCCACCGAGAATTCCCATACGACGTAATTCACAGAGTCAACCGCATAGAGTGTCTGAACGCTGGGGGGATTGTTGCCGGGAGTTGAGCAAACTGCGTTCTGCACGCCGTTTATGCCGATCTTAGGAAAAACTGTCGGACTTGATGCCACAGCGACGATATTCGGCGGCTGGAAGCCTCCTCCATTAACAAAATTGAAGTTTCCGCCAGCCGAGGTGAGCGCGCCACCGCTTCCGATCGCATAGCTATTTACGAGACCCCCGCCCTCCGCCACGAAAAGAAACTTCCCGGCGGCATCCATCGAGAGCATAACTGGATTCGGGTCCTGAACAGGGTCGCCCACCTGGGACAACGTTCCATCCGACTTCACCTGAAATATCGCGATACCGGCCGCGGTTGGATTCGGACACTGAGTGCTCTTGCTGAAAATGACGTACGCATATGCGCCGGCCGGGTCCACCACCATGAAACCGGGCGTACCGCTAAGAATGCAGGTCTTGTTCCCCGTGTCATTCGTGGAGTTCGCAATCGCCGAAGCATGCCCGTTGTTCAGATTGAAGCTAAACGTTTGGATCACGGACGATCCCTGGCTGCCCACAAGCAACAAGCCATCCGACGAGGAGTTGTATTTGCTCCCGCAAGCCATCAATAGTCCGATCAATATCAGCCCCACCACCCCGAGCAGCCACAATCGTTTCGACATTCTCTCGTCCGTCTCCATTTTGCGTGAGGTTTGCGCGAGCACGCCCGAGACCCGCAGGACGGGTCCCATCACCTTGAAAATGCAGGAAATCTCAACCCATTTGTGTATCAGGAATGCGCGGGAAGAGCAAACTCCCACAAAGATCAGTTGGAACCCTGGGAGCGTCGCGGAGTTGCCCGTATCACCTGCACGACAGTATACGGGAAATCAGAAGGTTACGTCGGTCCAGTGATTCTCGCGAGAACACTAAGCTTTCACTACGGTCGAGACCGCGGTGCTCGACTTAGTTGCAATCTTCGAACCTGCGATGAGCGGCAGCCGCATCTCAACGACCAGTCCGCCTCCATCTCGATTGTAGGCGCGAACCTTGCCCCCATGGAACCGCACAGCGCGTTCCGTAATGGCCAACCCGAGTCCGACTCCCCCGGTGTGCCGCCCTCGCGCTTCATCCAGCCGGTAGAAAGGTTCGAACAACTTGCCCAGGGCGTCGGCAGGAACTCCCGGGCCCGAGTCGGTCACGCGAAGCACGGCTTCCGCTGCGCCGCCGCGCCGATGGTTCGAGAGCTCGACCTCGACCGACGTTCCCTCCTGCGTGTACCGGATCGCGTTCCGCACAACATTTTCGACCGCGCTGTGAAGCAACGACGCATTGCCTCGAACTTCCCACTCCCCTTCGGGAATTGCCGCCTTCACGTGACACTTTCGAGCTTGCGCTTCGAACTCCGCATCCTCCACGACGTTTACCACCAGCTCATCCAGAGGCACGGGCGTTTGCGGAACCTGCTCGCCCTCTTCCAGCCGTGCCAGTGTAAGAATGCGTCCGATAAGTTCATTCAGCCTGCTGGCCTCAAGTTCGATGCGGTCCAGCATGTCTGTGCTTTGCTCAGCCGCACGTTGTCGCGCCAGGCCGAGCGCTACATTCAATCGGGCCAATGGCGAACGCAGCTCATGCGAAATGTCATTGAGCAGCCGCGATTGCGCCTTCAGCAGCGTTTCCAGCCGTTCCGCCATCGCGTCAAAATCGCGCATCAATCCGGAAATCTCATCTCGTCGCGTGATCGATGGCGGTCCCGCTCGCGCCGTCAGATCGCCCGCCGCCAGCTGCCGCGCCGCAGTCCGCAGCCGCATGATAGGCTTCGTCAGGTACCACGAAAGCAGGTAACAAACGAGTCCCGAAGTGATGATTCCGATGATCAGTCCCGTGAACGGCACTCCCCGAGGTCCGATGAATACCCGCGGTCCCGGCGGCAATCCAAGCACAACCGTGTAGCGGTGCTTGCCATCGGAAGAAGCCTTGGAGTCACGTTGCACCGGCGGCGCCGGAAACAGAAAGCCATCGTGCGGAGACCGAGGCCCGCCTGTCGCAACCCGCACTGCCCAGTCCGGCGCGCCCCGTTGCGACACTTCGAAGAGGTGCTCATCGAACAGATATGCCCGCACATGCTGGGTTTTTTCCAGATTATTGAGGTATTCCCGCAGCTGCTGTTCGTTGCCTTCTTCGTACGCGCTGACGGCCTCATTCAGCACACCGGTGCGCAGGGCTTCCCAAGTCGAGCTGCGCGGGCGAAACGCCAGCGTGACCAGAATGGCCAGCACAAAGAACAGCGCCTGCGCCATCCAGAACGACAGGAAGATTCGTACAAAGAGACTTTTCATATGGGAAATCCGGCCACTTCGCGGATATCTGCCCTAGACCTTCGCCTTCTCGCGCGGACGCGCAAAAATATACCCCACGCCGCGAACAGTTTTGATGTGCTCATCAGCGTCAGTGTCGCCGAGCTTCTTCCGCACCTTGCTCACGTGCATGTCAATGCTGCGATCAAACGGAGAGAACTTCCGGCTGAGCACCGCATTCACCAGCCGCTCCCGCGGCACAACCCGTCCCGCCTCGCGCAGCAGCACTTCCAGAAGGTTGAACTCTACCGAGGTCAGATCCACCGGTTTGCCCTCGAGTCTCACGGTGCGGGTCGCCGGATCCAGCTCCACGTCGCCGACCGTCACGACATCCGGCGCTGGAGAGGTTCCCTCACCCCGCGTCCGCCGCAGCACCGCACGGATTCGCGCTACCAGCTCCCGAGGATTAAACGGCTTCGGCAAGTAATCGTCGGCTCCAATTTCGAGTCCGACGATCCGATCCACATCTTCCCCGCGCGCTGTCAGCAACAACACAGGCAGCTTCGAGACCGCGCGGATTCTCCGCAACACCTCAAATCCGTTGATCCCAGGCAGCATTACATCGAGCACCGCTAATAGGTACTCTTCGGCTGTGGCCTTCTTCAGCCCACTCTCGCCGTCGTGAACGCACTCGGTGGCGAATCCCTCGGCGCGCAAGTATTCGCTGACCAGGTGGCAGAGTTCCACGTCATCGTCGATAACCAGAATGCGATCCATCTCTTGCAACATTGTGCATCAACACGACAGAGAACAGGGGTAAAGAATTGTCAAACCGCTCGCCGGACCCGCTCTTCCACTTACAAAACTTTACTCGGGTTGACCGACTTTTTACCGCTTTTTCGCGACGACTCGTGTTCCTATCAGAGAACGCAAACGTACCGTACAACCGTACACCCAGGAGTCACACATGAAATCGATTCGCTTTCGCTTCCTCGTCGCTGCCCTCGCAGTGATGATGGGATCCGTACTCGCCAAGTCCCAGACGACCGACGCTACACCTGCTCCGCCCGTGCACGAGCACGAATTCGGCATGGGGCACCACATGATGGGTTTCATGGCCAAGAAGCTCAACTTGACCGAAGACCAGAAAGGCCAGATGAAGGCTGTCTTTCAGAAGGAGCATCCGGCGATTAAGCCACTGATGCAACAGCAGCACCAGATTGATCTGCAGCTTCGCCAGTACGTCGAAGGCACATTCGATCAGGCTAAGGTTCAGGCCCTCGCCGCGCAAAAGGCCCAAATCCAGGCGCAGCTGACCGTCCAGGAAACACGCATTCACAATGAGCTCTATCAATTGCTGACGCCGGACCAGCAGTCCCAACTGAAGCAGATGGAAGCTCGGCACGAAGCGCGCATGCAGCAGCGCATGAACAACAACGACGAGCCTCCAGCTCCGCCAGCACAGGACTAGGTGTGGAATGAGGGTCCAGACCAGGCGCGAGAGCCACAGCTTTGCGCCTGCGAAGGTCCCCCGCGAAGGTCTCAACTGGGACCGAAAGTTCAGCTGAACGGGCCCGGAATCCCCGGGCGGGTTCTGGAATCTAATACGGCGATGCGCTTACGCAGACGCTTCGTCGGCTTTATCGTGGTAATCCAGACCGTCCTTCTTCTGGGCCACTACTTCCTCTATCAAACCTGGACGTTCCGCAACCCGGGACTTGGGTCCACTGAAAGGCTCTGGCTGCCCATAGCGCTGTTTGTGCTTTCGATCAGCTTCGTCTTGGCTTCTCTCCTCGCTTTTTCCTATACGAATCCGGTTGTGCGCGCCTTGTACCGGGCGGCGGCCATTTGGTTGGGCTTTCTCAGCTTTGTGGCCCTCGCTGCGGCCCTCTCCTGGGTAGTATTCGTACTGGCCGCAATCGCCGGCCTGATTTTAAACTTCCATCTTCTGGTTGAACTCTTCTTGGGCGTAGGGTTCGCAGTCGGGCTCGTCGCGCTCTTCAACGCGCAATGGACGCGCATCACTCGCATTCAGGTCGAGCTGGCGAACCTGCCCGACGCCTGGCGCGGACGCAAGGCCGCCCTCGTCAGCGACGTTCACCTCGGACATGTTCGCAACGGAAACTTCCTTCGCCGTCTGATTGCGAAGATCCTGCAGGAAGAGCCGGACGCCATCTTCATTGCCGGCGACCTCTATGATGGCACCGCAATCGACGCAGCCCGCGCCGCCGAACCTCTAAGCCAACTCAGCGCGCCGCACGGCGTTTACTTCGTTGCCGGCAACCACGAGCAATTCGGGGATGATACGAAGTACCTCAACGCCATCTCCGCCGCGGGCGTTCGCGTGCTTCACAACGAAAGAGTGGACGTTGATGGCTTGCAGATCATTGGCGTCCCCTACCGCAATGCGGCTCGTGGCTCACTCGATCGCATTCTTCACAGCCTCCATCTCGATAGCCATCGCGCCAGCATTCTGCTGTTGCACGCGCCCGATCATCCGGAAGTGGCGGAAGCCGCCGGTGTCTCGCTACAACTCTCAGGGCACACTCACCTGGGACAGTTCATCCCCTGGAGTTGGATGGCTCGCCGCATCTACCGCCAGTTCGTCTACGGACTCAGCCGGATCGGCAAAATGCAAGTCTTCACCTCCAGCGGCGTAGGCACGTGGGGCCCACCGCTGCGCCTCGGATCCAATCCAGAAATCGTCATGCTGGAATTTATCTAAAGAAGACATTCATCGCAGGCAGGAAACTAAATACGTCCTTTTGCCGGAAGCATCGGCGCCCAACCGTAGCGCCGGCGTCCCGCCGCCACACTGTAAGCGACCGTTATCTCAGGGAAGTCGGCTTCGTACTAGCGTCGCCTTGAGCCGCTAACGCTTGCGGGGCTTGCCCTAAAAGTAAACGCCCCGTGATCACGGGGCGTTCGTCGGTCAAATTCTTTCCCCCAAAAGAAATTTCCGACCCCAGTAAAAGTAATCGGGAACCCGTTCAAAGAGACCATCAAATACATACAGGCACGCAAGTCGCGTGATTGCGGCTCAAACTGCCGGTGGATTATTGACGCCCAATAAAACCCTCATTGCGCTTGCGCAGCCGCTGCACTCTTCTCCGCCGTATCCAGCCGCTTCAGGTACGGATAGAACGGACCCACCTCGAACGACCTCTTCTCCGACGCCGATACCGGCCGCGCCGCCTGCGCCTTAGCAATATCAATCTTGTCCGACCACGAATCTAGCGCAATCCGCGATCCCAGTGGCAACGCCGCCATCTGATCGATCTGGTCCACCTGCAATTGCTTCAGTGTCTTTGCTTGCGCGGTCATTCCCACCAGATGGCTACTTGCAAAATCATTGCTTAAGCGCCCGTGCAGCAGGTGCGGCAATTGCGGAGAGCGCGTATCGAGCGCCTCGAGGAACAGTTCGGCTGGCGCAAGCTTGTCCTTGTAAGGAGACCTTCCGAACAGTTCGATTCCCTTCTTATCGGCCGCGGCCTCCTCTGCCGCATCAAAGTGAAAGTTCAGATGCGAAAAAATCTCCAGATCCGAAAACGGCAGAGTAAGTCCGGCCATGAACTTGTCGCCAGTCGAGTGATTCAGGACTATGTGCGCCACTTCGTGCGACAGTACTGCAGCCAGTGTCGCCTCATCCGGCAGCACATCGATCAACCCACGGCTTAACACGATCGTCCGGCCCATCACAAACGATTCCAAAGGTGTCGTCAGCAGAACGCGGCAACGCACCGCGGGGATATCCAGATCGTTCGTCACCAGGATGTTATTGACTACCGTTTCGAGGATCCGATCAACAGTCCCGTCCGGAGCCATCAGCCCCGATACCTGCAGCCGCTCCACTATCTTGTCGTCTGGAGAATACGTATTCCCGCCCAAAGTTAACTCGGGGTTCAGATTTTGCGAAGTCTCCTGCCGTTTAGGGTCCGCCGTCGCCACGTTGTCTGTGAGCGGCTTCGCATACTCTTTGTGATCCCCGGCATTGGCCAGGTCGTATCCCCACACCCGCGTCTGCGCTTTGAACCACAGCGTGTGGTGCGACGGATCGTGCGGATCCGACTCCTCGGTATACACATACGCCGGCGTCCACATGATGCTGATGGTATTCAGCCGCCAGCTGTCGAAGTGGAACGAACGCTTGGCGTACCTTTTCGCCACGTACGTTCCGGTGAATCGCACAATGTTGTAATCGCGGTCTTCGACCCAGATCCGTCCGAGAAAGCCCCGATTCTCAGTCTTTTCTTTGGGAGCCACATTCAACAGCGCGCAACGGACATCGCCCACCGTTTCCCATCGCACAAATTCGAAGTCGTAGTTGTCCACATCGAAGTGATCGACGTCGGGGAAGAGTGCCTCGGCAAATCCCTCGGCAGAAAAAGCCTCGTTCTTCCCCCTCTTCTCGTCTCGCCGATCATCGCTGATGAACGACAGCGTGGCCGTATCTTTGCCTGTTACGTCCAACCGGCTCAGAAAATAGTCGTCATTTTTCGGGACACTCCCCAGCGCGGGATCCGGCCGCTGCTCCTGGACATAAGTCTCGACGATCGGCTTAAAGTTACGCAGCAGCTTTATCATCCGCCGCTCCTGCGCAATCGCCCCACGCACCACTTCGCCCAGCGTGACCTGTTTCGCAGGTGCAGCCGCAGCCGCAGCGGCGGGTGCAGCCTGTGTGGCGCGGGCGCTCCCGCCCGCGTGTTTTGCATCAGCCCCCGCCACGGCAGGCGCCGTATTTTGGGCAGATGGGACTCCCGCCGCGCACGCAACAAACATTGCCCAGCCAAAGCAGGTGCGGATGTCTACGGAAAACATGTCGACTAGTTTAAATCGTGTCCCGGTTTTGAACTCGGGAATCTGAGTTTACCGTTACCTTGCAACTTGACGGTTCTTCATCGCCTTACGCAGCACTGGAAGTACCACCAACAAAAGCACATACGAGAATTCCTTCGTGAACCTTAGCCCCGTTCGTGGTTTAAGCGTTGCACTCAGGGCTACCCGCCGCACCAGTAAACACTTTGGTCATCTTCCCCGTGATGAGCGTTGCGGCGAGGTGCCGTGCTGCGTGATATGATGCCGCGAATTTTATGTCCCTGCCCGGTATCGATATCCCTCGCCGTCCTTCCTTAGCTTTGTTTGCCATCTTCGCCATCGTGATGGTCATCGCTTCCTACGTATTTGTCGTTCTTCTGGCAGCGGCATGCGTCTATCTTCCATACCTCATTCTGTTTCAGTCGTCATCGCCCGGTTTCCAAACCTTGGTGCTCTTTATCTTCGGCATCGTAATCGCGGCAACCATGCTCTGGTCGCTGATCCCCCGCCGCGACAAGTTCGAGGCGCCGGGACTCCTGCTCGACCGTGCCAGTCAGCCTCGACTGTTCGCGGAACTCGATGACATTGCCGCCGCCCTCAATGAGAGCCTTCCCCGCGAGGTGTACTTGATTGGCGATGCGAACGCATTCGTTGCGGATCGCGGTGGAATCGTGGGATTCGGCAGCCGACGTGTTTTGGGAATCGGACTCCCGCTTCTCTCCACGCTCACGGTTTCCCAGTTCCGCGCCGTGCTTGCCCACGAGTTTGGCCACTACTACGGCGGCGACACCAGCCTGGGCCCCTGGGTATACAAAACAAAATCGTCCATCATCCGCATCTTCGAGAACATCGGAACGGTCCGAGAGTTGGCTCGCATCGCGATCCTCGGGCTCATGTATGTGGTGGTGACCAGCGTTTTGAAGTGGTACTTCATGGCATTTCTTCGTGCCATCAACTTCGTCTCGCGGCGGCAGGAGTTTCGCGCGGATGAACTCGCCTGCGCGGTCGCCGGCCGGCAAAACCTGATCGACGGCTTGCGCGCCATTCATGGCACCGCCATCGCCTGGCCTTCCTACTGGAAGGCTGAAGTCGCTCCCCTGCTTGACGAAGGAAAGCTGGTCGGCCTGAGCCATGGATTTAGCCAATTCTTGAACGTACCGGACATCTCCAGAGCTATCGACAAGAGTCTTGCGGAACGGCTGGAGAAAGAAAAAACTGAGCCTTACGACACGCATCCGCCTTTGCGCGATCGCATCGCCGCAGCAGAGCGTTACCCCGCCTGCTCGGGTCCGCAAGATTCACGTCCTGCTATCACTCTCCTCGAGAATCCCCAGACGTCAGAAATCACATTGGTCGAACAGTGTGTCCCCGACATCGACCCCGGCACTTTGCAGTACGTTCATTGGGACGAAGTCGCTGTCCGTGTGACCATTCCGTCGTGGCAGGGCTTCGTCGCCGAGTACGCCGACGACCTGAAGGGCATCAACGCAGGCTCGATCCCCGAACAGATCCCAAACCTGCGGCAAATTGGATCCCACATTCGCGATCCCAAAGGAATGCTCCTCTCTCCCGACCAGCGGACCTTCCGCGCGGGCGGACTCTTTGCAGGCGCTCTAGCTCTCGCCATGATTCGAAATGGATGGGAGTTGCAGGTCCAGCCGGGCGTTTTTCGGATGACCCGTGGCAGCCAGGAATTGAATCCCTTTGACGCGGTGAACCAACTTATAGCCGGCAAGCTCTCGTGCGACGCATGGATCGCACGCTGCCAGGAACTTGGCCTCTCTAATCTGGCGCTTTCGCCGAACGCCTCATCGGAGCGAGAGCTAGCGCAAGCCGAGCTTTTCGCGACGGAATCCGACCTCGTTTAACTCGCTTCAGCCGCCACCAGCTACTCAAACCAGACCGCAATTGAGTAGCCGCGGCAGGTGAAAGCCCGGTCTGGCAGTTCCGGCAACGCACGAAACTGATTCCAAATTGGGTCCTGTTCGGAAACGCATACTCGCCTGACTTGCGATTTCCTCAGCCCATTGTGACATCTGACCTTGCGCACAGAACTAGAAAGAGCAGATCATTACAAGGCGTAAGCAGTACGCAATGACGGCACCTTAGGCCAGCTAAGTTCTTTTACATCAAGATTTTGCCCTCAAGTCATTGAGCGCCATAGATAATTTTCAAATTTCCCTCTAAGTTGATGAATGCACTAGATCAGGCGGAGGGGGGTACCCACCCCGAGTCTCCAGGATTCCCAAAATGGGACGACCCCGAAACCGAGAAAATCAGCGGTAAAGCAAAACTATTTCGAGCATATTTCCACAGGAACGACTGGAGCAGCCCGACAGCCTGACTCCCAAGAATGCTGCACCCTCGCTGCTAAAATTTCATCTAGACAGTCTGCATGCTTCCTAAGAGTCTCCGACCGCTGCTGCCGTACGTAAAGCGCTATCGCTGGGCTTACGTCTTCGGCACAGCCACGGTTTTGCTCACCAACGGCACGTGGATTCTCTTCCCCCTCGTGCTGGGGAAGGCTGCGGACGATCTGCATCAAGGCGTAACGCGCCACAAGCTCCTCGTCTATGCAGGAGTGCTGATCGCGATTGCCATCGTGAAGGGAATCTTCCAGTTCCTCACGCGTTGGGTCGTAATTGGGATTTCGCGCGATATCGAATTCGACCTGCGCAACGATCTGTTCGCGAAACTAGAGAGCCTGAGCTACTCGTATTATCAGCGCAATCGCACGGGCGACATCATGGCCCGCGCGACCAATGACCTGAATGCCGTTCGCATGCTGCTCGGTCCCGCGATCATGTACTCCGCAAACACCGTCGTATACACCGCGGGAGCATTGGCATTCATGGTCTCGATCAGCCCTTGGCTGACGCTGTTTACGTTCCTCCCGCTCCCCGCAGTCAGCATCATCATCCAGACATTCGGACGGCGCATTCACGAGCGCTTTGAGCGCATCCAGGCGATGTTCTCCGATATCTCTGCGCGCGCGCAGGAGAACTTCTCAGGTGCTCGCCTCATTCGCGCCTACGTGCAGGAAGAAGCCGAGATTGCGGCCTTCGAACGAGAGAACAAGGAATACATCCGCCGCAGCCTGAAACTCGTTCGGCTCATGGGCATGCTTTGGCCCACGCTCGAACTGATGCTCGGTTGCGCCGTCGTTCTCGTCTTGTGGCTTGGCGGTCGCGAAGTTCTGTCCGGTCAATTGACGATCCCATTGATCACCAATTTTGGCGCCGCAAATCCGGGAATCATCACGACGCTGAAGCTTGAGGGCTCGATGAGCGTTGGGCAGTTCGTCTCATTCAGCACCTACATGATGCAGCTCACGTGGCCGATCATCGCCCTCGGATGGGTCATCAACATCTTCCAGCGCGGAACCGCGTCACTGATCCGCATCAACGACATCATGAACGAGCAGCCTGCAATTCAGGATGCTCCCGCCGCAAAGAATCGCGAGATCGTCGGAGACGTTGAGTTTCGCCACCTCAATTTCAGCTACGACGGAAAGCAGGTTCTGCACGACGTGAACTTGCGAATCCCCGCCGGAAGCAGCCTTGCGATCGTCGGACCAACCGGTTCCGGCAAGACAACCTTGGTGGATCTGATCCCTCGCATTTACGATGCCGACCCTGGAATGGTTCTGATCGACGGACGTCCGATTCGTGATTACTCGATCGCGTCACTGCGCAAGCACATCGGATTCGTTCCGCAGGAGACCTTTTTATTCAGTGAGAAGATTCGCGAGAACATTGCGCTCGGCGTCGACTCTGCGACCGATACCGAGATCCATAATTCAGCCGACGCGGCAAACATTGCGGCCGATATCGAAAGCTTCCCGGAAGGCTACGAGACTCTGGTTGGAGAACGAGGCATCACGCTCTCGGGAGGACAAAAACAGCGTACCGCCATTGCGCGCGCTCTGATCCGCAATCCTCGCATTCTGATTCTCGACGACGCGCTCTCAAGCGTGGACACGCAAACGGAAGATCGCATCCTGAATCACCTGCGGGATGTAATGCACGGACGAACGACCATCTTCATCTCGCACCGCGTCTCGACGGTCCGCAACGCAGACCGTATCGCCGTACTCCACAGCGGTCGCATCGTCGAAATCGGCACTCACGACGAACTCATCACTCTGAACGGCTATTACAGCGACCTTTACAACAAACAATTATTGGAAGAGGAACTCGCGGAAGTCTAGAGAGTCACCCCTGCTTTCGGCTATCATGCTGCAAAGCCGTTTGACACCCCTTTGACAACATTCAGTCTGTGGCCTTCTACATTGGGGATTTAGACATCCAAGCGTTGCTATGCAGCGGATCGACTCTCCGGAAATCCTCGACTCCGAATCTTGCCCAGCGGGCGAGGTAGAAGCGTCGCTGCGCGACCTCTGCCGCATGAACCGCTGGTTCGGTGGAGTTTCCACGACCCGTAACCTGATTGAACGAGCCGCGCGCAGCCTTGGAAAGACACACCTCTCGGTGTTGGAGGTCGCCGCAGGATTCGGCGAGGTGCCTAGAGCAGCCGGGGAGCAACTCAAGAGCAAGGGAATATCGCTCGACATCACGGATCTCGATCGCGTCGAGACACATCTGCAGCACGGACATCGCGCGCTCGTTGCCGACGCACTCGCACTTCCCTTTCGCGATGACAGCTTCGACTTGGTGAGCTGCAGCTTGTTCGCGCACCACCTGAAACCCGCGGAGTTGGCGCAGTTTGGCCATGAAGCTTTGCGGGTCAGCCGCTGTGCGTTCCTGATCAACGATCTCATTCGCAGTCCGCTGCATCTCGCTCTCGTTTATGCAGGATTCCCGCTCATGCGCAGCTATGTCTCGCGGATCGATGGAGTCAAGTCCGTGCGCAGAGCCTACACAGCGGAGGAGATGCGCCAGATTCTGTCGAACGGTTCGGCCCCAAACAATCGCATCGAGATTTCGCATCACTACCTCTTCCGCATGGGAGTGATCGTTTGGAAGCCTCCGCATTCGTGAGCGTTCGCACGTCGGTTCTGCTTTGCGGTATGATTCGCATAAATGGCGAAGAAACCTGCTAACTTCGAAGTGACTTGTCCCTGCTGTAGTGCGGTTCTGAAAGTGGATACGCAGACGCAGGCCGTCATTGCCCACACAGCAGCGGTGAAGCCAAAGACGTTTGCCGATATGGAAGCCGCAGCGAAGGCTATGCGCGAGCAGGACACCCGCCGCGAATCTATTTTCCAGCAGTCCGTCGAGGCGCAAAAACATGCGTCAGACTTGCTGGAAAAGAAGTTCCAGGAAGCGCTCAAAAAGGCGAAGGAAACGCCTGACACTGGGAAGCCGATCCGGGACTTCGATCTTGATTAGGTTGGTGTCGCGCAAAGTCGTGCACAACGCCTGACTCGTTCATGAGTTCCGTGAAGATTTTCTCAGCGGCCAGTGCCGCAATTCTTGGCAAACCTTCTTCGGCTCGGCTGAAGCCCAGCCCTTTCAATACGTCTTTTGGTAAAGCGCGCTCCAGTCCCGGCTTGGCGGTGCTCGCATGAACCGTCCTCTGCTGCTGGGTCATCGCGGCGTCCGCGGCCTCAAATCCATCCGCGAAAATACAATTGCAGCATTCGACAGGGCGATCGCCGACGGTTGCGACGGGTTCGAGTTCGATGTACGACTCACACGCGATGGCGTTGCGGTGATATGGCATGACACGAAGATGCGCCTGATCAAGATCGCTCACGCTACAGCGGCAAAGCTCAGCCGCCTGCCGCAACTGCAAGAGGTTCTGGTCCGGTATCAGAACACCGCGTTCCTGAACATTGAGCTTAAGGTTGCTGGCGTTGAAGAACTGACAGTGAAGCTGCTACGACAGCATCCTCCAAGGCGCGGCTGCGTGATCTCGTCTTTTCTGCCCGAGGTTTTGCGATCGCTTCATGCGCTGGATCCCCAGATTGCTTTGGGCATGATCTGCGAAAAGGAATCCCAGCTTTCGGTCTGGGACAAGTTGCCCATTGACTACGTCATGGTGGACCGAAAACTCGTGTCGCGGGATGTTCTAGAGCAACTGAAGACGCGGAGCAAGAGGGTATTCGTGTGGACCGTCAATGACGCTGAGGAAATGCAACGGTTGGCGGAGCTTGGACTTGATGGGATTATCTCGGATAAAACTGCCCTGCTTTGCCAGACGCTCAGGCCTGGGACTTAGTCGGCGGCGGCTTCCAGAGCGGATCTGCTGAGAGCAGGCTTCTGCAAGAAGGCGGTTCGTTCCGTCTCGAAGGCTTCGAGATTGGCGCCGAGATCCTGGTGGCTCCATCCAAGGACAGCGCCCACTCGCAATGCCGCTTCGCGGCTGCAGGATTCTGACCAGCACGGTCCTAAGGCGACCGGAACGCGCCGCAGTAGCGCATCAGCAAGCGTCACCGCGTACTCCTTGCGGTAAGCCTCAAGAACTTCGGCCACAATATGCGAGGTGTGCGGACAGATGGGCGCGCGGAGTTCTGCACTGACCAGCGCTGTGCGCGCGATATCCATCGCACGCCCTCCGTGCCATTCCATAATTCCGCGCGCAGTCTCTTCGCTCACCGATCCTGCGCGCGCAATGTTCAGCACTTCCTGGTCGAGCATGGGATCGAGCGAGCTTCCCGGTCCGATGGTCACCGCTTTGGGTTCTTCGACATTAAGGCCGATCTTGCGGGCGCACTCGCGTGCCAAAGAAACTGCCGTTGTGAGTTTTCCGCCGACGATCGAAATCAGGCGAGCCGCACCGTCGTCCGTGTGATCGTGCAGGAAGTGGCGGCGAGTCACTGCCGAAGGCTTGTTTCCCGGCGCACTCGGCAGAGGACGCACACCAGCGAAGGCGTACTTGATATCGTGTGCCGTGAACTTTGCCTTGGGGAACAAACGGACGGCGGTGCGCAACAAGTATTCAATTTCTTCGTTGGAAGGAGCAGTCCTGCCTGGATCTCCGGAGTCGGGGACTTCTGTGGTGCCGACCAGGATCTGATCATTCCAGGGCAGGACGAATACGGGACGGCCGTCCGCAGCTTCGGTATAGAGAGCGGCGGTTGGTGAACCAGCAAAACGCGGAAGCACGATATGCGATCCGCGAATTCCGCCCAGCAGAGGTTTGCTCGTACGGACGGTGGAGCGCTGGCAGATTCGATCCACCCAAGGGCCAGTGCAGTTGATGATCCAACTACCGATTACGCGCTCGTCTTTCCCAGTGGTGCGGTCGCGCAGCAGAACTCCGCGGGCACGGCCTCCGCCGACATCAATGGCGAGCACTTCGCAATGATTGCGGACGACGGCTCCGGCATCGGCAGCTTCGGTCATCCACTCAGCCGTGAGACGCTCGGGAAATTCGCATTGGGCGTCCTCGAAGTTGAGCATCAGCCATTGATGTCCGGCATCCAGCGCACGCTGCACGCGTGTCATTTCCATTTCGCTTGGCTTGGCGGATGCGCGCCCGGCGGTCTTCTGATAGAGCCAGAGTCCCGCACGAACTTTCATGGCGCTACGCTGACTTTCCTCATTCAAGAGGAAGATGAAGTGAACAGGATGAACCAGATGCGAGCGCTCGCGTAGCAGACGTTCGCGCTCGCGCAACGACTCGCGCACCAGGGATAGCTCTCCATGCTCGAGATAGCGAAGACCGCCATGAATGATGCGAGTGGAGCGACTGGTCACGCCGGAGGCAAAGTCGTTCTGTTCGACCAGCAGCGTGCGCTTTCCCGCGCGTGCGCATTCGCGCGCGATGGCAACTCCGTTGATGCCACCGCCGATCACGATTACCTGGAAATGCTGACCTTCCAACGGTGGCCGGGGTTTGACCGCTAGCGCCATGATTTTCGTAGTAGAGCCAGCCCAGCGACACAGGACTGGTAGAACCTGCTGAAACACTCACACCTGCACAGATTCTGGGCCGTAATTCGACTGCAATGAAGATCACGATGGTCCAGCCCAGCAACTGACGGATGTCAGCAGGCTCTGCGCATTCAATGATAACGAAAGTAACCGAGGACGGTCGGCGAAACAGTGGCCCGGCGATGAGCCGGGCCATCAGTGAAGGATAGGTTTCGAATCAGGCTGCCGGGCGCATGTTCGCCGAGGTTCCGGCTCCTTGCGCGAACAGTTCAATCATTTCGCGGTTGAACGCCGGGATATCATCGGGCTTGCGGCTCGTAACGAGTTTTCCGTCACGTATGACTTCACGATCTTCCCACTGCGCGCCGGCATTGGTGAGGTCGGTTTTCAACGAGGGCCAAGAGGTCATCGTGTGGCCTTCCACCGCGCCCGCTTCGATCAGCGTCCAAGGACCGTGGCAAATTGCGGCGACCGGCTTGCCCGCATCCGTGAAGTCCTTTACAAAGGAGACTGCGTCGGGGTTCATGCGGAGGTGATCCGGATTCATCACGCCTCCGGGAAGCAGCAGCGCGTCGAAGTTCTCTGCGTTGGCCTGCTCGAGCGGAACATCCACCGGGATCTCATTGCCCCACTCCTTCATGTTCCAGCCTTTCACCTTGCCTTCTTCTGGTGAAACCACCTGAGTGGTCGCGCCGGCTTGGTCAAGGGCCTTTCTGGGTTCGGTAAGTTCTACTTGTTCAAATCCGTTTGTGACGAGAATCGCGATTCGTTTGCCGCGAAGTGTGCCGCTGGCCATAAGTCATTTGCTCCTTTTATGAGTTCTACAGTTAAGTAGGTTGTTGTGGTGCATTCGGGTAATCAGCGAAAAGGTGCCGGAATTAGGATGCTGAGCGAAAGGGCACGGTTGGCGGGCGCATTGCTTGCCACATCGCCGTCATTTACATTGATGTGCACATGTCCAGCACAGGAGAACGTTTCGAAAAAGCGGTCGCGATCATGGAGCGACTGCGGGCTCCAGGAGGATGTCCGTGGGATCGCGAACAGACCTTCGACACCATCAAGCCTTATACATTGGAAGAGACATACGAGGTTCTGGAAGCGATCGACAACCGGGACTGGCCAGAGTTGGCGGGCGAACTGGGCGATCTGCTACTGCAAGTGCTCTTCTACGCCGAGATGGCAAAGGAGCAGAATACCTTTTCCATAGACGATGTTCTCGATCGGCTATCGACGAAGCTAATCCACCGGCATCCGCATGTGTTTGGAGAGGTGAAAGCCGATACGGCGGATGAGGTCAAACGTAATTGGGAGGCGCTGAAGGTCGAAGAGCGCAAGCAGAAAGCGCAGTCCGAAGATGCCACGGCACGCGAGCAGAAGCGATCAGTTCTGGCGGGTGTCTCTTCCGCAATGCCATCGTTGATGGAAGCGCACAAACTGAGCTCGCGCGCGGCGCAGACAGGGTTCGATTGGCCGAAGATCGATGGACTATTCGAGAAGTTGCAGGAAGAGACCGACGAGCTACGCAAAGAGCTGGACAAGTTCCCTGCCCCGGGTCCGGTTCCACAGGGGCGCGAAGTTGCGGGATCAGGACGAAGCGTTGTGCCGGACGAACTCCAGGCGCGACTGGAAGAGGAAGTCGGCGACCTGTTTTTCGTTCTGGTGAACATTGCACGATATCTTTCGGTAGACGCCGAGTCAGCGCTGCGCAAGACCAATCGAAAATTTAAACGGCGCTTTCAGTGGATGGAGGAACGACTTCATGAATCCGGGCGTACCCCTCAGCAGGCGTCCATGGAGGAACTGGAATCCCTCTGGCAACGGGCGAAGAAGCAAGAAAGAACCGCAAGCGCGGAGGAACGAAGCGCGTGACGTCGGACAACATTGAGCTGCGCCCCTGCCACGCTATTGACGAGTTCCACGCGTGCGTTGCGCTGCAAAAGGAAGTCTGGAATTTCAGTGATGCGGATCTTGTTCCCTTGCGCATGTTCGTCGTCGCGGACAAGGTTGGCGGGCAGGTCATGGGGGCATTCGAAGGCGCTGCGATGGTCGGGTTTGCACTTTCTGTGCCGGGCACACGATCGGGACATGTGTACCTGCACTCGCACATGTTGGCGGTGCGAAAGGAATACCGCAACGGCGGGCTGGGACGCCGGCTGAAGCTGATGCAGCGCGACGAGGCACTATCGCGGGGGATCGAACTGATTGAGTGGACATTCGATCCACTGGAGATTAAGAACGCGTATTTGAACATCGAGAAACTGGGGGCGATTGTACGGAGATACAACATCAATCAATACGGGATTACATCATCTCCGTTGCAGGGTGGCCTCCCGAGTGACCGGCTGATTGCGGAGTGGTGGCTGAAATCGAAGCGCGTGCAATCACTGCTTCAGAACGGGCAAAACTCGGCGTTTCAGATGATCTCGAGCATCGCGGTGCCGGCGCAGATTTATGAATGGAAGGCTGCTCCCGAGACGCGAGCGAAAGCCGCTGAGGTACAGTCGGCAAATCGGGAGCAGTTTCTAAAGGCCTTCAACGATGGACTTGCCGTGCTTGGATATGAGCGGGATGCTGCAAGCAATGGCAACTTTCGTTTAGGCAGGTGGGATGAGAACTGGTCGTTCGCTTCAACGGGATGAAAGGCAGGGCAAGATGCCCTCGCGACAGCCGGCGGGACCCGGCGCTACTGAGACAATGAAAATCGAAGCCATTACGCTGCGTGAGATCCAGATGCCGCTCGTGCATTTCTTTGAGACGAGCTTCGGGCGCACCTATAGCCGGCGCATTCTCCTGGTTACAGCCCATTGCGAAGGAGTGGATGGGTGGGCCGAAAGCGTCGTGGGAGAAGATCCGTTCTATAGCAGCGAGTGGATTGAGAGCGCATGGCCGACGCTGACGACGTATTTAATTCCGATGCTGCTGGGGAAACAGGTGGAGTCGGGACGGGAGATTCCCGCTCTGCTGGCGAAGGTGCGGGGACATCGGATGGCGAAGGCGGGATTGGAGAATGCGGTCTGGGATGCCGAAGCCCAGCAGAAGAAGCAGCCGCTCTGGAAACTGCTCGGGGGCACGCGAAGGGAGATTCCGTGCGGCGTGTCGATCGGTATTCAGGATTCCGTCGAGCAGTTACTGGAGAAGATCGATACAGAGTTAAAGGCTGGATATCGGCGTATCAAGGTGAAGGTCAAGCCAGGGTGGGATGTGAATGTGCTGGAACGCATTCGGTCACGGTGGGCGGATATCACGCTCAGTTGCGATGCGAATTCGGCTTATACGCTCGACCAAGTTGAACATTTGCGGAACTTCGATCAGTTCAACCTGCTGATGATCGAGCAGCCGCTGTGGAACGATGAGATTTATTATCATGCACGGCTGCAAAAGGAACTGCGGACGGCGATTTGCCTGGATGAATCGATCGTGAGTGCGCGGAGCGCTGCATTCGCGCTGGACACTGATGCTTGCAGGATCATCAACATCAAAGTGGGGCGCGTAGGCGGATTCAGCGAAGCCATAGGAGTTCACGATGCGGCTCAGGCGCACAAAGTTCCGGTGTGGTGCGGAGGGATGCTTGAGTCAGGCATAGGACGGGCACACAACATCGCGCTTTCGACGCTGCCGAATTTTAGTTTGCCGGGGGATGTTTCAGCTTCGAAGCGTTATTGGAAGGAAGACATTATCGATCCCGAAGTCACGGTGTCGCCCCAAGGGATGATCGCGATCGGCGATCAGGCGGGAATGGGTTACCGGATCAAGGCCGACCTCATTGAAAAACTCACGGTGAAGAAACAGACGCTGCGGGCCTGACTTTCATTGCTGCCGTTTCTCTCTCTCGTCACTCTCCGACTGCAGGCGGGCCAGTTTCTCCTGCTCGGTTTTCAGCAAGTCCACTCCTTTGGCGAAGGGCAGGTCGCCCGGTACGCGCCGAAAGTCGCTGAAGGTCTCGTCGGAGATTATGCTGATTCCCTTGAACATCAGAATTTTTCCGGTGATACGCAGGCTCATAGCAGTGATGTCCCAGGAGCCTTCGCCTACATCGGCTTGCTGAACGCGAAACTGTCCGCCTTTTTCGAGGTGGCCGATGATTCCCCATCCGAAATTCACGTCGCGAAACAGAGTGCCATCAATCCTTGCGATGCGGTGCTCCGCTGCGTCGATCAGGAGAAAGCCCTGCATGCCGTCGAGCACTTGCTCAATTCGGCTGGGTGGGGAGTAGGAAGGATTGGGAGTGAACTTGACCCGGACCAGCGGATCGCCGGCCTTGCCTTGCGTCGCGGTGCCTGCCTCGGTGCCTTCGTATTCATAGTGGAATGCGTCGGGCAGGGCTTTCATGATGCGCAGAGTGCGCTCGGCATCTTCCTTCTCCCGAGCCTTCTTCTTCTTGAGCTGGTCGGGATTGTTTATGAGCCAGGTGAGATGTCCGATTTCGGCTTGTTCCTGCTCGGGTGTTAGCGGCTTGTCGTTGATGGCGACCAGAATCCCGGCCATGGCATCGTTGGTTTCGACGTATAGGTGAGTTTGAGAACCCTTGGGACCCTGCTTGTGAGAGCGGAACAGGTGCTTGACATCGGTACGGTTCGCAGCAGCGAGTTCTTGCGCGACGGTCAGGCGTACCAGGTCATTCGCAGAAAGCTGAGGGGAGTTCTCCTGTTCAGCCTGTTCAGCATGAAGACCGTTGATCGCGACAAGGACTACCACGGCGCACAGCACGAACTTGCTGCGGGTTGATCCTTTGGGATGAGGGACCATCTCAGCTTTAGTGTAGCAATTGCCCCAAAGAGGTTGCAGAACGGGCACTCCACAGTGTTGGATGCACGAAAGCTGGCTTGCCGCTGGTTGATCGAGTTGGGTATAGTCGATGGAGCGACACGGCCGTCCTGTACCTGCCTTCCCAGTCTCTCGCTGGTGCAGTATCCGTTTCCCAAAAAGGAGAAGTCTATGAGTGCTCCGTTCTCGGCAGATTTGGCGCAGATCGGCAAGTCGGTGGTCATCAAGGGCGAGTTATCAGGCAGCGAAGACCTTTATGTCGATGGCCAGGTCGAAGGCAGCATCGCACTCAAGGGCAACAGTCTGACGGTCGGTCCCCACGGGCAGATCAAGGCGTCGGTGGAAGCGAAGGGAGTCATCGTTCAAGGAAAGCTTGAGGGCAATGTACTCGCGACAGACCGGGTTGACCTGCGTAAGACCGCGATCGTCACCGGAGACATCTCGACGCAGAGAATTGCGATCGAGGAAGGAGCCTACCTTAAAGGCAAGGTTGACATTCAGGGTAGGGCGGAGAAGGCGGCTGGAAAGTAACTCGTGCTGGCTCGCTTGGCGAGTTAAGGTAATAGTTCAGAGATCAGTCCCAGAGCAACCAGCAGCCTCGGACTTGGAAGAGCAGGTCTGATGGCATCGGTTACACACAACTTCATGAAGCTTTTTCGCTCATCGGCCGGGGGACAGCGGGAGGCATCGCAACCCGTCCAGAAACTTACGCGCCGCTCAAGCGGGCTTGGCGAATTATCGCGACTTTGGGATGGGGAGAGCCCTTTGTGCGTGCTGGATCTTGGCTCTACGTCTCCGTCGAATATCCGCTTTTTTACCGAGCGCGGACACAAGATTTACAGCGAGGATCTTCTGGTTTCATCCACGGAGCCGGGGCTCGTGACCAAGGACGAGCAAGGGAATGTCGTGCTCGACAGCCGCAAGTATCTGGCGGAGAACCTGCAGTATCCCGCATTGCATTTTGACGTGGTGCTGTGCTGGAATCTTCCGGACTACCTGGATGAGAGTCTGGTGCGTCCGGTGATGGGCCGGCTGTGGTCGGTACTAAAGCCGGGAGGCATGCTACTGGCATTCTTCCACACGAAAGATGCCGGGCCTGATTCTCCGTGCTACCGCTTTCACATCCTCGAAAAAGACGTGCTGGAGATGCAGCGGATTGTCCTGCGCCGGGAGGCACGGCGCGGTCCTACCGGGGCGATTCACACGGCGATCGCGGACGGTTTTCGCTTGCAGCGGGTCTTCAACAACCGTCATATCGAGACATTGTTCCGCGACTTTGCTTCGATCAAGTTCTTCCTGGCGCGCGACAATGTGCGTGAAGTGCTGGTGGTGCGTTAGCTGGCCACTTCCTCAGTGGCGTAGTCTGATGGGGAAGATGTGGAACATGTTCAGCATTTCCCATCCCAGAAGAAACACTGACATCAGAACAACCATAACGGCCATCAGTTCGCCGAAGCTCAGCCCGCGCTTATTGGGCTCGATGCGACGGGCAGCAAGACCTAAGATGTTCAGGGTGGCGAATCCGAACACGACCGCCCAGAGGATGTTGTAGACATCCTGCCGCGTGCCGCGCACCAAGACAATCCAGACCATACCAGCCAGTACTGCTGCGAATGCGCCTGCAGCGGGATAAATCGCAACAGCGCTGCGAGCCGCTCGCGTAACGCCTGTAATCAGTGTGGCAGCTGTAAGTGACATGCGTTCAAGATGCAGGTAACGCAGCTAAGGTTGAGATTGGATAGTACCTCTTTTTCAGGTTCGATTCACAGCGGGACTTGGGTACGACATTGGTTCGCCCGGACGCGGCACACAGACTCCTTGCTTAGTAATATGGATTCATGGCGAAGCCGAAGTTCGTTTTCTTCGATGTCGGGAATACGCTACTCTTCCCGAATCGTGACAAGGTACTCGAACCCGTTCCCCGGGAGAAGCGTCCGTCTTTGCAGGACTGGCAAGCGTTGGAGAGACGGACGAAGCAGGAATTTGATCAGGGACTCGTGAGCGGCAAGGTCGATCATGGCTTCTGGTGGACGTTTCATACGCATTTGTTACAGCAGGTCGAGTACATGGATGACGCGGTGCGGGACCAACTGGTACAGAACACGCAGAACTCCGCCAACTGGGACCAGATCCTGCCCGGGACTCGCGATGCCCTAGACCGCATTGGGAACGCGTATTCAACCGCTGTGATTTCGAACGCGGATGGGCGCATCGATGCGATTCTGCGACGGTGCGGGATCTGCGATTGCTTTGCGTGCATTGTGGATTCGGGGAATGTGGGACACGAGAAACCGCACCCGGCAATCTTTGCGGCGGCATTGCGTGAGATGAAGGCGGATCCGGTGGACAGTCTTTATGTCGGCGATGTTTACTCGGTCGACTACCTGGGCGCGCGCAATGCGGGCATGAAAGCGGTGCTGTTCGATCTGTCCGGGGCTTACAAGGGGCGGGAGCTTCCGCGTGTGGAATCGCTGGAGGAACTGGAAGCATGGCTTCGCAATTAACGCGAGTTCATCTGGGGTGCAAAGGTAATGTTCGATACTACAAAGATCGTTCTTTTCTTCACTGCGGCGGTATTGCTGGCGATCGCTCCAGGGCCGGGAATGCTATATGTACTCGCGCGCAGCCTGGCGGGTGGAAAGCGTGAAGGCGTCCTATCGGCGTTCGGGACTTTTCTAGGCGGAATGGTTCACGTGCTAGCCGCGGCCCTGGGGGTTTCCATCATCCTGGCAAGATCGGCATTAGCGTTTGCCACAGTGAAGTATGTGGGCGCCGCATACCTGTGTTTTCTGGGCGTGCGTATGATTCTGGATGCCCGCGGCGAAACGGTGGCGGATACGCCCGTGCACGAGGTCAGGCCGGCACGCAATCCGCTATGGCAGGGCGTCGCAACCGAAGTACTCAATCCAAAGACAGCTTTGTTCTTTCTGTCCTTCATTCCGCAATTCGTAAACCGCGCGATTGGGCATGTGTTTCTGCAGTTTGTAATTTTGGGGACGATATCGGTCGCGATGAACACGACGGCGGACTTGATTGTGATCGCAATGGCGGGGCCGCTCGGCGAGAAGATCCGATCCTCGGCGAGGTTTCGCCGCAGACAGCGAACTGTCACCGGAGCAATCATGATCGGACTGGGAACGTATCTGGCTACGAGCGAGGGAAAGTAGAATTAAGAAGTCAGAATGTAGACGTCACAAAGTGGAAATAAACTTCTGCGTTCTTCCTTTTGCATTCGTTAGAGTTCGAGCATCTGATGATCGTGGCAGTCGGAATGCACGGACTCGTAGAGCTGCCGCAGAAGATCGCCGCCATAGCGAGCCAGAAAATAGATCCCTCCAATGCCACGCTCCTGAAGACCTTTGTCGGGGTAAAGAGCTTGGCTTAGAGTTTCGGCATGGCGCGAGACCAACTCGCCTTTTTGCGCTTCGGCGCGAGCCGCCTGCGAGTGAAGCTTTTCCAGCTGATGCTGCATTTTCGAGCGCGAAGTCTCCGCGGCATCGACGAGCGTGCGATCGAGCTTCTCAAGCTTTTCTTTGAGGGTGGTGAAGCTCGAGTCGAACGCGTGCCTGGCTTTTTCAAATGCAGCCTGCAAGTCCTGCGGAAGGCTTCTCGCCGCGACTTCGCGACGCAGCGCTTCCGGTCCAGCGAAAACATCCGTCACTGAGATATCGTGCTTCTCGAGCAGTCTCTGAATCTTCGGTTCGACGATAGTCGCAGAAAAGCGAGGGACTATCGGCGTCACTCGCCCTGACAATGCTTCGTAAACCACGCCGGCTTGTGCGAAATAGGCGGTCTCTGCGGCGCCTCCGGTATAAACGAGCGTGGGCAAGAGATAATCTTCGACGATCGGGCGCAAGAGAACGTTGGGACTGAATCGCTCCGGGTGAGACTGGATGCGAGCGATCAATTCAGATCGCCCAAGCTTCTCGTGCTCGTCTACGAGAAATTCTGCCGGTTCGCCAGTGCCTCTGCGCTGGATCGCCGTGCGCGTCCCGTCCACCTCGGTGAACAACAGTACCGAAGACTCAGTCACCTTCACTTGCTGGTGATATCCCGCAGCTTCGAGTTGCTTGCCGCGTTCGAGCAGTGCGGTCGCTAGTTCTTCAGAACGCTCGATCGAGGCGCGATAAATCGGCTCGGCAACTCGGGCTAGTTCGGCATCGGAGGCGTCGAGCAGGATTACGCCCCAGTCAGCAAACACGCGAGTGTAAAGGCGGGCGAACGCTGTGCCGAGTGATTCACCCGGGCAGTAGCACTCGCGCAGAATATTTGTGGCGTCAGTTTCGCCCAGTAGTGCTACGGCTTGATCAACAACAGAGCTGATGTCTCCCGTGAGCTTGACATTGCCGACTGGCGCTCCCGGAATCCCGGTTGTCGAAGCACTGAGCGTCTGAAGAACACCGTCTGAGCTTGGGAGCGAGATTTGATTCACTTCTGCGAGATCGTGATCATACGTAGCGAGCCAAAAAATGGGGACAGCCTCGACACCCGCGTTGCTCGCCTCTTCTGCCAGCTTCACTGCGGTCAAAGCCTTATAGATGGCGAAGGCTGGTCCGCCGAAAAGGCCCACCTGCTGACCGGTTACGACGGCCGCCGCGCCATTACGAAAGCGGTCCAGATTCGCCAAAGTCTTTGGCGAGGCATTCCAGGATCTGTTCTGGCGCTCGAGAATTGCAGCGACCCGCTGGCGGCGGCTGGAATCGTACGAAACTTTGCCGGCTTCCTCCTTCACCCATTCAGCGATGTAAGGAGACCGGGGATAGAAAGGTCGGATATTTGGAGAGTAGGCCAGGAAGTCCGTAAAAAGCCGCGTGGTATGCGGGATTTGAGAGAAAGGAAGACAATGCGCCTTCACCGACAGGTCTCCTGACAAGCCGTCTGTTGCATAGGATGTTGGACGTATGAAGTCGTCATCGGTTAAGAGAACCCGCGCGGTAGTTGAGATGCCGGAAACCCGCGCAAGATGCAAGATTATGCCCGAGAATGCGTAATCCAGCAAAATCCAACAATCCGGCAGGTAAAATCGGAAGTCCTGAAACATCAGGAACTATGAACAGCATGCAAGCGATTGGTCCGCTGAACATCACGCTGCCGCTCACCCTCGAAGGGTCCGTCGTCCGACTGGAACCCGTTCGCTATGAGCATGCCGAAACCCTCTGGGAAGTCGCGAAAAGCGATCTGGAAGATATCTTTCGTTGGATACCCTATGCAGTCCGCACGCGGGAGGATTTCACCAAACTCGTCGACAAGGCTCTCGACGAACAGCGGCGGGGAGAGTCGGTGCCGTTCACGACAGTCGAGCGCATATCTGGACAGCGAATCGGAAGCACGCGGTTCATGAACATCGATCGGAGCAACCGGCGGGTTGAGATCGGCTCCACATGGATTGCGCCAGCGTGGCAACGGACCGCCGTGAATACGGAAGCGAAATACCTCATGCTGCGGCATGCATTTGAAGTTTGGGGATGCATGCGTGTCGAGTTGAAGACGGACGCTCTGAATCAGAAGTCTCGCAATGCAATCCTGCGAATTGGCGCGAAAGAAGAGGGAACGCTGCGGCGTCATCTGGTGACTTGGACGGGCCGCGTGCGGGATACCGTCTATTTCAGCATTCTCGATAGCGAGTGGCCGTGGGTGAAGCTGAAACTGGAAGCCAAGCTCCGAAACCGAGGGCACGTGACGTCGTAAGTTTGGTGCGGGTCCCGAATCGCTGGTGCGATCTCAGCCAAAAGAAAAGCCGCCCAGCGGCGGGCGGCCGATGAACTTCACAGTCAATTTCTACTGACAAGGCGGTCCGGCATCGGTCAGGAAGGTTCCATTATTTGAGAACCAGCCATGAATGCCTTTGGAGGGCGCCCCAAAGAACCACGAGAAGAAGGCCATCTCTTGCAGATGGTAGGTGAAGCCATTAGGCATGGCGATCCTTGGCGCCTCGATGCCGGTAAGTGGGTCCGCGACTTCCAAGTTGCCCTGGCATCCAACAACTTGCCCGGTGTTTCCCCACGGCGGGGTGGGATTGGAGACGTAAGGATCGTTCATCCACTCGGCAGCTTCGTGGGAGACGATCGCAGTATCGTTTGCCGAAGGAACGAAGAACCCACTCACGTCGAAGTCGAATGGCGAATAAGTCTGCAGACCCCCATTGGCAACCGCGAATGAATGGTAACCGCCGGCGCAGCAATTGGCGAGATTTGTGGGATCGCCGATTGGCATGGCGGTGTTGTACATCATGAACATCGGGAAGGTTCCTGGAGTGACGCCCGGCATGTGCCTCACCGCATTCACGACTACATTGTCGATAAAGAAGATGTCCACCAGGCCTTCCGGACCACACATATTGAAGAAAGGCTGAAAAAGGGTGGACGGAAGCGACAGCCCCTCATGAGCAGGTACATGCACGACCAGCGTGGGCAGGATCTGCATGGGGCTGAGCCGTACGTGATAGTCGCTCTTGTCGATTTCCGACCAAAAGCTACCACGTTGGAATGCGTCCGTGTACTGCGTTTTGCCGACGTCAGTGCCGCCGAAATTGAAGTCGGCGTTCTGGAAAATAGGGGACTGCGCCAACAGTTTCAAGGGGACGTTGTTCGATCCTGCAAAGCAGGCCGGATCAGAAGCCCTCGGATTCGACTCTGCCTTGCCAGCCGCAGCGCTGATAATACCCGTATTGAGATCGACTGCTGTTGCCACCCTCTCGAACTCAAATCTTATCGGGACCACCTGCGTGGGCACATTCACGTTAGCTTGGGGCCCGATGGTGTTGGGACGGCGGCCCACGATCAATCCCGAATACGTATTCCCGTCGCGGGTTGAAACTACGTGATAGTTCCACACAGGCAACTGAATAGCGCTCGGGTCTGCGGTGGATGCCGCAGTTCCGTGGGAAATGATCGGTGGAGGTTTGAGTTGAAACTTCTGCGCGTTGGGTGCGGAGGTCGACTGTCCCAAGGCGGAGACAGCATAGGAGCAAAGGGCAAGCGTAACGAGCCGTACAGCGGTACTTCGCATACTACCTCCTCGAAATGTGGGAGTTGGAGTTAGGTGTTTGGAGGCCGAAATCGAACCCCGAAGGTTCAGCGGAGTCGAGATGGTTCAGGATTCGACGCGAGTTGCACTGTATCGCAAGTTGACCAGCATCTGTCAATCGGGGAACAGCCCTATTACGAAGTTTTACAAATCAGAGATAAGGTCATCGGATTTCGCTGTGCTCGGCTGTCTTCTCTCCGCTGGGATCTCTGCTGGGAGCAGGGATTCGAGGATCGTATAGCGAAGCGAAGCATCTAAAAGAAGGTAATTTTGACTTCCGGTCTGGCAGTGCTAGATTGGAAGTAGATCTTTAAAGGCCAATTCCCACCAGTGGGGGCGTCACGGCTTCGACGGAGATGCTTGCGGCCAAGAGGCATGCCGGGGTGCACACACCCGTAATCGCGTGCAAAATGATAATTGCCA
>Ga0136846_1210521_pt1 | contig 37062 bp, 31 predicted proteins | sample HopSoiMetagenom2_FD_96841 | JGI IMG/M metagenome (GOLD analysis project Ga0136846, IMG submission 96841) | Grasslands soil microbial communities from Hopland, California, USA - 2 Assembly 2016 (version 4) | ecosystem: Environmental > Terrestrial > Soil > Grasslands | place: USA: Hopland...
CGCGGCCGTTGGCGCAGAGGAGCAAGGTCTGCTGGGATCGCTGTACATGGCGGAGCACCCGCCGATCGCGCCCGGCAACCTTGCGGCTGTCATCAATATCGACTGCGTGAACATCATCGGCCCGACGCGCGACGTAACGGTAATCGGACTAGGCAAGTCCGATCTCGACGGCATCGTCGAAGGCGTCGCCCGCTGGCAAAATCGCGTGGCCACGCCCGATGAGTTTCCTGATCGCGGCTACTACTATCGCTCAGACCAGTTCAGCCTGGCCAAAATCGGCGTGCCGGGCGTGTATCTGCATTCGGGCATCAATGTGATCGGCAAGCCCGAAGGTTGGGGCCGCCAGCAGATCGAACAGTGGACGCGAACCAAATATCATCAGCCCAGCGACGAGTACGACGACCGCTGGGACTTGCGCGGGGCGGTCGATGACGTGCGGCTATTATTTTATGTCGGCCTGCAGGTGGCCGAGCGGCCCGACCTGCCGCGGTGGAAACCGGGCGATGAATTCGAGGCGGCACGCAAAGCGGCCGTCGAAGCAGCACAAAAGTGATCGTTCTGCCGGTGGATCAGCCCAGGCCGGGAACCTTCCACCCTTCGCGATATTCGCGGCGTACGAGGGCTTGAGCTTTCGGATTAGCGAATTTGAGCTCTTTGGCATTCCATTCGAGCCACTCGCCCGCTACGCGATCGGCCATTGCACCGACCAGCACCGCCTCGGTCAGCGGCCCGCCATGCGTGAAATCGTCGCAGGCCTTGCGGCCTTGCAAAATCGCATCGACCCAATCGTGATAGTGATCTTGCGGCTGAATATTGGCAGGATATGTATCGAACGGCACGTTGCCATCGAGCAAAACGACCGGTTTGCCGCGGCCATAGTTCTTGAAGATCGCCCCATGCTCGCCGATCCAATACGTCGCTGAAGCGGGAAATTTTTCAACTTCTTTCGGCAGCCGAATCTTGCTTTTGTCGGGCTCCATGCCGCCGTCGTGCCACGTGAGCTGTACCGTGTCGCCTGCGGTGTATGGAGTGCCGGGGAAAACCAGCTCGACGACCCGCTTCTCGCCCCACAGCGGCCCGCTGCTGCCCGGCGTAGTTTGTCGCACGCGCTTCGGCGCGGTCAGCTGCAGGGCATCGAAGCTCGTGTCGAAATGGTGGCAGCCCATGTCGCCCATTTCACCGACGCCGAAGTCGAACCAGGCCCGCCAGGTCTTCGGGTGATAGGTATTTTCCAGATACGGTCGCGGCTCTCGCACGCCAAGCCACAGGTCCCAGTCCAGGCCTGTCGGCACCGGATCGGCTTTGGCCCGCAATTCGGTATTCTTCGGCCACCAGCTCAGGGGCTTATTCTCCCACAACAACACTTCCTTGATCTTGCCGATCGCCCCGCTTTTAAGCAGCTCGACCGTCATGCGGCTCTCGATGCTGGAACGTCCCTGGTTGCCAAGCTGCGTAATCACGCCCGCTTTCGCTGCTTCCTGCGTGATCACGCGGCACTCATGCAGCGTTGGGGCCATCGGCTTTTGAAGGTAAACGTGCTTCTTTGCTCGAATGGCAACGACAGCCGGCGCCGCGTGCATGTGATCCGGTGTGCCGATCGTGACCGCATCGAATTTATCGGCGTGCGTCGTCAGCATCTCGCGCCAGTCCCGATGCCGCGATGCCTCTGGATGCTGCTTACCGGCTGCCTCCAGCGTGCGAGCGTCCACATCGCACAGGGCAACGATCTTTACCTTCGGATTGTTGTCGGAAACGCCTTTCATCGTGCTTCCGCCCATACCGCCGACGCCAATGCATGCGACCTGTAGCACCGAGTTTGGCGCGGCGCTGCGCAGGATTGCCGGAGCGCCCAAGACGGTGACAGCCGCGGCTGCGGAGTGACGAAGAAATTCGCGACGTTTCATGGCACGATTCCCCAGAAAGGATTTGAAACCGCTAATCTAGTCCTACGACAGACCATTGTCACGCATGGAAACCGGCTGCTCGTCCTCACGGGCTCGCAGTCTCGTGCGCCTCAATGGCCGCCACCAGCGGCTCGAACAGCACGCGGGCACGGTAGTCGTGATACTTCGTGAAGACATCGTCTTGCGGGACCGGCGGCTCGCCGGGCAGCGGCTCGATCGTCTGGCCGTTGCGAACCATGATCAAATTGAGGCTCGGCACGACCAACAAGAGCTGATCGCCCGCGCCGGCGCTCCAGTAAGCATCGCGCGGCAGTCCGGCGTAGCGCCCCGCAGCGTTCGTCCACCATCCCATGCCGCAATCGCCCCGCATGCCCGCCGAACAGGTCGTCTGGCGCACCGCCTGGAGGCTCAAAATCTGCCGTCCGTCCCAGTCCCCCTCGTGCAGCATCAGCCGGCCGATGCTCGCAGCCGCCAGCGCCGAATAATTTCCTCCGCCCCACGAGCAGACCAGCGGCAGACCGTCCACGTTAAACGTCTTGCCGTAGCCGCACGACCACTCCCTGTCCGGCACACCGATCGGCCGCATCACGCGCTCCCGCAGCAGCATACGCACGTCGCGCTGCGGTCCATCCTTGATCGCCGCGGTGACTGCGTAGGTCAGCAGCCCGATGCCCGGATTGCTATAGGCCAGTTTCGCGCCCGGCGCAAAAACGACCGGCGCTTTGTCCCGCGCGAGGGTGAACGGATCGTTCGGAACATCGAGCCGCTTCCAGAAATCGCCTTTCCAGCCCGTGAGCTTGTCGTGAGGGATTTTCTCGCCCCTGGGGCCTTCGGCTTCCGCGTCCTCAATGCCGCCAGTGTGGGAGCCAAGATGGCGAATCTTGATTTTCGATTTCTGTGGATCGTCGCGCCACTCGGGAATGAACCGAGCGGCAGAGTCGTCCAGCGCGATTTGGCCATCAGTCATTGCGACCGCCAGCGATAGCCCGCCGACAATTGCTTTCGCCAGCGAAGCCGTGCCATGCGGTTTCGTGCGGGTCCAATCAGCGGCGTACCACTCATAGACGATCTTGTCGTTCCGCGCAACCAAAAAGCAGTCCGTCTTATGTTTAAGAAGACGGTCCTTGATCGCTTCGAGCTTCGCCGTTGAAAATCCTTGACTCTCAGGCGTTGCTGACTGCCACTGGAACGATTGTTGGGTTTGATCTGTCTGGCCGAACACGGCGGAGACGCAGGCCAATGCGAAAAGCAATGAGGCCGATGCGAAGAAGCGAACATACATGCGATCCTTCCTCTATTTCTTTTCCAGAATCTCGCGGATCTCCACGGCTCGATGCTGTTTAGCCGACAAATAGCACGCGTCAACGAGGGCCATCGTCTTCAGGTTGTCCGCGCCGCTAATCTCGGGCTCGGCTCGCTCCTCCATAGCAACGAGGAGCTGCGCCATCGTGCCGATGAAGGCATCGGGAAACCAAACGTCCTTCCAGCGCGGCGAAAACCAGTATCCGGGATGTTTTGTCGTCGTGAAATCGAGCGTGCTCGGTGTCGGATTCGGATAGTCCGGCCAGCCGATTGTACCACGGGCGATCCCCTCAAGCCCTTCCACTCGCCAGCGGATCGAAATGTCCTTTTCCGACCCTTCCAGCGCCGGCCCGGTCCACACATCGTCCCACGACGAGCACCGCAGGCCGCTGCCATATTCCAGAATGTACAGACAGATGCCGTCGTCGTGCGAAAATTTCTTCGCCGTCCGCGGATCGGGCCGAACGCTGGCGAAAACGCGCTCAGGATCGCCGAACAGATATCGAAATGCATCGAGGTGATGGATCGAAATGATCCGCAGCGTGACCCACCTTTGCCGCTCTTGCCACGGCATCCAGTGCGGGATTGCACGCATGTCGATCGTCGCGAGCACCGGCTCACCGAGCAGCCCCTGGTCGAGTAGTGACTTGCACGCCCGGATCGACTGGTCGTAACGCATGTTCTGATTCACCGCGAGGGTAATTCCTGCCCGGCGGCACAACTCCACAATCTCCTTCGCCTGCTCGTAATTGACTCCCAGCGGCTTCTGCGCCAGGATGCCGTGAATCTGCTTCTTGTGCCGGCACACGCTCTTGATCACATCGATCTGCAAATCGGGCGGCACCGCGATATCGACCACCTCCACCGTCCCGCTGGCCAACATTTCCTCGTAAGTGTCATAAGCCGTCAATCCATGTCGTTCCGCGATGCGCCTTGCATGGGCTGGCGTCCGCGACGCAATCGCTACGGGATTAAACCCCGCCTTGCGATAAGCCACCAAATGGCAATCCGCCATGATGAACCCGCTGCCAATGCAGCCGATGGGCGGCGATTTATCACGGGGCAATCGCGGGACGTAGTTCAATACAGGCAAGGCCCCATCCATGTTTCACTCGCCTAAAATGCTTTCGATATCGCGGGCGCCGTGTAGAATACGGACGACGTGAAGCTCGTCGCCAACGACCCGGAAGAAGATCAAATGATTCGGGAAATCGCGAACCTTAGTCCAGCGGAAATCGGAGAGGCGCGAATTTGGTGAGACGAATAGCATGCCTGGCGATGCCCGTGAACTGACTAGTTGAAGCGTCTCGTCCACACGATCGAAAAACCGCGCGGCGACTGCCAGGCTGTGACTGGCCAGGTAACTAAACATCTCGGCCTCGTCGACTTCGGCGCGCGGGAGGATGATGACTCTGTACTTCACGGCTTATCAGGGCGCCCGTATTTCTGAGTCCATTCCCCCTTTTTCTTCTGCCAGAATTCGGGCGTTACCTCGATCCCAGGCCCAGAGTCAAGTCCTTCAAGCAGAAGCTTCTCCACGCGCTCATGAGCGGCCTGCCGCCGCGCCTGTTCCACAAGGTTCGCGATGAATTCACTAGGGCTCGTGAATCGGCCCGAGGCGACTTGCTCATCAACGAATGACTGAGCGGTGTCTGGCAATTGAACCACAATTGACATACGAGAACCTCCTGTCAGCTAGCCTATCATAATTCCAGTGCACTCAAAACAAATCCCGCTTCTTGCCGCCGCTCTTGCACCATCGTTGCCACATTGTTCGATAGGCCTGCTCCATCCCGCGGGCGAAGCGCGGGGCGTCCATGAGCGGCGATGATTCCATCGTGGAGCGCAACGTTTGGCGCAGGCGGCTGAGCTCGTCCAGATCGCGGGCGAGCTGGGAAGCGATTCTGATGTATTGCTCGGGCGTTTCCGCCAACAGCTCCCGCAGCCCGAGGTTCGTCAAGTGACTTAAGCCCGCGCGGCCGACAACCGTCGCGCCGACCAGCGTCACAACCGGAACGCCCATCCAATAGGCATCCAGGCTCGTGGTGTGGCCATTGTAGGGCAGCGTGTCGAGTCCCATGTCGATGCCGTGATAAAGCGCCAGATATTGCTCCCGCGGATGCCGACTGAAGAACGTTATCCGGTCCCGATCAATGCCATGCTGCTCGAAAACGTCGAGCGTCCGCTGCCGATGCGATCCTTCGTCCGCCAGCAGCACCAGCCGCGAGCGATCGACGTTCTTGAGCACATCGGCCCACAGCTTCAGCGTCATATCGTTGACCTTGCAAAAATTATTGAGACTTCCAAAGGTCAGGTAGCCATTGTTCTGCGCCGGCAGCGGATTCACCGCCGGCTCGTCTGTCAGCGGATCATAGCACCAGAACGTATCCGTCAAGCGAATCGACTCCTCCGCGTAGAAGCGATCGAACAGCCCCGGCGGATCGAGATGCGGATCGGTCAGCCGGTAATCGATCGCCGAAACTCCCGTCGAGCCCGGATACGCCAGCCAGCACACCTGCACCGGCGCGGGCTTGCGGGCAAACAGCATCAAATGGTGACGGTTCATGTGCATCGTCAGATCGACCAGAATATCGATGCGGTCCTCGCGGACCAGGTCCGCCGCGTGCTGGGGTGACAAGCCCATGATATTTCGCCACACATCCGCGCGACCCTTAATCCGCTCGGTCATGGCATCCGGACGCACCACGTCCGCGTAACAAAAAACCTCGAGCTGCTGGCGATTGTGCGCCTCAAGGAGCGGCAACGTGAAAAACGTCAGGCAATGATTGCAAAAGTCGGGCGATACGTAGCCAACGCGCAATCGCCGTTCCGGCGATCGATCGTTGGTGTGCGGCTGAATGAACCTCGCCAGCGGCCTAGTGTGCTGTTCGTCGAATCGCCGCTGCTCTTCAAAAATGGCCGCCACATCGAACCGCTCTGAAAAATGCATGGCGAACAGCAGATTACTGTGCACGGAAACAAAATCGGGCCGCAGCGCGAGCGCCCGCCGGTAGCACTCGACCGCTCCATCCAGGTCCGCTTTATCCTTCAGCGCCGTGCCCAGATGGTTCCACGCTTCGGCATAATCTGGTCGCAGCTCAATCGCGCGGCGGTGTGCCGCAACTGCGTCGTCCGGCCGCCCTTGCTCGCGAAAAACCGTGCCCAGGTTGCAATGCGCCTCGGCCAGGCCCGGACTGAGCAGCAACGCACCCTGATACCAGGCGACGGCCTCGTTGAGCTTGCCTTGCTGCTGCAAGACACCCGCCAGGTTGTTGTAGGCTTCCGCGTAATTCGGCGCGATGGAAATCGCCCGCTGGTAACACGCAATCGCCTCCTCCAGCTTGCCCTGATCCTTTAGGGCATTGCCGAGATTGCACAGGGCCTCGACATAAGTCGGTCGCAGGGCAATTGCCTGCTGATAGCAGGCGATCGATCCATTCAGATCTCCGCTCCTCTCCAGCGCGGTGCCCAGGTTGAAAAAAGCCTGAACAAATCCCGGCTCGAGCTCAATCGCCCTGCGGTAACACGCAATCGCCTCGTCGAGCCGGCCCTGCTCCTGCAGCACGACGCCCAAATCGCAATGCACCACCGCACAATCCGGCCGCAGCGCCAGAGCCCGGCGGTAGCTGCCGGCCGCTTCCTCGCTTTTGCCTTGCAGCTTAAAGACTGTTCCCAAATTGCCGAGCGCCTCGACCAGTTCGGGCTGCAGTGCCAATGCGCGATGATAACAATCGGCGGCTTCCTTCAGCCTGCCTTGCTGTTGGAGCGCTGCTCCGAGATTGCTGTATGCCACGACGTTGGAGTTGTCGATCGTCAGCACCTGCCGATACAGCGCGACCGCTTCGTCCAGCCTGCCGGCCTGATGCTGCTTGACCGCAATCGCCATCACTTCCGGAACCGTCGTCATACCTGCCATCATGGCGATCGCGCTGTTGAAACCGCAAGCCGCGTCGGCCATAACAAGGGCCGTCGCCAAGTCAAAAACCAGCAGGAGCCTTCCCATGCGATTCAAACTCTTCGTGGCCTCGTCGCTCGTTCTGGTCGGTCTGATTGCCTTTGCCGCCGGCTATTCCACGGGCCAGGAAAGCAAAGCCAGCCAGCGCGTCTATGAGCTGCGAACCTACACGACGCTGCCCGGCCGTTTGCCGGCGCTCAACAAGCGGTTCGCCGAGCACACGCTCAAGCTTTTTGAGAAGCATGGCATGCGGAACGAAATGTACTTCATCCCGACCGAGCGGGCCGTGGGGCAGAAAGCGGAGCCCGTCGAAAACACGCTGATCTACTTGGTCTCGCACGACAGCCGCGAGGCGGCCGACAAGAGCTGGAAAGCCTTCGGCGCCGACGCCGACTGGAAAGCGGCCCAGAAAGCGAGCGAAGCCGACGGCAAAATCGTCGAAAAGGTCGAGCGGGTGTGGATGACGCTTACCGACTATTCGCCCAACCGCTAGATGCACCATCGGTCATCTTTACGAATTTGAGCCATGATTTACCCTTTCCTGTTTCTTTCGCTTCTCGCCGCAGATCCCACGCCCGATCAGCACAAACTTCTCAAGACGTTTTGGGACGAATTCGTCGCCATCGTTCCACGCGAGGCGAAGCTGCAATCCTTCTCGATCGCCAAGTATGAAGTCCCGCAAAATCTATGGCAGGCGGTCATGGGCAATAATCCTAGCCGCTGGAAAGGCGCGAGAAACTCGGTCGAGATGGTCTCGCTGGACGAGGCCAAAGCATTTTGCCGGAAGGTCACCGAGTTGCTGCAGGCCGCCTCGCTTATTGACCGCGGTCAGGTCGTTCGCCTACCCACCGAGGCCGAGTGGGAGTTCGCCGCCCGTGCCGGGACGACGACCAAGTACTCCTTTGGCGATGATCCGAAGCGGCTCACTGACTACGGCTGGTTCACCGGCAATGCCGCCGGCAACGATCCGGCGGTAGGTGCGAAGAAGCCTAACCCGTGGGGACTGTATGACGTGCACGGCTACCTCTGGGAGTGGATTGCATCGGACGATCAGTCAGGCGATTCAGAAAAACGGGCCGTCATCCGCGGCGGAAGCTGGAAAGACAAAGCCGAAGACCTGGCCAGCAGCTCGCGCCGCGCGGTCAGTCCGCGTCTGCGCGATGACGCAGTCGGTCTCCGCTGCGTGCTGACCGCCGTGACGACTCCCAGCACTGCCGCATCCAACGAATTTCGCCCGACCGCACAAGAAAAAATCGTCCCGCCCGGCGCGAAGCTCGAAACCGTCTGGGAGGCAGGCGACTTCACCGAAGGTCCGGCCCTCGCACCCGACGGCTCTATCCTCTTCAGCGATATTGGCGACTCGATCTATCGCTATGATCCCAAAACCGGCAAAACGGAGCTCTTTCGCCGCCCCAGCGGTCGCGCCAACGGACTGATATTCAACAGCCGCGGCGATCTGATTGCCTGCGAGGGCGCAAACACCGGCGGCAACCGGCGAATTTCAATCACGACTGGAATCAACGATGCGAAGGACGGCACGGTCAAAACGCTTGCCGATCGCTATGAAGGCAAGCGATTCAACAGCCCCAACGACCTGGCGATCGACGCCGCCGGCAATGTCTATTTCACCGACCCGCGTTATGTTGGCGGCGAGCCGCGCGAGCTCGACTTCGAAGCCGTCTTCCTCGTCGCCCCTGGCGGTGCCGTAAAGATCGCCACGCGCGACGTCACCAAGCCCAATGGCATTCTCGTCTCGCCCGACGGCAAGACGGTGTATGTGGCGGATAACAACCCACAAGGCAATCGATATCTCGTGGCCTTTGCGGTGAAAACCGATGGCACGCTGCAAGGCAAACGTGTCCTCTTCGACTTCGGTGGCGGCCGTGGCATCGACGGCATGGCCCTCGACGTGGCGGGTAACATCTACGCTGCCGCCGGCACCCGCGACAAAGCGGGCCTCTATGTGTTCGACCCGTCCGGCCAGCCACTTGCTTTCCTTACCACGCCCGGCGATCCAACGAATTGTGATTTTGGCGGGGACAGCGACGCCTCCACGCTTTACATCACCTGCGCCAATTCACACGACGCAGGTACGAAGTACGGCCTTTATCGCGTTAAGCTCAATGCCACCGGCTATCACGTGGTGAAGCTGAATTGACACGAGCGCAGACAGGGACGTCATGCTGAATGGCGCGCAGTTTCGCGACCTAATGAGCGGACGCGGGCGCGGACCGCTCGCCACGACCCTGCGCGGTGTGCTCCGCTGCGCCGAGCTGCCCTACGGCTGGATCGTGCGGCGGCGAAACGCGCGCTTCGACCGCGGCGTCCTGCCGGCCCACCAGGTCCCGGCCCCTGTAATCAGCGTCGGAAACATCACCGTTGGCGGCACGGGCAAGTCGCCATTTGTCGCCTGGCTCGCCCGCTGGTTCTTGGATCGCTCGGCCGAGGTCACGATTATCAGCCGCGGCTATGGCTCTCGTGGCGGCCAACCGAACGACGAAGCGCTCGAGCTCGCCGCTCGACTGCCTGGCGTGCCCCATCTGCAAAATCCCAATCGGCTGGCTGCCGCGCGGGCCGCACTTACCGTCAAACCGCGGCAAGTCTTGATTCTCGACGACGCCTTTCAGCACCGGCGGCTGGCTCGCGATCTGGATATAGTACTGCTCGATGCGCTGGAGCCTTTCGGCTACGGGCATTTGCTGCCGCGGGGCCTTTTGCGTGAGCCGATGCAAGGTCTGGCCCGCGCACATGTCATCGGCCTGTCGCGCAGTGATGCAATCTCCGCGAGCTGCCGCAGCGAAATCGAATCTCGCGCGCGGCGGCTCGCACCAGCAGCCGTCTGGCTGGAACTCGCGCATCAGCCGACGCGCCTGATTTCCAATAGCGGCGAATGTCTGGACCTATCCGCGCTTCGCGGCCGCCGCCTCGCCGCCTTCTGCGGCATCGGGAATCCCGCCGGCTTTCGCGCCACGCTCGAAAGCTGCGGCTTCGAAATCGCCGCTTGGCTCGAGCTGCCCGACCACTGTGCCTATGACCAGGGCCAAATCGATCGCCTCGGCCAGTGGCTGCGCTCATGCGACGTCGAGCACGTCCTCTGCACCCGCAAAGATCTTGTCAAAATCCCATGCGATAACTTAGCAGGGAAGCCGCTTTGGGCCCTCGAAATCGAGCTGCAAGTCTTGAAAGGGCTCGGCCGGCTAGAAAAGTTGCTTATGGAGGTCCAAGAGCAATTGCGTTAAGCCGATTACCTCAGCGCCAGTCGCAATCGGTCTCCAAGAGCTGACGACTGTAATCGACCTCGATCTCATTGATTACTTCCACGCCTTCGATCGCCACCTTCACCAGCTCCTGGGCAAGCTGCTTGTGATAAAACGAATCGACATTGCCGCGCAGCACCACACAGCCATCGATCTGATCGACCTCCAAAGCCCGCAGGTCGAAAATCCGGCTGCGACCGAGTACCGCTTTTGCCCGCGAGGCAAAGTTCTTAAGAACTAGTTGGGCCATCCTTTTCGCCCTCCCTCCATGGCCGGCGACCCAAGCAACCTTGAGCAGCCGGCAGATTCCGTATCGCTATAAGCCCTTAGCGGAAAACGTGCGCCGCGCCGGGCCTAAAAGACGGCTGGCATGGCGACCCCCCCAATGTAAGGTCCCGATGAGGCGTGTCAACTTGAACTCTTCGCTGACTTCATTAAATCTTTTTTAAGGCCTGTAAGCATGCTAGCACCTGATCGGCAAGCGCTTCGGGCGTGCCTGCTGCCGCATCGAGATGCAATTCCGGCTTTTCCGGGGGCTCATAGGCGTCCAATACGCCCGTAAAGTTCGCGACTTCGCCAGCCCGCGCCTTTTTATAAAAACCTTTGGGATCGCGCGCCTCGCACACCGAAAGCGGCGCATCCACAAATACTTCGACGAAGCTGCCCGGGCGGCCAGCATTGACCCGCGCCCGCACGGCGTCTCGGTCCGCGCGATACGGACTGACAAACGCTGTCAGGGTTACGATCCCCGCCGCCGCAAACAGCTCGGCCACCGCGCCGATCCGCCGAATGTTCTCCGTCCTGTCTGCTGGAGAGAACGTGAGTCCGAAACGGCTGGCAAACGTCTCGCCATACGAGGCCAGCAGCTCGGGAGTTGCGTTCAGCCCATGCCGAATGTTGTCCCCGTCAAGCAAAAAGCTGTGAACGCCCGCTTCATAGAGCCGCTGATCGACCAAATTGGCAACGGTGCTTTTTCCCGAGCCGGAAAGTCCCGTAAACCAGACGACGCACCCCGCATGTCTATTTAGCCGTTCGCGGTCCTCGCGCGAAACGCTGTGCGAGTGCCAGACGACATGAGGTTTGTCCGTCATTCTTGAATTCCAGCCAGTTCGCACAAATTCGCATGCAGCACCGGCTGCGGACAGCTCCAAACCAGGAAAAACAGCGCTTCACGACACCAGCGGCCCGCTGGATGGCCGACAACATAGCCGGCCCCCTTTGCCGCGGCCAGAGCCGCCTGCGAAGCTCGGAGGGCCAGGCTATTGGCCCGCGTCCGCAGCTCGTTAGACGTCGTCAAGCATGTCTGCGCTGTGGAAACGGCAGTATCACCCGCCAGCTGCAACATCGCGCCCATTAATGCCTCACGCTCCTCAATCAGCGCATCGGCCGGCTCGACCAGCTCGGCCCGAGCGTCAGATTGCCGCTGCAAAAAATCAATTGCGCTCGTCGCCAGTCCGATCGCCAGCGCCGAAGTCTGATGACCGCCGGTCCGAGCGCCGAACCCGTGCTTCATCACGTCATGCGCCGGCCCGGCCAGCAGCCATTTGCGCGGTACTCGAACTTGCTCAAGCTGTACCCGTCCCGTGCGACTCGCCGACAGCCCCACGAGCAGCGGCGCGCGGTCGATGCGAACCCCCATCAAATTGGTGGGGACGGCCAGCAGCACTTGGCGTCCATCGCCGAGCGTTGCGCCGAGCACGACATGCTGCGCAAATTCGGCCCCCGTGACCCAGGGCGAATAGCCATCCAGCAGAAAATCACCCGATCCCTCTTCGGCCCTCAAGACGGGCCGCGACAGGTGCTGGCGGCTCGTGGTCAAATGCGAGATGCCGACTGTGGCAAACGTGCGGCCGGAAATCAAATCTGGCAACAGCTCCTCGCGCGCCGCCGCGCTTTCGCCCGCGGCGATTCGTTGCATCGCGCCAACCCGCTGCGTAATGACGAAGGTTGTGGTCAGGCAAGCCGCAGCCAGCTCGACGTAGGCACGCAGCAGGTCGGCTTCGTGCCACGCCTGGCCGCCCAGCTCCTGCGGCGCGAACCACTCGAACACGCCTGCCTCGCCACACAGACGCAATTGCTCGGCCGGCCACGCATCCGCGGTGTCGAGCGACGGCGATAACTCTGCCAACTGCGCCCCCAGCGCATCGAGCCCCGCATCGTGCGGCGAAGTGATTTTTTTGGCCGGTATCAACGAAAAATCCCCCGTCGCCATTATAGCGACGGAGGATGTAGGTCGTTCTCGCTAACTTCCGCTTGAGCGATTACCAGCCGCCCTTCTTCGCTTTCGCTATCGCGATGATCCCAGCGTCAATTTCAAAGAACTCGAAGCTCTGGATAATCTCGTTCGGTCCGCCATTGGCGGTCTGGCCAAAGGTGCCGTTCGAATTGATGCCTAGATCATTAAAGAAGCTGTCTCTGCCTGGGCCGCCGTTGGCGATCAGAATCGCGTTAGCTGTTCCGCCTTGGCTGTTAAAGATGTCCAGCTCATCGTTGCCGGCCCCCATTTGAATGTTTGTGACCTGGCCGATCGTTGCTCCTTCCAGATCCACGAAGTCGTTGCCTGAACCGGCATCGATGATCATGTTCTTGCCCACATTAAGGCCTTCGTCTTCCGACGCTCCACCGATCTCAATTTCATCGTTGCCCGCTCCGCCGCTTACAATGAGATTGCCGCGGATGCCTGTCCCGCTGACTTCCTCAAACTCGTTGCGGACTTCCAGCCGGTCGTTGCCCGGGCCGCCAACAAGCGTTACGTTTCCGGCCACCGTGACATTATCGACTTCCACTGGGAAATCCCTGTCCAGATCGTTACCGTCGTTGCCCGCACCGGTATCCACCACGATGTCGTGCGCGACGATGTTATCGACATCGACAAAGTCATTTCCGTTGCCAGTGCTGACCACCAAAGTGTTGGTGATCGTGCCATTGTGTACCGAAACCGGGCCTTCAAAGCCGATCGGCTGCAGGGCGACATCAGCCTCCTCGAGCGGCGTCCCGTCATTGCCGCTGCCCGTGTTCACGACCACTGTGTCGGCACTGAAATTGAACAATCCGACGTTGTCGTGACCTGAACCCGTGACGACCGTCACCACGCCCCCGCCATGGCCCCGCTCATTCGGACCATCGCCCTGCCCGGCGTCAAAATCTTCGACCAGCACGTTGTTGTTGCCATTACCGGCGTTGATCGTCAGCGCCGAATCCAGATCGAAGCTGACCACAGAAATATTGTCATTGTTCTTGCCGCTGACGATTGCAGCAGCCGCTGCTCCGAAGTTCTCCGCGCCAATGGTGTTGGTGCCATCGCCTGCATTGATGGCCAGCGCCCCGAAGATCGTCGCATTATCAACGCAAACGTTGTCGTTCCCCTGGCCCGTGACAATGGCCACATCGCCGTGGACGATTGAATCGCTCTCCGCCATGAACGCATTTCCGAACGCCACGTTGTCCGTGTTCTTTCCTCCGTTGACGATCAGACTGCCTGCGTTGTGGTTCACTCCAATATCGCCAATCACTGCAACGGCGTTGTTACCGTCGCCCATGTTGATAATCAGGTTTAGCGGCGCCGTCAGCCTGCTTTCCAGCACAGGCTGCTGTGCCACGGCAGCCGACGAGACACTGACGCTGGCGCTACCGGAGCCGGAGCCAGAACCCGAACCGCTTCCCAGGCCCAGGCCAAAGCCGCAATCATCAGCCAGCGCGAGCAGGTCGTCGATCGAATTGCCCACGGCCAGGGCATCGTTGCCCTTCTTCATGTCCACAATAATGTTCGCGGTAACGCCCTTGACGATGCGAGCGCTCGTCCCGCCCAAGTCCGCCTCGACAGCGACACCGCCGCCGCTAATCGTGGTCGCGCCGGCTTGGAATCCAGGCAATCCGCTGTCCGCAAAATCAAAGCCGGTGATTTCATAGGCGTGCGTATTTGCATTACCGTCGCCGTCATCCACTTCCTGAATCAAGACCGCGTTGTCATGGTTGTCGCCAGTAACAAACAGATTCCCGCCGCTGACGCTCACGGCCACATTGCCCGCCAGCATCGCGCGACCTTCGAGTTGTTCGACCTTCAAAGTGCGGTGTCCGTAACCGATTCCCGATCCAAGCTTGTTGTTCTTCATGGTGCGATTTCCTGGTGTGACTGGTGAACGCAAACTGGTATTTCAGTTGTGAGAGAAAGGCCGACCGCGAGCCGCCGCCTGCTAAGCACGGACTCCGCGGAAGGCAGGTCAACACAATAGATAAAATGGACGGTCTATGTCAATTGGGTCAGGCTTGATGCCTGCCACCCGATGGGGTGGGTCGCTTATCCTAGCGCCCGCACAACGGAGATATCCGTCAGAGAACCAACTTTTGTGGGGTGTTCGAGCCTTAGGGGGCGTTGAAAAACCGGAACCGCGTGACGACTACCAGGCGGCCGTCAATGGTCGTCACGCCGTTCGAATCGATCCCCAAATCGTTGTTGAACGTCGATCTACCCGAGCCGCCGTCCGCAATGAACGTCCCGGCTGTGCTGCCAAATACATCCAGCGTTCCTGTCCCTCGCCCCAAGTAGATGGCGGCCGTCCTGGAGATCGTGCTATCGTCCACCGCAACCGCGACATTCCTCGCCCCGCTTCCGACGATCGTGGCGCTGCCGTTGATCACAACATGATTCACCGCGACGACGTAGTTGCCACCGCCGAGGACGACGGCGACGTTGCCGTTCACCGTGAGATAGGTCACGACTCCAACGATTTCGGGCTGACCTAATTGCACGGTTCCGTTCCCTTTGCCCAGTGTCACGTTCAGGTTGCCGTTGAGGGCGCCATCGAGGAAGTCCGAATCCTCTTCGAAGACGGACACGTCCGTGTTGCCAGGACCGGCGCTGATGAGCAAATTGCCGAAGATATCGAAATTCGTGACTGCGATTTCGCTATTGCCTTTGCCCGTCGTGATGCTGACCAGGCCACCGCCTGAGGGCAATTGAAGGTTCTGTGGCCCGAATCCATCGCCGACGGTGAAGCGGTTCACAGCAATTAGGTTGTTTCCGTTTCCGGCAATAACCACGACCGAGGCATCGACATCAAAGCGTTCCACCGCGATCGTGTCATTGCCATTGCCCGCGACGACGGTGGCGGTCGCCGCGAGGAATTCGTCCGCGTGAACGACGTTGTTTCCGTCGCCGGCGTTGATGGACAATGCGCCGTTCATCACAGCATTCTCGACGCATATATTGTCGTTACCTTTCGCGGTCGAGATGACCAGACTGCCGCCGATTTCCACGTCGTTGTCGGCCCCACTGCCCGATCCGCTTCCCGACCCGCTGCCTGCGCCGAATCCGACCGCGACATTGTCGGTATTCTTGCCGCCGGTAATGACCTCGCTTCCCGTGACGTCGGCAATGGTCGCCACCGAATTGTTGCCGTCACCCAGGTTGATAATCAGGCTTCTGGGTACGAACAGCTTGTCTTGGTCAACGGTGACTGCCGCCGAAGTCACCGAGCCGCTGGCTGAACCTGACCCGGATCCTAGCCCCAGCCCAAACCCGCAGGCCTCGGCCAGCGCTACGAGATCGTCGATCGAGTTGCCGACCCCCACCGCGTCATTTCCCTTATTCATATTGATGATAATGTTTCCCGTGACGTTGCGAACCAGGCGCGCGCTGGTGCCGCCCAGATCAGGCACTTCGACAGTGCCGCTTCCCGTGATCGTCGTCGGGCCAGCCTGGAACCCGACTACGCCGCTATCCGCAAAATCAAAACCCGTAATCAGGTACTCGCCTGGATTATCGCCTTGCTGAACCAATACCGCATTGTCGCGATTATCGCCAGTGATAATCAGATTGCCCCCCGCCACGCTCACCGCGATATTGCCGGCGAGCATAGACCGCCCTTCGAGTTGCTCAACGACCATGGTTCGACGGCTGAACCCAAAACCCGATCCATGACTGCGCTTCTTCATGATGCCACTCCTCAATTAGGGAAACCCAAATAGGAAAGTTTCAGTTTCAACATCCGTCGCTCGCAATGCGACGCTTGTGTAGCGCAGCGAGCCCGCACCCCGCGATGGCCGTGCACAGCAACGGAAACAAATCATCCAGCCAATGAAACAGCGTGCGACTGCGAATCAAGCAAATCTCAGACAGCAGCGTCCCTTCGACCTGCGGCGCAAGCTGCGCGATGACCCGTCCAACCGGATCGATGACGCAGGTGACGCCCGTGCTCGAGCAGCGCACGAAATAGCGCCGGTTCTCAACGGCGCGTAAGACCGCCAGCCGCTGATGCTGCACCAGCGTCAGGCGATTTTCGAACGAAGTTCCTTGAATGAGCGAAAACAACGCCTCCGCACCGCGTGCCACCGTCTTTCGCGCGCCGCTCTGCAGCGTGTCTTCGTAGCAAATCACCACGCCCAGTTTTTCGCCATTCGTCATTCCCAGCGGACTGGCGTCAGCTCCTGCTTCCACCGTCTCATACAGTCCCGCCCAATGCCGCAGCTCCGGAAACCACGTCTCGCCGGGAATGAATTCGCCGAACGGCAGGAGCGTCTGTTTGCGATAGCGGCCCACAATCGCCTGCTCCGGACTGATCAAAAAGGCCGTCATCGCATAAGGCCCTTCCTCGCCGGCCGACTTGCGGTACAGCCTGCCGCTGGCCAGCAAGTGACACGTGAGACCTTTTGCCGGCTCGAGCGAGTCGTGCGATTGCCGCGAAAGCAGCTTGGTTTTTGCTGGGTCGCGGAAATGCATCAGATCCTCGCAGTACGTTCCCAGCGACAGCTCCGGCCAGCACAGTAGATCGACCCGGTCGTGAACCGCGAGCGACCGCTCCCGCAGCTTCTGCTCCGAACCGACAAACGACGGATCCACTTGAATCATTCCAACGCGCAGCTTCGGCTGGGAGGCCATCCACGCTGACCACTGAGCCATTCGCGCTTGTCCAAACGCCACGGTAGCCACCAGCAGCAGCAAGGCCGCATTTGTCAGAACGATCGCGGCTCTCCGTTGGGCCGCCTGCCCTTGCCAACCGAGAACAACTGCGGCCGGAATTGCCGCCACCGCCGTCATAACAAAGCCAATACCCGTTGGCCCGACCAGCTCGGCAACCTGTAGCAGCGGCACAACCTCGAGCTGCGAGTATCCGAGCTTCCACGGAAACACTCGCGGCAAGCAATGTTCGATCGCTACCCAGACCATCGGTACGATCCACAGCGCGCCGACGCCACGGCCCGCGGCAATCGAGACCGCGCAGCAAAACATCCCAAACCCGGCCGCCTCGATTGCGACCAATCCCAGGAATACGGCGCCCGCTGTCAACGGCGAAGCATCGAACGTATTTTGTAGCGCTGCCAATCCCCAATAGAAGCTCAACGCAATCCCCACCGCGCCCGTCAGGCTCACATACAAGAATGCCACGCGCGGCCGGCACATGGTGCCCAGCCCAATTGACGCCGCCTGCGCCAGCCACACCGCGTACCACGTTCCCGGAAATAACCATCCTGCCGCATGCAGCAAGCCCGCGACACAAGCCAGGCCGGCGCGAGCATACATGCCCGCCCAGCCGAGCGATCGCGCTTGCGGCGCGACAGCCCGGCTGATGACCGGACAAGCAGGATATGCGGAGAAGTCAGTTGCCATTTCGACGTGCAAAGTCAAAGAACCAGAATTCCCAAGAACAAAATAAGGCGTTTTGTCTTTGGTTCTTCGGTTCTTTCGTTTTCGCCTTTACGGCGACGAAGAGCTCAGTGTTGCGTCGCCGTCGGCCTCCTCATTAGCCGTCACCGTGACGGTCTGTCCGTTTCTCGTCGTCGTCGCCGTCGTCGAGCTATCCGCGCCGATCGTATATCGTGAGCCGAAGTCGAGGACATAAGCGCCCGTCACGGTATGCGTGCCTCTCTTCACCGAAAATACAGTGATTCCGCCGGGGCCCACCAGCCGGCCGCCGGCGCGGAAAAATGAAGACGCACTCAGCGTTGAGCTGGAAGCGTTGTCGAGCACGCCGGCATCATCGACGATCACCGCTAGGACATCGTCGCCGTCGTTGGCGACGCGAATCAACGTATTACCTTTGCTGCTCTTCGCTTCGGCAACCGCGGGCGCCAAAGCAACAGCCAACAGGGCGACAAGTAACGTCCTCATGCTCAACCCTCCCAAATAAAGGTCCCTGAAACGCTCATTGCGACTGCTGGTCGCTTGTCGTCAAGTCAATTGTCGTTAAGTCAATCGTCGTCAACTCAGTAACCATTCACGATCTCTCCGCCGTTCCTCGTGCACAGTGCGCCGACGACGTAGCCGTCGGCCCGCTCGGAAAGAAAATGCACCTTGCCGTCGGCAAAGCCGACAAAAGCACCTTGCAGATGACGACTGCAAATATCGTCGCTCACCGGCCCGTTGACCGAGCCGTTGTCGTGTGAGAAACAATTGAACCCGCTGACCCACAGGCCCCCCGCATCGGCGGCGCGGTCGGCGCACTCCGCCAGCGCCAGCGTTTGGCTCATGCCGTCCGCAATCTCCGCCGGAACGAGATAGTTCCGCCGTTTGCGGCCCACTTCAATCATCACTCCGTTCGAAAAATCAAAACCGGGCGAGACGGTGATCGTGCTGCCCATGATTCCGCCGTAATCCGTCTTCCCCGGAAACTTTCGAATCGCCGACGGGCAGCGAAACACTCGCAGATTCTGCTCCGCGATCGACTGATTCACTCCCCGGTCATTCCATGGCTTGTTTCGATCATAGCGCCGATAAAGCGCAGTCTGCTCAAGCTGCGGCAACACTTCCACGCACCACGAATACTCGCGCGCCGGCGAATATTCTCGTCCCGCCGGAAAGCGCTGCTGCGCCGCCACGAACTCGTGCACGGCCAAGATCTGATTTCGCAGATTATTCGCGCAGCTCGTTTTTCGCGCTATCTCGCGACTAACCTGCACACCGGCGAGCAATAGCGACATCAGCGTGCCGATGATCGCCACCGCAACCAGCAACTCGACAAGCGTGAAGGCCGCTCGCCCAGTGGCAGCAATCCCGTGCTGCTTCAATTGCCCCCGCTCGATCATGTTGCGTTGCTTGCTTGTGGCGTGGGAACCCGACTTGAGAACGCCAATTGCCCCGGTCTAATGACAGGAGCCACCTGCAGCATAAAGCCGCCCGCACTCATGCAACGCTCGCGCCACGAATGGCGGTTCGCCGCCATGAGAGCGATAACCGCGCGTTAGGGGACTCGAATACGCCGGGCGAGTTAAAATAGGAAAGACACGTTTGTTCCGCAGCCCTCGTAGAAGGCAAGAATCGGGTTAACTTTACAGCCGCGCCAGGTCGCAATTTCGGTCTGTCGCGACAAAACGCCGCGAGGGCGGATCGAATCCAAGCACCTGTCGCCCCGAAATGACCAAAATGTCGCCAACGAAAACTGCTTTTTGCTTGTTTGTATGGTCCCTGGCCGCGGTCCTCTCTGCTGACGACACGCTCCCGGTAATTGCCGTCGAAGGACAGCCGCTCGCCGCCAATATCCGCCGCGTGATTCGGTCGCTGGATCAACTTGGCAAGTCCTTTCCGCCTGGTGTAACCACCGATCTTTTGTCCGCCGCCAAAGCTCGCGACCACGCCCGACTGCAAACCTTGCTCGACCAGCAAGTCCTGCTTGTCGTTGCAATCAATCCCGAATCGCGGGTCAAAGTCCTGCGCGGTCCCGCGCCCGCGCACCTTCAGCAAGGCGGCTATACGCCCGTTCTCATCAAGATCATCAACGAGAGTACCATCACCAAGCGGCTGCGCATCGTTAGCCCTCAGGCCGGCCCGGTGTACGCCGGCGTCGCGCCGCTTAGCCTGCAGCGACAGCAGCAGACCGAGCTCGGCGAGAACCAGAACAAATCGGGCGACACCGAGCGGTTCCTCAGCGTTGAAGTATTCTCCGCGCCGCCCATGACAGATAAGCTCAGCGGCCTCGAAGTCGAATATGCCATCGCCCTGATCTACAGCCACGAAGCCGGTAAGCGCGAAGCGACAATCGGCTTCGACGTCGAGCAAGGGAATCAAGACCTCGGCTTCCGCGGCGACGTGCCGGTGCTGTTCGATGTTGAGCCGGCCGTTGCCGTCAAGCTGAAGATCACCGACGAAAGCGGCCAGCCAACCATCGGCAAGCTGCTCTTCCGCGACGCTCAAGGCCACGTGTATCCGCCCCAAGCCAAGCGCGTCGCCCCCGATCTGTTCTTTCAGCCCCACATCTACCGCGCCACCGGCGAAACGGTCCTACTGCCTCCCGGCAAATTCACCGTCGAATACAGCCGCGGGCCCGAATATCGCGTCCTCTCGCGCGAGATTGAAATTCCCGCGATCGCCGATTTCCCCCTGAACCTGCAACTCCAGCGCTGGATCGACACCGCCGCCTTCGGCTTTTACAGCGGCGATCACCACATTCACGCCGCCGGCTGCGCCCACTACAGCAGCCCTACCGAAGGCGTCACGCCGGAAGACATGTTCCGCCAGGTAAAAGGCGAGGGCATGAACATCGGCGCAGTCCTCACGTGGGGTCCCTGTTTTCGCTACCAGCGGCAATTTTTTCAGCCCAAGCCCAGCGATCTTAGCGAACCGCTCACCGTGCTCAAGTACGACCTCGAAATCAGCGGCTTCGGCTCGCAATCCCTCGGCCATGTCTGCCTCCTCAACCTCAGCGACCAGACCTATCCCGGCTCCGACGGGCTGGAGAACAAAGGCTGGCCTACCTGGACCGTTCCCGTCCTTCGCTGGTGCAAAGAGCAAGGCGGCGTCACGGGCTATGCTCACTCGGCCAGCGGCCTTTGGATCGACGAAAAATCGGCGAGCCACCGCCTCCTGCGGCGACTCGATACGTCAGCCGACGGCGAGCTATCGCCCGCCGAAACGGCCGACGCGCTCCTGCCGGAGCCCTTCGAACAAATCGACGCCGATCAAAGCGGCAGCTTGAATGTCACCGAGCTGATTGCCTCGCATCGCCGCGCCGCCGAGCGCCTGCCAAACTACGCCATCCCCGAGATGAACGGCGTCGGCGCGATGGAACTGCCCGTCAGCGTCGTCGAGGGCGTCTGCGACTTCATCAGCGCCATGGATACCCGCCGCATTCAGGAGTGGAACACCTGGTATCACGTCCTCAACTGCGGCTTCCCGCTCAAGGCCAGCGGCGAAACGGATTTCCCCTGCATGAGCAGCCGCTGCGTCGGCACGGGCCGCAGCTACGTTCGCCTCGCCGTGGGGCAGGCTTCCAGCCTGCCAAGTCAACCTGTGGGGCAGGCTTCTAGCCTGCCAAGTACTCCCGTGGGGCAGGCCTCTGGCCTGCCAAATACACAGTCTCAACTGATTCAAAAGCTCGACTACACCGCCTGGTGCGGAGGCATCCGCGCCGGCCGCTCGTACGTCTCCGACGGCTACGCGCATGCCGTCGAGTTCCAGGTGAATGGCATCCGCCCCGGCGAGGGCGACGTGAAACTGTCCGAGCCCAGCCGCCTCGCCGTCGTTGCCCGCGTTGCCTTTGCCGCCGAGACGCCGCTGGCCGTCGCCCACGGCGGCATCACGCCGCCCGCCGGCCGCCAGGTTGTCGGCGACACGGTCGATCTGCACGGAGCCCGCCACGAGGAAATGCTTCGCGGCGGCAAGCGACTGGTCGAGATCGTCGTCAATGGCCACCCCGTCGCTTCGCGAGAGGTTGCAGCCGACGGTCAGCTGCATGATCTGAAGTTCGATGTGCCGATCAGCAAAAGCAGTTGGATTGCCCTCCGCCACTTCCCGCAGCTGCATACCAACCCCGTCAACGTCCTCGTTGCCGACCAGCCGATCCGCGCCAGCCGAGACAGCGCCCAGTGGTGTCACGACGTAATCGAAGTCCTCTGGAACAACCGTCACACCCGCATCGCAGCCAACGAAGCCGAAGACGCCGCCGAAGCTTACGATCGCGCCAAACAAAAATATCTCACCATCAAATCCGAGTGCCTTGAGTAGCCATCACGCTCCGCGTGATGAGCCCCACTCACCACTCACCACTCACTTACTCACCTCAATCGCCTCATATTTCGCCCCCGCAGACACCTGCACCATCGTGAGGCGCACCTTCGTCGGAAAAAACTTCTCGTGGTCGGTCCGCTTGTGGGCATGCCCGCCCCCGCCGCTATCGTCCTTGATCACCAGGTCCGTTTGCTTGATTCCCTCCGACCAGATGATCGAGTCGTTCTCCCAGAACGACGTCATCGGCACGTCCCGCTCATAAACGCCTTTCTCGCGGTAAATGCCGGTTCCCGTGCAGCCGTAGCCGTTCTTCTGTCCTTTATTGGGGATGTAGCACAAGGTCCACGTCGTCGGCGCTCCGCCCGGCGGCTTCTCGAGCACCTCCAGCCGGATATGCACCGTCCCATTGCGATAATCGATCGGCGTCGTCCAATCCTTCGGCCGATTCGGATTCAGCTTGTCGCCCTTGACGTAATAGTGCGACTTGCTCGGCTTCGAGTTGTCAGCGTCTTCTTTCGTGTAGGTAAACGTCACATCGAACAGCACAAACTGCTCGGCCAGAGCGGTCGTTGGCGCCGAAATGACGCCTGATGCTGCTGCGACGATGCAGCTGATCAATAGAAGGGTTTTCATAGGTGTGACTCCAATTTTTTTTCATTGCATCGGCTTGAGCGCCATCAGCTCGCCCTTGCCAATCGGCACCACCACCAATCGCCATCCCGGTGCGGCTTGCACTTGAGCGCGAAAACTTTCCATCTCCTCGGCGTGCGACACGGCATTATCTATGATCATCAAGCCACCGGGAACCAGCACGCGCTGAATCGACTGCCACCAAGCCAAATACTGTGCCCGATCCGCATCCAGAAACAGCAGATCGCAGCTTGCAGGGGCCTGCTGCGCGAGGAACTGTCCGGCTTCTATGATCTCTTGCCGAACGAGAGCGGCCAATCCCGCGCGCTCCAGATTGCGCCGCGCCATTTCAGTCTTAGCCGCGGAAATTTCGACGGTGACTACATTACCTGAGATCGCCTGAACGGCTTCCGCCAGCCACAGCGTCGAATATCCGTTGGACGTGCCAATTTCCAGCACCCGCCGCGCCCGCGTCGCTCGGACAAGGATTGCCAGCAACTCTCCCGTGTCCGGCGTGACGTTGAGCATTTTCTCCTGACGCTCTTTGGTGCCGGCATCGTTGCTGGCGCCAAACTCCTCCAGTTCCCGCAGCACCGATCGCAATGCATCCACCATGTTGGCTTCGACACGCTCTTCAATAAGAAAATTCGCCGCCAGGCTTCCCATAGAAGACCGCCAAATCAGCAGGTCGGTTGGAGTTGGGAACGTCAGAATTCTTGCAAATAGGAGGCTCTCGCTTTACGCGGCGAAAAACCACGACCGCCACCGATCTCCTTCTTTTCGCGTCCGCATAACAGCCATTGGGCGGTGCCAAACGCCGCCCGCTTTCAGGCCCAGTTTCAGCCGCTGGCCTGCGTCATTCGCGAGGCCCGCCGCTCCTGGAAAGCTGCGACTTGGCTGCTCAAGTATCTCGATTCAAAAATCGTCTCGCACCAAGAAACGCCCGACGAGCGCCGCCAGCGCCAGCAGAGCGAGGCCGAAGAACTTTTCGCCCGCGCTGGAGGCCATAATGGTCAAAAACCCATCAGGTCCTCGACTAACGCGGTCGCTCCTCCAACCTGAAACTTGGAACGTGGAACTTGGAATGTGAAAATTGAAATATGGCTCAATCAACCTTCCGCCTCCGCAGTTCCACCGGTCCCTGGCAACACTCGCAGTCTTTCTTTTCCACAGTCGAGATTGCACAAATGTCGCACCAATAATCGATCTCGTACCGCCCTCCTTTGGCGACCTCCATCACGCGGATAATTTGCACGGCCGGCGAGGTGCGGTGGCGGCGGACATCCATCTCGACGGTCATTTCCCGCAGCCGCTCGTCGCGGCGAAAGGCACGGCCGCGGGTGTCTTCCACGATAGGGATCAGCACTCCATCGGCCGTCTGCAAAGCCAGAACTCGCTCGCGGGCCTCAGGCACCGACCGCACGCCCGTCTGTTTCTCAAATGCGTCCGCCAGAAAAACCACCCGCCCCCGCAGGGTCTCCGTGCGATATTCCTTCGCATCCTCCGCGCCCTGCGCCAACAAAGTCAGCGCAACAACCACCAACAGCGATAAGCTTAATCTGCAATCCAAAATTTAAAATCCAAAGTCTATTCCGCTGCCTTTCCCACCACCACCAGCTCCATCGGCATGTCCTGGCTCGCGCCGCCTTGTTTCGCCTTTCCGACAAAATGAACGACCACCCATTCCTTTTCGCTGACTTCGTGGATCGAGAGTGGCTCAGCGCCTTCCTCGGCCTTCTGCAGCGAAAGAATCGCGGGATGAGCGGCGCCGCTCGTTTGTTTGCTGGTCTCGGTGAGCGCCTTGTAATCGATCGCCTTCGGGTCACGATCCTTTGCGGCCGGCAGCAGGGCCAGAAAATCGCGCGTTGGCGACGTGCCCACATGGGCGCCGTCGATAGGCTGCTGCGCGTAACGCAGAACGTAAGTTCCCGCGGGAATTCCTTGGTCACGGAAGTCGCCGCCCTTCCGCGCGTAGCGGATGACGCCGATGAGCTCGCCCATGGACAGCGGATAGAGAATCTCGCCGCCCGTTTTGGCATCGGCGGCAATCGGCCATTCCTTCGCCAGCCACACTTCGCACAGCGTCGCGCTGCCTTTGGTGACTTTAAAGCCGGTCGATTGCAACTGCGCTTGCATTTCCGGCGCGATCATTGCCGCCGGCGCGGGCGTGTCAAGCTTCGCAACCTGGTACTCTTGTCCGCTTGCCGGCACAGCCAACCCGGCCAGCAAAGCCGTGGAAAACAGAGCGCTCAAGCAGCCGCTGCGAATCATCGGTAGCCTCATCGGTGGTAGCGAAGCACTCAAGCAGAACCGCCGTCAGTATAAATCGACCTAGCCACGCGGCAAACCGCCCCGCCTGGGGCCGATCCAGATCTACTCCTATAATTCTTAGCGGTTACTGAGATTTCAGATTCACATTTCAAATTTGAATCTGAAAGTTGAAATTGCATGCAGATCATCACCTACCCACATCCGACGCTGCGCCGCGTGAGCAAACCGCTCCGCCGTGTCGATGCCGAGCTGCGCCAGAAGATTCGCGAGATGTTCGAGCTGATGTACGCCGCAAAGGGAATCGGCCTGGCGGCGAATCAGGTCGATCTGCCGCTGCGATTTTTCATCGTTAACCTGGAGGCTAAGCCCGAGGGTGAAGAGCTGGTGTTCATCAATCCGGTCATCTCGCTTCCTCGCGGCGGCAGCGAAGAATCGGAGGAAGGCTGCCTCAGCCTGCCCGGCTTGTATGGCCCCGTCGTCCGGCCCAAGCAGGTGCGAATCAACGCTTATTCGCTAGGTGGCGACGAAATTCAGCTCGACGCCAATGGCCTGCTCGCCCGCTGCGCGCAGCACGAGCTCGACCATCTCGATGGTGTGCTCTTCCCGGACCGGATGAGCGCCACCGCCCGCGTGGACATCGCCGAGGGCCTCGACGAGTTCGAAGCCGAGTTCAGAAGCCGCCGCGACACCGGTGGCGTTCCCAGCGACGAAGACATCAGCAAGCACTGGATGGAATGGGAATCACGCTATGCGTGATTGAAAGCTCAACTTATGCGTTTGTTAATTCTCGGCACCGGTCCCTTTGCTGTGCCGATGTTTCAATCGCTGCTCGATTCATCGCATGAGGTGGTAGCGCTCATCACGCGCCCGACGCCGCCTTCGAAAGATCGAGAAAGGGAAGCCGCCAATCCCATGCGGCAGTTTGCCGAGAGTCGCGGAGTATCGGTCTATGCGCCGGTCACCGTCAACAGCGACGAAGGCATGCGGCTGATCTCACAGCTCAGGCCCGATCTGCTGGTTGTCTGCGACTACGGCGAGATTCTCGTTGCCGACGTCCTGGCGCTGGTGCCGCTGGGCGGGATCAATCTGCATGCATCGCTGCTGCCGAAATATCGCGGCGCCGCGCCGATACAATGGGCTCTGCTCCAGGGAGACGCCGAGACTGGCGTCTGCGTGATTCACATGACGCCCCGTCTGGATGGCGGACCAATCCTCGCCACGCGCGCTACTGCCATCGACCAAAACGAATCTCATCCCGAGTTGGAATCGCGATTGGCTCAACTAGGAATTGAGGCGGTGCACGACGCCCTGGAGCGCCTCGCGACTTGGGATCGCGCCAGCCCAATCGGCACGCCGCAAGACGCGGCCAAAGCGACCAAGGCGCCGCGCCTGAAGAAGCAGCATGGAGCCGTCGATTGGTCGCATCCAGCCCAGCAGATTCGCAATCAGATCCGCGCGCTAAAACCTTGGCCTGGCACGTTCACGTTTTGGAGGCGACCCAATGGCGAGCTACTGCGCCTGGTCATCGACGACGTCAGCATTGTCCCGCTGGGCCCTGTGCCGCAACACACTCCCGGCCAAGTGGTTGTCAGCGACGGAAAGCAGCTCGTCGTGGCGACAGGAGATGGCGGCCTATCGATCTCGGCTATCGCCCCAGCCGGCAAGCGGCACATGAGCGTCGCAGAGTTTTTGCGCGGCTATCGCCTTCGCGAAGGCGACATGTTTGGCAGCGGCGCATAAAAAACGGGCGCTGCACGGCGCAGCGCCCGCTCCTTGAATTTTGACTTGAAGCTGGCAATCGCTTACATGGACTCGCGCGGGCGAATTGCGCCCGTCAGGCCGGTGTAATCGTAGCGGTCGTTGTCGTGCCACAGGGGCAACCCGAGCTCGAGCCGCTTGCGGAGAATGTCAATCTTCTCCTGCGAGCCGGCGGGCGCGTCGGTGGCATCAAAGTCGGCTTTAGTTTCCGGAAGCCAATCTTCGTCGTGGCCATACTTCAGAATTGCTTCGAACACGTTCTTGCAGCGTTCCATTTTTCCTCCAGGCGGTTTGGTACGTCCGGCCAGGCTTTTTCAGCTGGTGAGCCGGCGTGCCGGAGCGAAAAATTCGCTCAACAAGCACGCCGAAGCAGTGGCAGAACAAAATTGTGGGGTCGCTTGCGACTCTCAGGCGGATGAGAGGCGGCTCGCATGAGCCAGCTTTCCGGCGACTGTTGGTACGCCATCATTTTTCACACCCGCGGGCGTCCGTCAAGGTTTTCGAGTTTAAAATCGCATGGAAATGACGGCTTTTTTTCCGCCACAAGGTTAAAAACAGGCTGGCTGAAGAAACCTCACGGAAAAAGTTAAAACCCATTGATACCATTGGGTTTATGCAACAATTCCCATAATCGTGAAGTCAATTTGGCGTGTTACAAAGGTCGCTTTAATGTAAGAATCCAATCCGCTAGTATGGTCTCAACGGACGGCCAAGGCGCAGTGTGGCTGGATGTCGTCAATACGGCACGTTCTGACAACTTGACGCGATTTTAGCCGTCGTAGGCTCGGTGGAGGTTGGCGATGAAAGGCTGAAATTGGCGGGATGCATTGAGGTTCCTCTTCTTTGGTTGAAAATGAAGGCTTACGACAACGCAGTGGACACCTGGGAATAATGGCGCCCCATGAACTGGACTCAACGGCAAATCACGCTGACGGCACGCTCACGCGGCTTTCATATCATCACCCGCGATGTCCTGGAGTCGCTTCCTGAAATCGCGAATATCCGCGTCGGCTTGCTGCAGGTCTTCATTCGGCATACGTCCGCCTCACTGACGATCAATGAGAACGCCGATAGCGATGTGCAACGCGATCTAGAAAGCTCGCTCAACGAATTGGCTCCCGAAGATTTCCCATATGTTCACACGATTGAAGGTCCCGACGATATGCCGGCGCATGTCAAGGCATCGCTGATGGGCTCGTCCGTCAGCATTCCAATTGCCGACGGCCGGCTCCTGCTCGGCACCTGGCAAGGCATCTTTCTGTGCGAGCATCGCAATAAGGCTGCCGGCCGATCGCTCGTCTTAACGCTGTGGGGAGAGAAGCGTTAAGCAGCTGCCAGTCCGGTTCGCGCCGCATGGGCCGCCTCATCGAGCCACCACTCAATGAACGTTGCTTGATTCACGTTGGCATCGATGTGGGCATAGGCCTCCAGACACACGTCCAGGCACGTGATGGGCCCGTCCGCCGGCATCCAGCGCAGTGCAGCGTCCACGGCGGTTTTCAGATCTGCGTCAGACGGCGTTTCATCGCGCTCCATCTTCAACAGCGCGGCGCGGTAAAACTCTTCGGCGAGTGAGACGACAAAGCGCAATCGCTCGCGCTTGAGAGCCGACTCCTTTCCGGCCTCGTCCACGAACTGACTGATCATCTTCGCGGCCGGTTGCAGCTCAAAGTCCGGCTGACGAACCAGGCCAAGCAACTCGGAGCGAAATTCAGGCACGCCGCTGTCCGTCCACCAGACGGCCCGCTCCAGAGAGCCGTCGCTGTGAGCTGCCGCCACGCGAGCGGCCGCCGTGTCGGTGCAAAGCCCCTTTTCGACAAGCAGGTCTCCAACGTCGCTTTCGGCGAGCGGCTGAAAACGGACGATCTGGCAGCGGGAGCGAATTGTTGGAAGCTGCCGCTGCTCGCTCGTGCCGATCAAGATCAGGACGGATTTGGGCGGTGGCTCTTCGAGTGTTTTCAACAGGCAATTGGCCCCTTCCTTGTTGAGATAATCAGCGTCGTCGATGATCGCCACCTTGCGTCGGCCCGAATAGGGCTTGAGCGCGATGTTGTAGCACAGTCCGGCCCGCATGCGATGCTCCAAATCGCCGATCAGCAGCTCAACGGGAATGAACGCCTTGTCGGACGGCTTGGCAATCACGTCCACGTCCGGATGGTTCAGCGACGCAACTTGATGGCAGCTTGGGCATTGGCCACACGGTTCCCATCGTTCTTCCGGCACGCGCTCACACAGCAGGCCCTGGGCCAGCTTGAGCGCAAACGTGCGCTTCCCAATCCCCGGCGGTCCGACGAACAAAAACGTGCTCGGCAGCCGACCCTTCGCCACCGCCCGGCGGAATTTTTCAACTACGCAGTCATGACCGCGGATGGTTTGCCAAGACATTTTCGATTGTAGACTTCAACTTGCAGATTGCAGATTCACCCGACGTGGCAATGCGTCAGCATCTCGGCCGGCGGCACGATGTAGCTAGTATAAAACGGTCCGAACTCGGCGTAGCGGGCGCTGGCTTCGTCGAACCGCATGCGATAGACGATATGCGTGAGGAACTGCGGATTCTTGGCCCACAGTGTGACGCCCCATTCCCAATCGTCCAGGCCGAGGGAAACCGTGATGAGCTGCTGCACTTTGCCGGCGAAGGTCATGCCGCTTTTGGCATGCTCGGACATCATGCGGATGCGCTCCTCCAGCGGCAGCAGGAACCAGTTTTCGCCAACTTTCCGCTTCTTATTCATCGGATAAAAGCAGGTCGCTGGCCACGGAGGAAATTCGGGCGTCAAGCGCTGGCGGTTCATCATCGGCAGTCGATCGCCGTAGGCCTTGAGCTTGGCGGCGTAAGCAGGGCTACCCTCCACATCGCCTTCCTCGACCAACTTTTTGCCATACTGCTCGAGGGTCGGGACATACTCGGAAATCTCGGTGATCGACACGAACGAATAGGTCGGCACCAGGGCGGGCCCGAGCTGACTGGCGAGCAATCGCTGATTGACCGACTCGATCTTGAGCGGATGAGGATCCATGACCATCAAACCGAAATCGGCTTTGTGGCCGCTGACGATACTGGTTTGCAATCGCTGCGGAGCGCCTTCACCGGTGGGATCGAGAATGGCAATCGCCTCCTCGCGGCCAGAGCGCACCCCGTCAGGTCCAAGCTTCGCCAGCACGCCGCGGTCAAAGCGGTAATAAAAATGCGAGCAGTGCCAGCCCTCGCTCGGCTCAAGGCTGATCGGAACGGGCTGCGGTGCTGGCGGACGGGCGGTGGACATGAAGGAAGAATTCAGGGTTAGGGTTCAGGGTTCAGAGGTCAGTCAAATATACCTGGGCGAAGCGCGAGCGCGGTAGCTGCTTGAGTTGTGCCGGCTGACGTGCGACACTGTGGCGAAAACTGCCCTCGCCCTAGTGTCTTTTTGCACTCTGTATCTTTTGTAATTGCGGAGAAATGCCATGAAGTCGCCGCTGGTCTGCCTTTGTGCCGTGCTGATCCTGGCGCTTGCTGCGGCAAGCAGTCTTTCGTCCGCACGAGCCGCGGACAGCAAGGAGCTGTGGGCCTACTTTGGCACGTACACTAACAACGGCAAGAGCAAGGGAATTTACTGCTACAAGCTTGACCTGGCGACAGGAAAGTTGACCAGCGTCAACGTCACCGAGGGAATCAAGAATCCGTCGTTCCTGGCGATTCATCCGAGCGGCAAGTTTTTGTACGCCGTGAGCGAGATCAACGACGCCGACGGCAAGCCGGGCGGCGCGGTGAGCGCGTTTTCGGTCGATCGCAATACGGGCGAATTGAAGAAGCTCAATCATCAATCGTCCGAAGGAGCCGGGCCGTGCTACGTGGCGACCGACAAGACGGGCGCCGTGGCGCTCGTGGCCAACTACGGCAGCGGCAGCATCGCTTCGCTGCCGATCAAGAGCGACGGGTCACTCGAAAAGGCAGCCAGCGCAATTCAGCACGAGGGGTCGAGCGTGAATAAAGCCCGACAGGAAGGCCCGCACGCGCATTCCATCAATGTCTCGCCCGACAACCGTTTCGCGATCGCCGCCGATCTGGGCCTCGACAAGCTGTTGATCTACAAGCTCGATCCGGCGAAGGGAACGCTCACGGCCAATGATCCGGCCTTTGCACCAACGCCGGCCGGCGGCGGTCCACGGCACTTTGCGTTCCATCCGTCCGGCCGTTTCGCCTACAACTGCAACGAGATTCTGTCGTCGGTCACCGCTCATTCCTACGACGCCTCCAAAGGTTCGCTCACCGAAATCCAAACGATCACGACGCTGCCCGAGGAAACCAAAGGCAATTCGACCGCCGAAATTCAGGTCCATCCAAGCGGCAAGTTCGTCTATTGCTCCAACCGCGGCCACGACAGCCTGGCGATCTTCACGGTCGATGAAAAAACGGGCAAGCTGACGGCTGCCGGGCACCAAAAAACGCTCGGCCGCACGCCGCGGAACTTTGGGATCGATCCGACCGGCGGCTACATCGTGGCCTGCAATCAAAACACCGACAACGTCGCCGTGTTCAAGGTCGATCCAGCCAGCGGCAAGCTGACGCAGGCTGGGGAGGTGGTCGGTATTCCGTCAGCCGTGTGTGTTAAATTCTTGGCAATCGAGTAAGAGACGTGCTTGGCGGTCCGCGCCCAACTCGACTAGGCATGGTTCGCTGCGCGACCCACAGTCACCCTGCCGAAAACGCGGCCACCCTTATGCTGTCCCAAACAGTTCTGCGATTGGTTCGCCATGGTAGATCGCGTGCGGCCGCGTAGTTTCGTCCTGCCAAATGGCCGTGGCGGGGATGCCGAGCGCATCGTAAATCGTCGCAGCCATATCTTCCGGAGTATGCGGGCTCGTCGCTGGATAAGCGCCGAGTCGATCGGAGGCGCCGATTGCCTGGCCGCCCTTAACGCCGCCGCCGGCGAAGAAAACCGTTTGCACCGCGCCCCAAGGATCACGCCCGGGCTTACGATAGACATTCGCGAGCTGCGTAATCTTGGGCGTGCGGCCGAATTCGCCAGCCATCACAATCAGCGTGTCGTCTAACAAGCCGCTCTCGTGCAGGTCATCGAGCAGGGCGCTCAGCGCGCGGTCGGTCGGAGGCAGCAGCTTGTCTTTGAGATGCGGAAACGCTTCGCCGTGCGTGTCCCACGATTCATTATTGCCGAGATTGACTTGCACGAGGTTTACGCCGGCCTCGACCAAGCGACGAGCCATGAGCAGCGACCAGCCGAAGGCGTTTTTGCCATATCGCTCTTGAGTCTGCTCATCAGCGTTCGTGACGTCCAGGGCGTTTTTCACCGTGCGATCGGTCAAAAGCGAGATAGCGCGCTGCCGCAGGTGATCAAAATCAGTGGTCTGCGCCGCGCGATCGAGCTCTTCGCGCTGCCGCTGTAGCGTGGCGAGCAAGTTCGTGCGAGCGGCGAGGCGCGGCGAGTCGATGCCTTGCGGCAGCGACAGACTTGGGGCTTGGAAGGTGCGCTCGTCGGCGTGCCCGCGCTCCTGGTGATCGAATTGGTACTGCGGATACGCGCCGTACGACGTGTTGTGATACGGCGAGGCTTCAATGAACCACGGATCGCGCTGCGGTCCCATCAGGCCGCCGAATTGACCGGGAATCACGCGGCCCGACCAGTGAATCAGCCGCTCGGGCAGCACTGCAGCCGGCGGCAGGTTGTTGCGCCGCGGAGTGGCGGCGCTAGCGATCGAGGCAATACTCGGCCAATCGGTCCGCTGTGGCTTATTCGGGCTGAAGCCGGGCGGCAGGGCGCTGCGGCCGCTGAGCATGATTTGGTGGCCGGCTGAATGATCATTGGACGAGTGCGTGAGCGAGCGAACCAGCGACCAGAGTTGGCTCCGCGCGGCCAAAAGTGGCAGATGCTCGCAAATCTGAATGCCGGGCGTGCTGGTTGCAATCGGCTGAAACTCGCCGCGAACGTTATCTGGGGCGTCCGGCTTCATGTCGAAGCTATCGTGCTGAGCCAAGCCGCCGGAGAGAAAGATGTAGATGCAGGACTTTGCTTTGCCGCCGGGCTTTGGGCTATTGTCTGCCGCGCTCGACTCGCGCAAGCCTGCCAGGTGATTCATGCCCAGGCCAACCAGCCCGATCGCACCGGCCTGGAGCATCGTCCGGCGAGGGAGGCGCGGATGGGAGAGGAACGGTTCGGAGGGCATGGCAGTACGACCTGTTGTAGCGGGTCCAAGCTCCAAAGTCCAAGGTCCAAAGTAGGCTGCGGTGAGAAGTTAGTGGTCTCTTTCCGGCTGGAAAGTATTTTCTCGGGGACGGGGGCCGGGGTTGGTCCCGGCTAGTTATGCCAGAAGGAAAGGCGCTTGGTGCGGGATGGAATGACGTTGATGTGGTCGGTGGACTCTGAGAAGAGCCAATTGAGATCACCGCCGCCGAGGAGCGTATCGACCGCGTTGTCGCTGAAGACCGTTACGTCTTGCTGAAGGGAGACGCCGAGAGGCTGGACGAAGGGACCACTGCCACTCGCAAGATTGGCGGTACGGGCGGAATACGAGAGGAGTGTGTTCCATTCGGCCTCAATCGCGATCAAGGCGAGTAAGTTTTCATCGTACGCTGCCGTGCCGCCGATGAGGATGTCTTGCCCGGCGTTGCCGCGGAGCTCGTCTTGTCCGGCGCCGCCGATGAGCAGGTCGCGATAGCGGCTGCCAGTGAGGCGGTCGTTGCCGTTACTGCCGAGAAGGATGCACGAGGCGCCGCTGACGGTGACCGAGTCGTTGCCATTGCCCGCATCGACGACAATCGGCATATGGGGAATTCCGTCGATTTTGAGTGAGTCGTTGCCGTCGCCAAGGGCGGCGATGATGTGCTGGACGAAGCGGGTGTAGAGCTTCTGGTTGACGCGCGAGCCGCCCAGCGTGCCTTTGACAACAATCGCGTGGTGGCCGACGTTCACACTGAGCTGATCGCGGTCGGAGCTGCCAATAATGAAGAGCGTGCCGTTCTCGATTGAAATACCCGGCGTGAGCGGCGGGGATGGGGCAGCGATGGCGACGGTGGTGTTGCCGTAAACGACATTGGCTTCGGGCACCGGCTGGTTGAAGCCGTAAGCGAGAACGTCGTGAGCTGGAAGGTTGTCGGCCGGATTGGTGAAGAAGGAGAGCGGGCCGGGGCCGGCGGCCGTGACGCGCATGGGGATGGAAAAAACTTCGAACAATCCCCCGCCCAGCTCTGCGAGTCCGGCGACCCCGCCGGCTTCGTCGATCAGCCCCGGACTGGCGACCTGCGCACCGCGAACGTTGCCGTAAGTACTGCTGTATTGAATTGGGCCGGTGGCAACGGCCTGGGCTGAATCCCAAGTCACATCGAGAAAGGCGGCAAAGACGCCGTGAGGGATGGGGCGTTCGTCTTGAGTGAAAACGTGCAGGACGAAATCGTCGCCTGTCGCGAGGCTGCCGACGAGCGTGCCATCGGGCCGGGTGATTTGCAGCGTCAAAGCGACGTCGGGCTCAGCCTCGTTCGGAAGAACGTTGATCGTGGCAGTGGCCGGGCTATGGGCGCCAAATGGATCGCTGACGAGATAGGAAAACGTATCGGTGCCGTGGAAGCCTGGATTGGGTGTGTAGATGAAGCTTCCGTCGGTGCTGAGGGCAAAGGAGCCGTGACCGGGTGGAGCCGTGAGGGTGGCGATGATGGGATCGCAATCGGGGTCGAAGTCGTTGGACAAGACACCGAAAGAAGCGGCAGCGAATATCGGCTGGTCCTGGTCGGTGGTGTAGGTGTCGTTGGTGGCAATCGGCGGCTGATTGGTGGTGGAGCGAACCTGAATGTGGACCGTCGCCGGACCGGAGTTAACGTGGCCGTCGTTGGCCACATAGGTGAAGGAATCGTCGCCGGTGAAGCCGGGGGTGGGAATGTACTGGAAGCCGCCGTCTTGGAACAAATTAACCGTTCCGTGGGTGGGCTGCGTTGCGAGGACGGCAGTGAAAGTATCGCCGTCGGGATCGATATCGTTTGCGAGGACGCCGCTGGTAGAGTCCGTGGTCAGCGTGGCGTCCTTGATGGCTTGATAGAAATCGTCGGCGGGTTGCGGCGGATGATTGTTAAGCGTGGCGATGGTGACCGAGGCAGAGCCGAAATCAATCTCGTTGGCGGGCACGGGATTGTCGTCGCGGGACAGGCGGACCGCATGGTCGGGAAGCAGGTCGGCCGGATCGGTGCTGAACGTGAGATTGCCGATACCGGTGGCCCGCATCGTGATGGCGAATACGGAGTAGGCGCCGGCGCCGAGTGGCTGGGCCACAGTGCCTCCGACCTCGTCCACGAGGCCGGGCGCGACGGGATCACCGGGCGGGTGTGCATTGCCGAAGTCGCCGTATTGAACGGGACCGGTGGTGAGAGCCAGGCTGCTGTCCCAAACGAGATCGAGATAGGCGGCCGACACGCCCTCGGGATCGGCGCGCAGGTCCTGGGCATAGACCTGGACGACAAAATCATCGCCCGGGGCGAGACTGGTGAGCGGCGAGCCGTCGAATCGCTTGAGCTGAATCGAGTATTCAACCCGGACAACGTGGATGGTGACGGTGGCTTCGGTGGTCTTTTGGTCTGGATCGCTGATTTGGTAGCGAAAGGAGTCGTCGCCGTGAAAGCCGGGCGAGGGAGTGTACACGAAGCTGCCGTCGGCGTTCAAAGCGGCACTTCCATTGCTGGGCTGAGCGAGAAGCACTGCGGAAATGGGATCGCCGTCGAGGTCGGCGTCGTTGACCAGAACACCTTGGCCGGCGGCAACGGTGAGGGCTCGGTCAATGGGCACGAAATAGCTGTCGTCGTTAGCGGTCGGCGCAACATCGTCGGGTGAGAGAACCGTGACGAGGATTGTTTCGATATCGAACTGATCGGCGGTGGTGCGGGTTTGCGAGCCACGGACCCCGACCTGGACGCGAAAGCTGCCGATGAAATTGGTGGGGGGCGTGATGGTGACCAGGCCGGTCGCGTGATTGACGTTGAGCGAGTAGTTGACGGGTTCAGCGCCGGGTCGTGCGGCGTCGAAGAAAACGGAGTCTTTGTGCTGGGCGTCGGTGGCGGTGAGCTGAACGTTGATGGCGCGGTTTTCGACCCCGATGACCGGCGCGATTGGGTCGAGGAAGGGCGCGGGATTGTTCGGATCGGGCGTGATCGTGACCTGGAACAATTGGGAGTAATGATTTCCGTGTTGGTCAGTGACGGTGAGCGTCACGGCAGCGGAGCCGCTGGCCCCGACCGGCGCTTTGAGCTCAAGGGCGGCGTTTTGCGTGTCGGTGATTATCTGGGCACTGGCGATCGTGATGGGATTGAGAGGCGGGCCGTCTCCGCTGTTGCGGGAGCTTTGGATCGCCTGGCGGACGGAATCGCCTTCGGTCACGACTCCAAAAATCGCGTGCTGAAAATCAAGAAAGCGGGTCGGACCGGCGGTGACGAAGATTTGGTCATCATTCGTATCGTCGGTGCTCTTGGCCATGCCGAGAAGGCCGGGGGAAGTGAACTGCAGGTCGCGGTTGTATTCGTCGTCGAATTGGCCGAGCGACGAACTGAGATTTGATGGGCCACCTTGAATGACGAACGGGTTGGAGCCCGCGTACGCGATGCGATAAAAGCTGGCGTTGGTTGCAAACTCGCCGTTGTTGACGAGCGTCTCAATGTGCTGCGTCGTGTTGGGAGCCAGGTTGTCGAAGAGCTGGAAGGTCATTTGGCCCGTGACGCCCGGGTCGGAGCCGCTGGTGTTCAGCACAAGACTCTTGTTGCCGCTGGGAATAATGGCCTGCAGGACATTAGGACCGTCGATGGTGACGGAATAGGTCAGCGGCCCGCCATTGGGGTCGGTGTCGGTCGCGTCGATGCCGAGCCAGATCGGCGCGCCGCCTAAGACGATCTGATTGGGAATGAACGGAAACGAGAGGACGCTGGCGGCCAGCGCGAGACGGGACTCGAGGGGCTCGAAGCGCACGCGACGGGAGCGCGGAGCGCGGGGGTTTCGCCGCTTTTTCATGGAAGGACCGCGAGTTTAGGGAAGCAGGGTCACTTTAATTCGGGACCATGGCGAGGAGCAAGGAAATGTC
>Ga0136846_1215369_pt1 | contig 37032 bp, 33 predicted proteins | sample HopSoiMetagenom2_FD_96841 | JGI IMG/M metagenome (GOLD analysis project Ga0136846, IMG submission 96841) | Grasslands soil microbial communities from Hopland, California, USA - 2 Assembly 2016 (version 4) | ecosystem: Environmental > Terrestrial > Soil > Grasslands | place: USA: Hopland...
CGACGGACGCGCGCGACCGGCGGGAGCCGCTGTCGATCGGTGTGCTCGGGAACGCCGCCGACATCGTGCCCAAGCTCGCCGCCCAAGGCGCGCCCATCGACATCGTCACCGACCAAACGAGTGCGCACGATCCGTTGAGCTACATCCCGCAAGGCTTGTCGCTCGATGAAGCTGCAGATCTGCGCGCGTCCGATCCTGCCGAGTACACGCGGCGAGCCCGGGCCTCGATGGCGGCGCACTGCGCCGGCATGGTCGCGTTCCTCGATGCCGGCGCCGAGGTCTTCGACTACGGCAACAACCTGCGCGCCGAGGCCGAGCATGGCGGGTTCGAGCGGGCGTTCGCGTATCCGGGATTCATCCCGGCGTACATCCGGCCGCTGTTCTGCGAGGGGAGAGGTCCGTTCCGGTGGGCGGCCTTGTCCGGCGATCCGGCCGACATCGCGGCGACCGACCGAGCAGTCCTCGAGGAGTTCCCCGAGAACGAGGCGCTCGCCCGGTGGATCCGGATGGCCGGCGAGCGGGTCGCGTACCAAGGTCTGCCGGCGCGGATCTGCTGGCTCGGCTACGGCGAACGCCACCGGCTCGGTATGCGGTTCAACGACATGGTCGCGTCGGGCGACCTGCAGGCGCCCATCGTGATCGGGCGCGATCACCTCGACGCCGGCAGCGTCGCGTCGCCGTACCGCGAGACCGAGTCGATGGCCGACGGGTCCGACGCGATCGCCGACTGGCCGTTGCTCAACGCGTTGGTCAACACCTCGAGTGGCGCGTCGTGGGTCAGCATCCATCATGGCGGCGGTGTCGGGATCGGCCGCTCGATCCATGCCGGCCAGGTGGTCGTCGTTGACGGCACGGAGCTTGCGCGTCACAAGGCCGAGCGTGTACTGACGAACGACCCTGGCATGGGCGTCCTGCGGCATGTCGACGCGGGCTACGACCGCGCCGACACGGTTGCTGCGGAGCGTGGTGTGCGGATCCCGATGGCGGACGCCTAGTGCTCGTCGAGCACATCGGCGAGCTCGTCACCAACGATCCCGCGCACGACGGAACGCTCGGCATCGTGCGCGACGCCGCGGTCGTGATCGAGGGCGACCGGATCGCGTGGGTCGGCGAGAGCGCACAGGCGCCAGAGGGCGTCGACGGACCGAGGATCGACGCGGCCGGCGCGGCGGCGCTCCCGGGATTCGTCGACAGCCACACGCATCTCGTGTTCGCCGGTGACCGGACCGCCGAGTTCGACGCCCGCATGCGCGGCGATCGGTACGCAGCCGGCGGGATCCAGACGACGGTCGCGGCAACCCGCGCAGCGAGCGACGACGACCTCCGCGCGAACGCCCGACGGCTGCGCGAAGAAGCGCTCGGAACCGGCACCACGCACGTCGAGGTGAAGTCGGGCTACGGCCTCGACATCGAAGACGAAGCGCGCCTGCTGACCGTCGCCGGCGAGCTGACCGACGACGTCACGTTCCTCGGCGGACACGTCGTGGCGCCCGAATACGCAGGCAAGGCCGACGACTATGTCGACGTGGTGCGCGGGGCGATGCTCGACGCGTGCGCTCCCCTTGCCCGCTGGGCCGACGTCTTCTGCGAGCGAGGCGCCTTCGACGAGGACCAGTCGCGCGCGATCCTGACCGCCGCCCGGGACAAGGGCCTCGGCCTGCGTATCCACGCCAACCAGCTCGAGGCCGGTCCGGGGGCGAGGGTCGCCGCCGAGCTGGGCGCCGCGAGCGCTGACCACCTGACGCACCTCGGGCTCGGTGACGCCGAGGCGCTCGCGAGCGCCGGCGTCGTCGCCACCCTCGTGCCGGTCGCCGACCTTTCCACGCGATCACCGTGGCCGGACGCGCGCGAGCTGCTCGACGCGGGCGCGACGGTCGCCCTCGCGACCGACTGCAACCCGGGCACGAGCTTCACCACGAACATGCCGGTCGTGATCGCCCTGGCCGTGACCGCGATGAAGATGACGCCCGCAGAGGCCGTCTGGTCGGCCACCGCCGGTTCCGCGCGCGCCCTCCAACGCTTCGACGTGGGGACCCTGCAGCAGGGGGCGCGCGCCGACCTCCTGCTCCTCGACGCACCGAGCTACGTGCACCTCGCCTACCGGCCGGGGGTTCCGATCGTGCGAACCGTGATCTCCGCCGGCACCGTCGTGCACGGCTGACCGCGGCGTATCCTTCGCCGGGCGATCCGAGGGGAGACCGCGTGTCCACACAGATGTTGAACGACCGCACCTTCGACGCGACGAACGTCGCGAAGGTGCCCGCCTCGACCCGCACGATGAGCTACGGCGGCGTCGTGCTGAAGACGCTGGTGCTGCTGGTGTTCACCGTGATCGCGGCGACGTTCGGCTGGCACAACGCTCTGCGATGGTTCTCGCCGACCTCCGGGCTGCTGTTCTTCGCCGGCTACATCGTGCTGATGATGCTGACGTTCGCCGCCGTGAGGAACCCCGGCGCGGCCGCGCTCGCCGGGCTCGTGTACGCGGTGTTGATGGGCGGCTGGATGGGCGCGATCAGCCGCGTCTACGAGTCCTACTACGAGGGCATCGTCGGGCAGGCGGTGTTCACATCGCTCTGCGTGTTCCTGGCGTGCCTGCTCCTGTATGGGTCTCGGATCGTGAAGGTGACGAACAAGTTCGCCGGGATGGTGATCGGCGCGACCGTCGGGCTCGTGTTCCTTTATCTCGTCGCGTGGATCTTCGCGATCTTCGGGGTGCGCTTCGTGTTCTGGGACCAGCCGACCTCGCTCGGGATCGGCTTGGCGATCGCGATCGCCCTCGTCGCGGCCCTCACGCTGTTCCTGGATTTCGCGGTGATCGAGCGCGGCGTGGACGCGGGCGCGCCCAAGGGGTTCGAGTGGTACTGCGCCTACGGGGTGCAGTCGACGCTGGTATGGCTGTACGTCGAGATCCTCCGGGTCATCGCGCTGTTGCGCGGCAGCTGATCTGAGCCGCTTCAACCGGCCTTCCTGAACGGTCGATAGAGGTGCATGTCCGTTCGTGGCGCCCATCGACGCGCGCTCGCGCTCTGCGTCGCCCTGTCCGCCGTGGTTACGGGCGTCGCATCGTCGCACGCGAGCACCGCCGACCGGCTCGATCGCGCCCGTGCCCATCTGCAGGCGCTCACCGGCGAGATCGCCACGCAGAGCCGGGCCGTCGAGGACGCGCGCGCGGCGGCGATCGACGCGGAGTCGCGGGCCTCCGAGGCCGACCAGGCGCTCGTGCCGCTGATCGTCCACCGCGTCGAGGTCGCGCAGCATGTCGCGGCGGTCCAGGCGGAGCTCGAGGCCGCACAGGAGCGGTTCCATGAAGCGGTCGTTCAGGCGTTCATCTCTGCGCCCGGCGTGCAGCCCGGCGCCGACACGTTCGCCGCGGTGCTCGACGCGAGCTCGTTCGAGGATCTGCAGGACCAGCTCGCGTTCGGTGAGGCGGCGGCGAACGTCCGCGCGAAGGCGGTCGCGGAAGTGACGTCACTCGACCGGCAGCTCGCCACTCGTGGCGCGACGCTCGACGATCTGATGGGCGCAGCGCAGGACGTTCGCGCTCGGCTGGACGCCGCACTCCAGGAGCAGCAGGCGGCGCTCGTGCGCGAGCAGCAGGCGATGGACGCGCTCAACCAGGCTCGCACAGAGATCGTCGCCCTGATCGATCGCCTGAAGGCCAAGCTTGCGCCGAAGGATGTGCAGGCTGTTGCCCGTGCGTTCCAGGGCGATCACAACATCTCGTACGGAGCCTGGGCAGAGGCGTTCCTGCAGGTGATGGGCGCGCCACGCTGCCATGCGAACCTCGTCGTGACGATCGCGTGGCAGGCCCAGGAAGGGACGCAAGCCGCGTGGAACCCGCTCGCGACGACACACCGGATGGATGGCTCGACGGACTTCAACTCGGTGGGCGTGCAGAACTACCGCACACTGGCGCAAGGCCTCGAGGCGACCAAGGAAACGATCGAGAACGGGTGGGAGAGCTACGGCTACGGCGCCGTGATCCGCTCGATGCGCGATTGCGCCGACCCGCTCGTCACGGCGCAGGCGATCGCGGCGTCGTCCTGGTGCTCGGGATGTGCCGGCGGCCAGTACGTGGTCGGCATCGTGCCGGCCGTCGAGGCGTCGTACGACACGTACTACGACCTGTAGACCGTCTCCGACCTGCGGCTTCAGCCCACTGCCGGGCCTGCCGATGCGCAAACGAGGCACGGCCAGGAGGCCACGATGCAGACCGCTCAAGAACGTCGCTGCGCGTCCTGCGGCGCCGACAACAAGGAGGGCGCGGGTTTCTGCTGGCGGTGCTACACGCCCTTCGCGCCGGCGGCCCCCACGGCGGTGGCGGCCCGGACCGCACGGGTGATGCCCGCGCCACCGTCGTCCGGCGCCGCGATCGCGGCGCCGACCGCGACCTCGCGTTCGAAGGGTCGTGCCGGGCTGATCGTCCTCGGCCTCGTCGTGGCGCTGGTCGTCGGCGCGGGCGTGCAGCGCATGCTGAACCCGACCTATCATGTCCCGGAGTCGATCGCGGGCGAGCCGAGGCTGCACGACGCGATCAGCGCCAAGTTCGAACAGACGATGGCGCAGACGGCGCAGAAGTACGACGTGTCCATCGAGTCGGCGGTCTACGGAGCCGAGGACGCTCCCGACCTGTTCGTCGTGCTCGCGAACGGACACGCGGCGGAGGACGCGGACGAGCTGTTCTCCGGGTTCGTGAGCGGCGCTGCGTCGGCCGGTATCAACGTCGATCAGAGCGCGACCGTCACGGGCACGCACGGCGGTGCGGAATACCGATGTGTCCCGATGTCGGCACAGGGCGTCGACGCCGCGGCGTGTGTCTGGCGTGAGGATCACAGCGTGGGGATGACGCTCGACGCTTCAGCCGACGGTGACATCACCGCGGGCGTCTTCGCCGCCTACGACGCGACGCACGCCTGATCAGTCGGCGAGCTCGGCCCGCATCGCCATCATCCGCCGGTACAACGGGTCCTGCGTGAGGGTCGCCGTGGGCATGTCCGCCCGGCCGACGAACCCGACCTCGTCCAGGAACGACGCCTGCCGGCGCGCGCCCTCGAGCACGCGCGACAGGGCCTGCGCCTCGCCGCGGACGTGCGGATCCTCATCGAGGGCGAGCGCCGCGATGCGGCGCTCCACCGTCTCGATGGTCTGCTTCACCACCCGGTTCTCGTAGATGTCGGCGGTCAGGGAGCGGCGCTCGTCGAGCGTGTAGACGGGACGACCCTGATCGTCGAGATTGCCGGGCTTTCGCATCGAACGGATCAGCTCGCGGGGCTCCGGATGCCGGACGAGCTCTTCCTTCGACCAGTGCGGCTCGGTGGTCAGCTCGCGCCGGTGACCCGTCTGCAACAGCGGCAGCACCGTCGCCATGCCGGCGTCGGTCGGACTGCCGTAGACGATCCGGCGGAGCATCGCGAGCTCTCCGCGAACGACGCGGCTCGCGCCGGGATCAGAAGAAGGTGACGAATCCATGCGTGTTGAGCTCCGCACGCATCGACCGCGCCTTGGCGTTGGCCAGCGGGTAGCGCTCGTCGGTGAGCGCGATGAACGCGTCGATCGCAGGGGCGGCGTCGGCGTCGCCGCGCAGGCGGGGCAGCACCTTCTGGATCAGCTGCTCGTCGAGCGCCGGCGTGGGATCAGTCCCGATCTCGGTCGCGGCAACGACGTAGGCGTTGATCTCGTCGAGCACGCGGAACCCGAACGGCGCGACCCCGACCAGTGCATCCCAGACCTGCAGGATGATGTCCTTCCACGGATAGTCGGCCATGTGGGCCGCGACCATCTCGCGCGGCAGCGGTAGCTCGAGGATCTGCGCGCGGTCGTACACCTTGTCGGCGAAGCCGTGCGTCGTCTCGTCGATGTTGACGGTGCCGCTGAACTTCAGGTTCGGCGTGAGCTCGACCGTGTGGCCGGGCGCGAGGTCCAGACGCGCGATCCCTTCGCGGGTGCGCACCTCCATCGCCGACAGGAACCGACTGAAGTAGTGCTCGACGCGCGCGAGGTTCATCTCGTCGAGGATCACGTGGAACTCGCGCGCCACGCGGCCCGCCTGGTTGCTTGCGTTCCACTCGCGCGCCGAGTCGGCGACGAACTCGCTGAACGGCGTGTGGTGGTAGAAGCCGTCGAGCGGGGAGAGGTAGCCGAGCAGATCCTCGTTGGACGACCAGCTCGGGTCGACCGCGACGAGCTTCTGCCGGGCGCCGATCACGTTGGCGTAGGCCTGCGCCAGCCACGTCTTGCCCGTACCGCTCGGGCCGCAGAGGATCACGAACCCGCGCGTCGTGGTCGCCAGGTAGTAGCGGCGGATCACGTCGTCGGAGATCCGGAAGGTCGGGTTGTCGATGTGGAACCGCTCGACGAGTTCCTGGAAGGCGGCACCCGCCTCTGGATGCACCATCCCGACGTTATGGCTGGTCATGGCCATGTTAGAGGGCGCCCTCGGAGCACAGACCTGTCCGATGCATCACGCGAGGGTACCCGGCTCGGCCGACCCACGCCATCCGTCGTTCGGGGCCCGAATAGCCGGGCCCAAGGACCGAGGTCACTCGGCGTGGACGCTCTCGAGCGCGGAGAACAGACGCTGGATCGGGCCTTTCAGCCCGAGCTCCGTGGCGTCCTCGACCAACGTCTCGTCCCGTTCGCCGGCCCACAGGGTGAGCGGCGCCTCGCCGTTGATCGGGACGAGCCGGCGCATGTCGTCGAGGTAGCTCCGCGACTCGAGCAGCTTCGCGCGGATGCCTGGTTTGATCAGCATGGTCCCGGCCGCCGCCGCATCGAGCATCGCGTCGATCGAGGCAAACTCTTGGACGAGCGCTCTGGCCGTCTTCTCGCCGACGCCGCGCACACCGGGAAGGCCATCCGATGGGTCACCCCGCAGGATCGCGAACTCGCCGTACCGGTCGGCCGGGACGCCGTACTTCGCGAGGACGCCGGGCTCGTCGTAGACACCGAGATCGGATACGCCTCGAAGCGTGAACAGAAGGGTCACGACGGGGTCGCGCACCAGCTGGATCAGGTCGCGGTCGCCGCTGACGATCTCGATCCGGTCGTCATCGGCAGCCTCGAGGCAGAACGCGCCGATCGCGTCCTCGGCCTCCCAGTTCTCGGTCTGGGCTTGAAGCATGCCCGTGCGGTCCAGGATCTCGCGCAGCAGCGCGAACTGGATGGTCAGGTCGGCCGGCTCTTCCGGCCGCTCGGCTTTGTAGCCGGCGTAGATGTCGACCCGCGCGGTGGGGCGCCAGTCGTGGTCATAGACGTGGACGACCTCGTCGGGATGGCGGTCGACGATCAGCTTCGTGACCATGTCGAGGTAGCCGTGCAAGGCGCTGACCGACCGCCCGTCCTTCGCGAAAACACCCGGTTCGCGCATCGCGAAGTACGACCGGTAGACCATGCTCGACACGTCGAGAAGCAATCGGTGCGTCACGGCCGGACCCTACCGCGCGGAGAACGCACCGCAGCGCCGTCGATCAGAGCTTGCGGGCTCGGATGAACAGGAAGTTCGCGAGGCGTCGCCAACGCGCCTCAGCTGGATCCTCCCGAACTGCCTCGATCGTCTGGCGCGGTTCGCGGATCCGTTCGATCACGAACCCGGCTTGTTCGAGCGCTTCCGAGTACGTCTGAAGAGAGAACGTCCATCCTCGGAATCGGATACGAAGGCCGGCTCGCTCGAACGACTCGTCGAAGACCTCGGGGTCCAGATAGCTCCGCTCGATCACGAACCGAGCGTCCGCTTCTCGGCTCTCGAACCGTCCCGCGTCGGCCATGGGGTGCGTGACGCAGATGCACAGTGAGCCGTCTGTCTGGAGCACGCGTGCGGCCTCGCGGACGCTCCCGGGCATGTCGTCCATGTCCATGAGCGCGTTGTAGGCGACCACACAGGTGAAGCCGGCGTCTGCGAACGGCAGGCGCGCAGCGTCACCGAGCACGTACGTCCGACGGCCCGGGTCCGCTTCGCTCGCCGCTCGGATCAGCGAAGGAGCGCCATCGAGCGAGATGACGTCATGACCGCGGGCGCGCAGGTCTCGCGTGACGCGCCCCTCGCCGCAACCGATCTCCAGGATCGATCCCGGCTCCGGAGGAACGATGTCGTCCAAGAACCGCGGTGCGTAGTCCCAGTAATCGTCGTGATCCGGCGTGCGCGCCCACGCGATCCAGTTCTGAGCCTCGGACTCCCAGAACGTCCGATCGTCCGGCGGGTTGGACACGACGCGTGACTGTAGTCGCGGCTATGGGGCGCTTGGCCAGGGGAGCTCGAACGCGTCGAGGAGGTTGTCGAGGTCACCCGGTGAGTGACCACAGACGGTGAAGTAGCGAGCGAGCTCGCTCCGATGCTGCGTGCCGTGGCTCACGATGTGCGAGATCACCAGCCACCGCGGCCGCTTGAACTTCTGGTCGGTTCCCCACGGTTCGTTGAGCGCTGCTTCGTCGAGCGATCCGACGAAGAGGCGCAGGCGCATGTCTTCCTCCAGCGAGAACGCGTGGATCTGGTTGAGGTCGTTGAGCGCATACCCCTGGTCCCAGACGTACGAATCGCCGACGTCATTGCCGGCGCAGTATTCGCGCCAGCTCCAATCGACGTCGACGAGATGACGGAGCACGTCGAAGGCGCTGCCGAGGTCGAGCACGTCCTTCTTGCGCAGATCCTCGTCGGTGAGCTGGGCGGCTACCGTCAAGATCCGGTCGTTCGCCCAGGCGTGGTAGCGGACGAACGCGAGGAGGGAGTCGGCGTCCATGGCTATGCGATCACGTGGTCGACGGGCGTTCCGGACGCGATCGTCCGCGACACCGTGCACAGGTCGTTGGCGACCTTCGATCGCGAGCGTTCCACCTTGGTCTCGTCTGCGCCCTCGTGCACGTGGTAGGTCACGCGGAGCCATTGCATACGCTGATCCTCCTTGTCGCCGTCAACCTCGAGATGGAGCGGCTCGACCGGGTCCCGCTGCTTCCGCATCAGGATCGCGAAGTCGACCGCGCTGCACGCGCCGAGCGCGGCCAGCAGCAGTTCGAGCGGCGACAAGCCGCGCTCGCCATCGATGTCGACGAGGAGCTCGGTGCCGTGCTTGTTGGTGACGGTCACGGTGTCGTCTGGGTTCACGGTCATGCGGAGGTGCCGGTTGCCCTTCATGCGGCCCAGCGTATCCCGGACCGCTGAGATAGGGTTCGGCGATGCCACCGGAGACCGCCGCCGAGCTCGGGTTGATGACCGGCGTGCCGCCGTTCCCCGCAGAGGGACAGGTCGACCTCTCGAACTGGGAGTACCCGCCGTACAACCGCTGGGGCTTCCAGCACGTCCGAGAGCTTGTTCCGACGGCGAACATCTCGCACGGATCCGGCAAGCCGTGGGTGTTGAAGCGCGCCGAGCGCGATCTCGACGGGTTGACCCTCTCGATCGGTGGGAGCCGATCGATCGAGTTCCCGGCGTTCCTTGACGAGACGTACACCGACGGGATCCTCGTGATGCATCGGGGGAAGGTCGTGGTCGAGCGCTACCTCAACGGGATGCGGCCCGAGACGACGCACCTGCTGATGTCGGTGTCGAAGTCGGTCACCTCGGCAACGTGTGGATCGCTCGTCGCCGAGGGGATCTTGTCGCCGGCCGACCTGGTCACGCGGCACATCCCCGAACTCGCCGGGACCTCGTGGGACGGCTGCACGGTTCGGCACCTGCTCGACATGCGGGCGGGGACGAAGTTCAACGAGGACTACGACGACCCGACCGCCGAGGTACGGGTCTACGAGCAGATCTATCTGTGGACGCCGAAGGTCGACCTCACGCTGCCGAACGACATCACGGCGTATTTCCCGCTGCTGCAGAACCAGTCCGAGCACGGCGGCGTCTTCGACTACCGCTCAGTGTTGACCGACATGCTCGCGTGGGTGATGGAGCGGGCGAGCGGCATCCGGCTCCCGGAGCTGATCGCGCGCTCCGTGTGGCAACCGATGGGCGCCGAGTTCGACGCCGAGATCACGGTGGACGGCCACGGCAACGCGATGGCCGATGGCGGCGTGTGTACGACACTTCGAGATCTGGCGCGATTCGGACAGGTGCTGTTGAGCGGCGGGCGTCGCGGGACGACGACAGTGATCCCACGCGAGTGGCTCAAAGACACGCTGACGCCCGAAGCCGACAGCCGGACCGCGTTCGAGGCATCGGAGGATCAGAAGGGGCTGCCCGAGAGCGCGTATTACCGGAACCAGTTCTGGATCATCGATCCGAAGGGCCCGATCTTCCAGGGCAGCGGCATCAACGGGCAGACGGTTTTCGTCCACGGCCCAACGGAGACGGTCGTCGCGAAGTTCTCGACGTGGCCGGTCGCCTGGGATGCGCCGTATGCGGGGATGACGCGGCTCGGGCTGACGTCCCTGGCCGAACAGCTCGCCTCGCTCTAGCCCACGATCGCGTCGCCGAGCGCGAGCGCGCCCGACAGCACCAGCAGGATCAGGACCGCGTTCCGGAACGGACCGGCGTGGACGCGAGGTGCGATCCGGTCGCCGATCAACGCGCCGATCACGGCCGCGGGCGCTCCCACGAGGAACGCGAGGCCGACGTCATGCACGACGAGGCCTCGCGACCAGAACAACATCAACGCGATCGAGCCCTGCAACGCGAAGCAGGCTTGGAGCGTGGCGCGGAAGGGCCGCGGCTCCAGGCCCACCGCCTGGAACGCGATCACCATCGGCGGACCGTTGGTGCCCACACTGGTCGACAACGTTCCCGAGACGAAGCCGGCGGCGAGCTCCGTCCACCGACCCTGCGGCAACGTCAGGCCCCGCCAGAGCCAGGCGGTCATGAGCAGGATCGTGATCCCGATCGTGGCGGTCAGGACGTGATCGTTCGCGTGCGTGAGCACGAGCAGTCCGATCGGCATCCCGACGAGCGCGGCGATCGACGTGGTCACCGCCTCGCGCCACCGGATGTCGGGCCGCCAGCGGATCGCGTTCCAGATCACGAGCGGGACGCCGACCGAGCTGATGGCGACCACGGCGACCTTCGGCCCGAGCAGGAGCGCCAGCCCGGGCACGCCGATCAGCGCGAACCCGAAGCCGGTGATCGACTGCGTGACCGCGGCGAACCCGAGGATCAGCGCGATCGCGACGAGGACCGACGCGGTCACGAGGCGAACGGATCCGGCATCGACCTCGCGACCTCGACCGCCTCGTCGAGCAGCACCTCCGCGGCGACGATGTTCGACTCGGCGCCGGAGTTGTCGCTGACCCTCGTGCCGTCGATGCCGTCCGCGACCCGGCCGCGTTCCCGCTCGTAGACGGGCGAGCCCGCGGTGTTCCTGCCGTCGAACCAGCCGCGACCGTCGGCGGCGAGACGCGCCCACCGCTCGTCGTGCGCCGCCTCCGCCAGTCGATCGAGCGACCAAACGGCGGCCGCGACGTCATACGGCGAGGTCGACTCGCGCCCGCCGAACGCCGACGCAACTGCAGGCACGATCACGATCTCGGCGCTCGCGATGGCGGCGTCGAGGTAGTCGGGTCTCTCGAGCGTTCGCGCCGCCTGGGCGAGGGCACCTTCTTGCACGTGGCCCCACAGATGCGGCACGCCGACCTCGAGTTCGGCGTTCTTGAGCACGTCGCCGTCGCGACATGCGAGCAGCTCGTCCGCCCACTTCGCGGCGAGGGAGGGCTCGACGTCGTCACCGAACAAGGCTGCGAACAGATGCAAGGCTCGAACATCCGGGGGCGCCTCCTGTGCAGCGGCGATAGCCAGCCCTCGCCGATGCGCCTCGTGTGCGGCCTCGCCGCCGAAGACGGCTGCGGCCGACTGCGTCCCCACGATCGCGCGGGCCAACCAGAAGTTCTGGCCGGCTCGCGACGTGATGCCCTCGCGGTTCTTGTCGCCGTCCCAGTCGTGGATGAAGTTGAGCCACGTTCCGTCCGGCTCTTGCATCCACAGGACGAAGTCGAGCACCCCGCGGCCCCAACGCTCGACCCAATCGAGCTTTGTCTTGGACCACACCTGCGACAGAACGATCAACAGACGGGCGGCGTCGTCGACACAGGCGACCCCTTCGAAGCCGGACTCTTCGGCGTGCACGACGCCGTCGGGATGTTCGTAGATCGTGACGGCGAGGGCGTTCGGCCCGGCGGCGGGCACCGGCCTCGTGAGGCGCCAGAGCTGTCGCAGCACCGGTCAGACGGGGGTGAGGGTCGACAGCACGTCGTCGATCGCCAGGTCCGCCGCGCACACGTACTCGTCGGCCCCGCCGTAGAACACGCGGATCCGGCCGCCACCGAGGTCGATGTGCCCGCTGGGGAAGACCACGTCCTGCAAGAACCCGTCCCGCTCGTACTTCTCTTCGGCGGCCAGGATCGGCTGCGCGGTGCGCGCGAGCACCTTTGTCGGGTCGTCGCTGTCGAGCAGCATGGCGCCCATCCCGTACCGGTTCATCCGGTCGGCGCCGTGATAGAGCTCGAGCCAGCCGCCCTCCGTGCGGATCGGGACGAGCGACGCTCCGATCCGCATCTCGTCCCACATCGCGTGCCGCGGCTCGGCGACCGGCCGATGGCCGCCCCAGTGCATGAGATCGTCGCTCTCGGCGAGCCACAGGCCGAGCACGCGGCCGAACGACCCGGGCATCGGTCTCGTGAACGCGAGGTATCGCCCGTTCACCTTCTCGGGGAACAGCACGACATCTTTCTGATCCGGCTGGAGCACCGTGCCGTGCCGCTCGAACGTGCGGAAGTCGGTGGTCGACATCCGCGCGGTCGTGATCCCGAGCCGGCTGACCGCCACGTACGTGATGTGGAACAGCCCGTCGATCTCGGTGATCCGCGCGTCCTCGACGCCGTAGGCCTCGATCGGCTCGGCGGCCTCGACGCGGGTCCCGTCGAACGTGAAGTGCTCGCCGTCGGTGCTCCGTGCGACCCGGAGATGGGAGATGTGCGACAGGTAGTCCGTGAACTCGACCTGCCCGGGCGCGAAACCGCCCTGCGTGTTGCGGTACCGGATCGTGCGCGGGTCCGACAGGTCCAGGCCCGGCAGATCGCGCGGTACGTAGCCGATCACGACGCCCGGCGGGTCGCGCTCGTAGTCGAAGTACGCCATCCCGATCAGATGCTCGGCGGTGATGCCGTGCGGCAGGGGCGTGAGGCGCGGGCGTGGGCCGGAGAGGTCGAGCATCTGGGCGTCGCCGCCGAGCTGGACGTCCCGCCGCGGACGCTCGACGACCCGGACCAACAGGACCGTCTCGTCGCCCAGCGTCGCAACGCCCGGGTTGATCGTCCCGATCACTTCGAAACCCGGCTGCGACGGCTCGAGGTCGTTCGGCTCGATCAACGGGTTGGACTTGACCCGCGTCGCGATGTGCAGCGGCTTCTCCTGCCGCTTGCGGGTGGGCGCCGGGGGGTGCTCGTCGACCAGCTCCTGCATCGCGCCGATGAACCGCGCACCGGTCTTGGGCCAGGTCGCCTCGTTGGCGTAGGCGTACGCCTTCTTCTCGAGCCGCGCCTTGAGCTTGGGGTCGTCGAGGACCGCGTTCACCGCCTCGGCGATGTCTTCGGCCGACCGGAAGTCGACCAGCATCCCGCGGTCCTTCGCGAGTGCTTCGGTGGCGTGCAGGTAGGGCGTGGACACGACCGCCTTGCCGGCCCCGAGGGCGTAGGACAACGTGCCGCTCGTGATCTGGTTCGGGTCGAGGTACGGCGTCACGTAGACGTCGGTGGCGAGCAGGTAGTCGATGATGTCCTTCTGGTCGAGGTACTGGTTCACGAACAGCACATGATCGCCGAGCTTCAGGCCGTCGACCAGCTCCTGCAGCCGGTTGCGGTACTCCTCGCCGCGTTGCTTGAGCAGCTCGGGGTGCGTCTGGCCGGCGATCAGGTACAGCGCCTCCGGGTGACGCGCCGCGATCGCCGGCATCGCCTCGATCGCGTACTCGAGTCCCTTGCCCGGGCCGACGAGGCCGAACGTCGAGATGATCGTGTGGTGGTCGAGCCCGAGCTTGGCCTTCAGCCGGCGGCGGCCTTTCGGCTCGATGTGCGGCATCCCGTGCGGGATCACGAGCGGCGCCTCGGTGATGCCGTAGTCGCGCTCGAGGATGTCGACCGCCGTTTCGGCCATCACGGTCAGCCGGTGGGCCGACTCGGCGACCGAACGCACCGCGTCTCGGATCGCCGGCGACGGGTTCGGCAGGACGGTGTGCATGTTGACGAGCGCCGGCTTCTTGAGCTCCTCGAGGAACGGCGTCAGGTGATCCTCGTAGGTGCCCTCGATCCATTGGTCGCCGACGAAGCCGCCGCCCTTCCACAGGCCGTACAGACCGAACTCGTGCTGGACGCACACGATGTCGGCCGTCGAGCGGTCGATCGCGTGCGCCGCGGCGCGGTACGGCATCGCGCTGCCCTGGCGGATCCGCCACCGGACCTCGCTGCCGTATGCGCGAACAGAGTTGCGTTCGTCGATCGCGGCCACGCGCGATTGGGTGCGCGGTTCCGCCTCCCGGATCGCGGTGATCAGGTCGTCCGTGAAGGTGGCGATGCCGCAGCGCCGGGGGGGATAGGTCGAAACGAACGCGATCCGCATCGGCGCCTAGCGTACTCCGAGCGTCATCCGCCCTTCGGGCTAGGCTCGCGTGGATGACGACGCCCGGACCGCTCGCGCTCGTCGGCGGAGACGAGCTGCATCCCGGCAACGAGCAACAGGACCGCGCGTTGGTCGAGGCGGCCGGCGACGGTCCGGCGTTCGTGCTGGCCACGGCGGCGGGCCGGCAGCGTCCCGAGCTCGCGGTGCGGCACGCGGTCGACTGGTTCGCGTCGCTCGGGTTGGGCGTCGAGGAGCTTCCCGCGACGAAGCGGTCGCATGCGACTTCGCACGAGGTCGCCGAGCGGGCTCGTGGCGGCCGCTTCTTCTATCTGGTGGGCGGCGACCCCGGGTTGGTCCCGAAGACGCTCGCCGGCTCGCCGGTGTGGGATGCGATCGTCGCGGCATGGCGCGGCGGCGCCGCGCTCGCGGGCTCGTCCGCCGGTGCGATGGCGATGGGCGAGTGGACGCTCGTGCGCGACCGGATGCCCGGCGACGATCGGCGACGGTACGCCGCCGCGCTCGGGGTCGTGCCCGGGGTCGCGGTGTTGCCGCACTTCGAGACGTTCGGCCATCGATGGGTGGACAGCGCCCGGGCGGCGGCGCCACGCGACGACGTGGTGCTGGTCGGCGTGGACGAGCGGAGCGCCGCCGTCTGGCAGGACGGGGCATGGCGGGCGTTCGGCCCGGGCGCCGTCACGGTGATGAGCCCCGGTAGCAGGGAGGATCGAGCCGAGTCGGGTGCCGCGATCAACGGTCTCCCGAATCCCGGTTGATCGGTCCTCGCTACGCTGCATCTGTGCCGTCCGCGTATGACCTCACTCGAGAGCAGCTCGCTGAGCGATTGATCGCATGGGGCGAACCGGCCTTCCGTGCGAAGCAGGTGTGGTCACAGCTGTGGAAGCGCGGCGCCACGTACGAACAGATGTCGGACGTATCGCCGGCCCTGCGCGAGCGGCTCGCCGCCGAACTGCCGCTCGGTGTCGAGGTCCTGACCGAGCAGACCGCCGACCGTGGCGCGACGCGGAAGGCGCTGCTCCGGCTTGGCGGCGAGCACGTCGTCGAGGCCGTGTTGATGGGCTATCCGGACCGCGTCACCGTCTGCGTCTCGTCGCAAGCGGGTTGCGCGATGGGCTGCACGTTCTGCGCAACGGGGCAGATGGGCCTGCAGAACAACCTGACGGCGGGCGAGATCAGCGCGCAGGCGGTCTGGGCGCGCCGCGAAGCGGCGCGCCTCCCCGCGACAACGCCACAGCGACTGACCAACGTCGTCTTCATGGGGATGGGGGAGCCGCTCGCGAACCAACGCCATGTGTTCGCGTCACTCGCGCAACTCACCGACCCAACCGCGTTCGGCCTCGGCGCGCGGCACATCACGGTCTCAACCGTCGGGATCGTGCCGGGGATCGAGCGGCTCGCCGAGCGCACGCCGCAGGTCGGTCTCGCGGTGAGCGTCCACGCGGCCAGCGACGAGCTTCGTGATCAGCTCGTCCCGCCGAACACGCGGTATCCCCTCCAGCGGCTCGAGCGGGCGATCGCCGACTGGCGCCTGCGCACGAGGCGCCGTCCCTCGATCGAGTGGGCGCTCATCGACCACGTCAACGACACGACCGAGCAGGCGGAGCTGCTCGCACCCATCGCTCGCAGACTCGGCGCGCATGTCAACCTGATCCCGTTGAACCCGACGCCCGGCTACCCGGTGCTCGGCTCGCCGCCGGCGAGGATCCGCCGGTTCGTCGAGGCCCTCGAGCGTCTGCAGGTCAACGTGACGGTTCGCGACACCCGGGGCCGCTCGATCGATGCGGCGTGCGGCCAGCTGGCGCTGTCGACGCCCGCGTAGGTCTCAGCGGTCGCGTTCCGGCTTGTCCTGCTCGTGCGCGGGGTGGTGCCCGGGCCGGTTGTCGGGCGGCACGGGGCCTGTCCGGCCGGTGTCGGGGCCGTCGTCGTCTTGCTCCCGGGTCTCCCGGCGACCTTCCTGTGTGACGTCGCCGCGGCCGCTCCGGCGCAGTTCCGGTTGTTGGGGCGAGCTCATGTCTGCGTCGGTACCCAGATCCCGACCGCGGTATGCCGCGCCGGGCCGACGGGTATACGGCCGCCATGGAGACATCCGAAGCACTGCCGGCAGGCGGGCTCGATCTGGGCGATCTCGAGGACGTCTTCCAGGGGCCGCCGCCGTTCCTGTCGCTCGTGCTCGCCACCGATCCGCGTGTCGCGAACGCCGCGCAGCGCTCCGATGCGCGGTGGCGATCGCTGCGAGCAGACGCCGCCACGCTTGGCGCCCCGGAGCACGTGCTGCAGGCGATCGATCCACTGATCGGCGACGCGCATCTGCGCGGCGAGGCGTTCGTCGTGATCGCGACTTCGGACGGTGTCGTGCATACGGAACACGGTTCGACGCCGCCGGCGACCGACGACGTCGGCTGGGGGCCGCTGCCGCGTCTCCTGCCCGTCGTTTCGTGGCGTCAGTCGAGCCCACCGTATGTGGTCGTGCTGACGGATCGAACCGGCGCCGACATCTACGCCGTCCGACACGGGGCGCCCGACATCGAACGCGAGGTCGAGGGCGGGCACGACGAGATCCGCAAGGTCGCACCCGGCGGATGGTCGCAGCAGCGGTATCAGTCGCGTGCCGAGGACAGCTGGCAGCACAACGCCGACGAGGTGGTCGCGGCCGTCACGGCCATCGCGGAGCGGATCGAGCCGCACGTGATCCTCGTCGCGGGCGATGTGCGAGCGGTCTCTCTGTTCCGCGAACGAGTCCCCGAGCGCGTGACCGCGCCCGTCGAGGTGATCGACGGCGAGCGGCCGTGGGACGGATCCGATGAGAACCTTCCACCCGATCTTCGGCGCATCGTCGATGCGACGGTGCGCGCAGAGACGGACCGGCTGCTCGCGCGTGTCACGGAGGAGGTGGGGCAACACGACAAGGCGGTCACCGGGCTCGCCGCGACGGCGCGCGCGCTGTCCAGGGCGCAGGTGGCGACGCTGCTGCTGCCGGAACGGCCGTCGGACCGCGTGCTGTGGTTCGGCCCCGATCCGACGTTGCTCTCGACGAGCCGCGACGACTTGATCGGGATGGGAGTGGACGACCCCCTCGAGGCGCCGGCGGAGGATGTGCTGCTCCGGACGGCGATCGCGACCGGAGCGACGGTGCGGCTCGTGCCTGCGTTCGATGCGGGCCCCGGCGACCGTGACCTTGCCGGGGAGGTATCTCGCGCCGACGCGAACCTGAAGGACGGCGTCGGGGCGCTGCTCCGCTGGGCGTGACGTCACCTAGCCGCGGAGCTTGCGTTCCAGCTCGGCGAGCCGCGTCTTCACGATCTTCTTGACGAGTCCGACGGGGAGTCGCTCGCCGTAGCGGAACTGGATCGTGCCCTTGCCGGTCATACGGTCTCCGAGCTCGGCGGCGTACTGTTCGACCACGGCGCCGCTCATCGGGAACAGGCTGTAGTGGTCCTTGAACGCCGCGTAACAGACGAGCCCTCTGCCTCCGAGCAGGAACGCCGGCATCGAGTAGCTGATCCCCTCGGTCGCGTCAGGCGCGACGGAAGAGATCACCTCGCGCAGCTTGTCAAGCGCGGCGCGCTGCTCGGCGTTCTGCCAGGACAGGTACTGCTTGACACTGGTCGGCTTCTGCATCAGTCCTCGTCCGGCGGGGGCTCGCTCTTGCGGCGGTCCATGTAGGCGATCAGCTCCGCGTCGATGTCCGCGTCGATACCGGGGTCCTCGTACGTGTCGAGCAATTGCTTCCACCGGCGGTTCGCGCGCGCGGCGGTCTCCTCGCCGCCGGCGGCCGACCACGTCGTGAAGTCCTGCGTGATGAACAGCGGCGAGATGTACTGCCACTCGCGGAAGTGGTCCATCGTGTGCTGCGCGGCCAGCCACAGGCCGCCCGGGCCGAGCTCCTTGAGCGCGTCGAAGGCGAACTCCTCCTCGCTGAAGCCGATCCCTTGCTGCTGGACCTGGAGCTGTTCGAGGAGCTCGACGTCGAGGGCGAACTTCTCGAGCGAGGCGGTCAGGCCGCCTTCCAGCCAACCGGCGGCGTGCAGCACCACGTCGGTGCCGGCGAGCATCGTCGCCCACAGCATGAACGACGACTCGGCGGCTGCCTGCGCGTCGACCGCGTTGGACGAGCAGAGGCCGCCGCCCCCGCGGAACGGCAGCCCGTAGCGCCGCGCGAGCTGGGCGCCCGCGAACACGCCGAAGATCGACTCCGGCGTGCCGAGCGCCGGCGCGCCTGAGCGCATGTCGGTCGCCTGGAAGAACGAGCCGTATAGACAGGGCGATCCGGGGCGGATCGTCTGCGCGATCGCGACGCCCGACAGCGCCTCGGCGACCTGCTGTGCCAGCCCGCCGGCCACGCTCACGGCAGCGGTTGCGCCGCCCAACAGGAACGGCGTCACGACGGTCGCCTGGTTCGACTCCGCCCATGCGATCATCGCGTCGACCATCCGGAAGTCCCAGATCAGCGGGCTCACCGAGTTCACGACGCCCATCAAGGCGGTTCGGTCGCCGAGGTCGCCGCCGTGCACGATCCGCGCCATCTCGATGCCGTCGCGCGCCTTCGGACCGCTCGTCCCGTACGTCGTGTACGGCAGGTCCGACCAGCGAAGCGTCGAGTACTCCATGTCGAGGTGGCGGGTATTGACGTCCATCTTCGTCGGCTCGCACGCGCCGGTCTGCGCGCAGTTGAGCGGCGACGCGGCCTGCGTGAGCTTGATGATGGTGTCGTGGCCCTCGAGCGTGCCGGCGCGCCGCCCCTCGTCGAGGTCGCTCAGGAACGGTGGGCCGCCGACGCCCATCCACAACGTGGTGCCGTCGCCGACCTCGACGGTGTTCGCGGGGTTGCGGGCATGCAACGTGAAGGTGTGCGGCGCCTTGGCAAGCTGCTCCATGACGAACCCGCGGTCGAAGTACACACGCTCGCCGTCGACCTTCTGTCCCGCCTTCTCGAGCAGCCGGCGCGCCTCTTCGTGCAAGACGTCCAGGCCGATCTCCTCGCAGATCCGCATCGCGTACTCGTGGACCTGTTCCTCCTGCTCTGCCGTGAGCGGACGCGGCGCGTGTTCAGGCGTGTACAGCATCGGCGTTCTCCCCATCTGTGTCTTCGATCAGGGGCGTGAGCAGCTCATCGAGCGGCTCGATCCCGAGGTCGTGGATCTCGAGCGGCTTCTCCATGTAGTCGGCGATCTCGCGAGCCTTCGCCTCGCGGGACGGATCGGGGTGCTGGCGCACGAACAGCACACGCGTGAGGTTGTCGAAGTACGTCTCTTTCAGCCACGGGAACCGGTCGAGGCCGAGCCCCTTGATCACCGCACGGTCCCAGTTCGTCACGAGCCAGTCGGTCAGGAAGTAGATCCCGTAGTCCTCGTCGAACCGCTTGAAGAGATCGCCCGCGTACCACTGGAAGCAGTGCACGCCGGCGGGACGGACCGCGGGGTAGCGCTCGAGCACCTTGTCGAGGCGGCCGCCGGTGCCGCAGTCGCCGTACACGACGATCACCCGCTCGTAGTCGGGCAGGAGCTTCTGGATCTTCTCCTCGACGGCCGGGCCGATCTCGACCGGCGTCATGTGGAGGTCGCTCGTGATCCCGTGGACGTCGGCGTCCCAGCCGTGCGCGTCGACGAGCGTCGCCGTGTCCTTGGCGACGGCGCCGCATGCGATCAGGGCGATGCGCGCGCCGGTGCGGGTCACCCCGCGGCCTCCTGCACGCTTGGCCTGACCGGTTCGTCGGCGTCGAGGTCGGGCAGCGTGTCCAGGGGTGGAAGCCCGAGGTTGCCGATGAACCGGTCGTTGAAGTCCTCGACGCCCGAAAGCTCGATGTATTCGACGAAGCTCGGGATCTCCCAGGCGACCTCGCGCTCGCGGAACGACATCAGCGCCATCTTCGCGCCCTCGCTCGCCGTGTTGCCGACCGCCTTGATCTTGTCGACGGTGACGGCGGGCACGAGGCCGATCACCTGTGCGCTGCGCGGGTTGATATAGGAGCCGAACGAGCCGGCCAGCATGACCTCGTCGAGGTCCTCGGCGCCGAGCTCGAGCGCCCGCATCGCGGTCTCGATACCGGTGGAGATCGCGCCCTTCGCGAACTGCAGCGCGCGGACGTCGGACTGCGTGAGGATGATGTCGCCGGCGAGCTGGAACGCCCGCACCTCGTCGCGCATCACGATATGGGCGGCGAGCGCGTGGCCGGCGGCCTCCGCGTCCTCACGGGTCGTCATCTTGCCGCCGTCGTCAAGCAGGCCGGCGAGCCGCAGCTGCGCCACGATGTCGATCAGGCCGGAGCCGCATATGCCCTTCGGCTCGACGTCGCCGCCGATCACCTGCAGCTCGACCTCGCCGTTGGTGAGAACCACGCCTTCGATCGCGCCCTCGGTGGCGCGCATCCCGTACAGGATCTCGCCGCCCTCGAACGCGGGCCCGGCCGGCGCGGCGGTCGCGACCGAGCGCTCGGCGTTGCCGCACGCGATCTCGCCGTTCGTCCCGACGTCGACGAGCAGCCGCGTCTGCGGATCGCGCACCAACCCCGTCGCCACGATGTCGGCGACGATGTCCGCGCCGACGTAGGCGCCGATCGACGGGTAGATAGCGACCCAGCCGAGCGGATGGATATGCATCCCGAGCTGATCGGCGCGCACGTCCTGTGCCTCGGTGAACGTCGCCACGTAGGGCGCGAGCGCGATCGACTCGGGGTTCACACCGAGCAGGAGCGACATCATCGTGGCGTTGCCCGCGACGACCGCCTCGTAGATCTCCTCGGGTTTGACGTCCGCTTCCTCTTGGACGCGCTGCAGCAGCTCGTTCACGGTCTCGATCGCGGCGCCCCTGAGCTGGTCGATGTTCTCCTGGCCGTGCATCGCCTTCGCCATCCGCGCGATCACGTCGGCGCCGTAGGACGCCTGGTGATTGATGGTCGAGCCGACCGCGACGGTCGAACCGTTCCGCAGGTCGACCAGGGTGCAGACGCAGGTGGTCGTCCCGATGTCGAAGCTCGCCCCGAACATCCGCTCGCGGGTGTCGCCCTCCTCACAGTCGACGAGGTACTCGCCGACGAGCGTGGCGGTCACGTTCGAGCCGTTGCGGAACGCCTCGGCGACCTTGGGCAGGACCTCCCAGTCGTGGTTGCGGGTGTATCCGGCCTCTTCGACGGCATCCATCACGCGGCGCAGATGTGAGCGGTGGTCCTCGAGCGACGGCGGCGGCAGCTCGAGGTAGAGCTTGACCACGTTGGGCTCGAGCAGCACGAACCGGCCGACGCCCATCGTGGCGGCCTTCGGCATCTTCATCAGGCGCGGCACGTCGACGGTCATCGGGCCGTTGATCGGGCACTGGCACGACAGCCGCCAGCCGTCGTCGAGCTTGTCGGCGAGGTGGCGGTAGTCCGCGAGCGAGAGCTCGGCTTCACCCTCGAGGATCTGGACGCCGCACTTGCCGCACGTGCCGCGGCCGCCGCAGGTCGACTCGATCGGCAGCCCGGCCCAGTGCGCGGCGTTGAAGAGCGTGGTCCCGGCGGGGACGCGCGCGGTCTTGCCGCTGGGGAGGTACGTGACCTCGATCTTCGCGCCGGACCCCGTGCTGCTCATCAGGCGTTCGCCGCCTCCAGCTTCGCCGCCTCCACTTCCGCGCGGTGGTCCTTGATCCACTCCGCGCCGAAGTCGTCGTGGCCGAGCAGCAGGTCGGCCGCCAGGATCGCCTTCTTCACCGGGCGATGCAGCGGGTTCGTGATCGCGGTGTTCATGCCGTTCGCGATCATGATGGTGAGGAACGAGGCGTCGATCTCGTGGCGGCCCGGCATGCCGAAAGAGATGTTCGACGCGCCGCAGGACAGGTTGACGCCGAGCTCGCCGCGGATGCGCGCGATCGTGCGTACCATCGCGGTGCCGGCGTCGGGCGCAGCGCCGATCGGCATCGCGAGCGGGTCGATGATCACGTCTTCGCGCGCGATGCCGTGCTTCTCCGCGTTCTCGACGACCTTCGCCGCGCACGCGAAGCGCACGTCCGGATCCATGGAGATGCCGTCTTCATCGTTCGCCATCCCGATCACCGCGGCGCCGTGGGCGGCGACGAGCGGCAGCAGCCGGTCCATCGAGTGCTGCTCGGCGGTGACCGAGTTGATCAGCACCTTGCCGCCGGCGAGCGGGACCGCCGCCTCGAGCGCCTCCGGGGTCGAGGAGTCGATGCAGATCGGGATGTCGACGAGGTCGTTCACGATCTTCACCATCTCGGACAGCATCGCGACCTCGTCGAAACCGGGTATCCCGGCGTTCAGGTCGAGCACGCGCGCGCCTGCCGCGACCTGCGCGAGCGCATCAGACTTCACGGTGTCGTAGTTGCCGTGCTTCAGTTCCTCGGCGAGCTTCTTGCGGCCGGTCGGGTTGATCCGCTCCCCGATGATCGCGAACGGATGCGCGTCGCCGATCACGGTGTCGTGACCGGCGTTGGAGCGCAGGACGGTTTCGGCTACTGCATCGGTGGACACGGGCTTGCTCCTGCTGTCGGTGGTCGCTTCACCTTGCCAGAGTCCTCGGCACGAACGGTAACGGCGCTGACTCACGGTCAATCATCGGGTCGCGTTCGAGGATAGGGCCGCAGGAAGCCGTGGGGAACGGGGGCGGACCAGCGTGATGTGACTTCGGGTCAGCGGGGGTGCACGAGACTCACGGGACCGAGGGCGCCCCGCGGCCGGTCGGCATCGTCCTCGGACCCCGGCACGACGGCCGGCGTGACCGGCAACTCGATGTGCTTCGGCATCGCCGGTCCCGCCTCGAACCGGTCGCCGAAGCGCGGTTCGGGCGTCTCTTGTTCGAGCGGCGTGCCGCGGTACAGCCGCCGGATCAGATCGGCGGCGATCCACACGCACACCGCGATCGCGACGGGGTGCCCGAAGGGCAGCCGCACCGAACGGATCAGCTCGGGCAGGTGCGAGTTCTCGGTGACGAGCTCCGTCACGGTGAACGCGAGGCACAGGACGACCAGCGTCCGTCGTGCGACGCGCGGCAGTGCCCATGCGACCGGCAGCACCCATACGAGATACCAGGCACCGAGCATGGGCGCGAGCAGGATCGTCGCGATCAGCGCCCAACCCCACGCGGCGGCCAGCGCCGTCGGTTGCCGTGCGGCGGGATCGGTCCAGATGCGTCTGGCGATGAGGAAGACGACGGTGAACGACGCGCCGAACAACAGCGCGTGCGCCGCGACCATCGCGGGTGTCTCCGCCGCGGGGCCACCGATCGCCGTGCCGGCCCAGGTCAGCGCGGAGACGATCAGCTGGCCGGGCGCCTTCCCGGAGTCGTGGCCGGACAGCTCGAACATGCCGAGCGTCGGGTTCGACGATTGCAGGAACGGCGCGGCGAGCACCAACCACACGCCACCGACGACGGCCGCGTACTTCGCGAGCACGCGCGCGCGGCGCTCCGGATCGGCGTTGGCCGCGATGGCGACGATCAACAAGATCAGCGGGACGACCGCGCTCGCCTTCACCGACACGCCGAGCCCGAGGCACAGCGCCGCGGCGAGGTCGCGCTTGGCGAACACGCACGCGATCGCGCAGGCAACGAAGAACGCGACAAACATGTCGTTGTGCCCGCCGCCGACCACGTGGAACACCACGATCGGATTCAGGCCGATCACGGCGACGGCGAACACGGCGCGCTCCGGGCGCACCCGCTTGACGAGCCGCCACACCACGAACAAGGTCCCGAGGCTCGCCATCGCGGCGAGGATCTGGAAGCCGCGGATCTGGCTGGTCACGCTTCGGAACACGCCGGTCGTGATCACCGAGACCCACGTGAACAGCGGCCCGTACACCGACGGCGTGCCGCGCCAGCCCGGCCAGGTGAGGTTGAACAGCGGGTTCAGCGGGAAGTCGCGGGGCGTCAAGACGTACGGGTTGGCGCCGTAGGAGTTCCAGATGCGCCCGTAGTAGGCGTAGCTGTAGACGTCGCGCGAGAACAGCAGCGGGAGCGTCAGCACGATCAGGTGGAAGACGACCGCGAGCAGCACGATCACCCGGACCGACACACGTCGGTGCCACGCCTCGCGCAGGATCAGGATGAACCCGGCCGCCGCCGCGACGACCGCGACGAGCCCGACCAGCATCAGCCCTGCGTCGTCGAGCCGTTGGAGCTGCAGCAGGTCGGCGATCCACCGCAGCGGGCCTTCAACCTGCACCCCGTCCGGCAGGATCGGGTAGTAGGGCGAGTTGGGCGTCGAGGAGACGATCGCGACGGCGAGCATGCCGACCACCGAGGCGACGGTCGCCCGAACCGCGCTCGGAGGCAAGGCGGACCGCGTGGTCGTGCGCATGGGTTAGCCGAGCGTACCTGAGGCGCTTCGAGCGAGGTAGGGGGGGCCCACGCTCGGCGAGCGGCGCAACCGTATCTCCATGGTTCGGCCCTCCCGGCCTGACTACCGTATCGCCCGGTCGTCTTTACCCGCAACACGCCCGAAGACACCCGTATCCTGCAGCGATGGGCTTCTTGGAGCTGACCGACGTCGCCTACCGGCTACCCGGCGGGTGGACCCTGTTCGAGGGGGTGACCTTCCGGGTGCCCGAGGGCTCCCATTCGGCGCTCGTGGGCCCCAATGGGATCGGCAAGACGACCTTGCTCCGGCTGATCGCGGGCGAGGAGCAGCCGAGCGAGGGCGCGATCCGGGTCGACGGCCGGGTCGGCCTGATGCGCCAGTTCATCGGTTCGAACGAGCGTCCGACGACCGTGCGGGCCTTCCTGCTCGCCTATAGCGATCCCGCCGTGAGCGAGGCGGCCGCGCGGCTCGAGCGGGCCGAGGAGCGCCTCGCAGCGAACCCGGACGAACGCGCGCAGCTCGCGTACGCGGACGCGCTCGCCGCGTGGGAGAGCGCCGGCGGCTACCGCGCCGAGGTGCTCTGGGACCGGTGCGCCGCCGAGGCGTTCGGCGGCGGGTATCCCGAGTCCGCGACCCGGCCGATCGAGACCTTGTCGGGCGGGGAGCGCAAACGCCTGGCGCTCGAGATCGTGCTGCGGTCGCCCTTCGACGTGGTCGTGCTGGACGAGCCAGACAACACCTTGGACATCGCCGGCAAGGAATGGCTTGAGTCACGGATCGCCGATGACCCCCGGACGATCCTGTTCGTCTCCCACGACCGCACCGTGCTCGAGCGGGCCGCGACGCAGGTGGTGACGCTCGAAGGCCGGGCGACGTGGACGCACCCGGGCGGTTTCGCGACGTACGGCGAGGCACGCGACGCGCGGCTCGACCGCTTGGACGAACAGCACCGGCGCTACGACGAGGAGCGGCAGCGCCTGACCGACATGGTGAAGGAGATGAAGCGCAAGGCCGCCTACAACGACGGCTGGGCGTCGAAGGCGCGTTCGGCCGAACATCGGCTGGAGCGATTCGTCGAGCGTGAGCAGCCGCCCGAGAAGGCCGAGGTGCAGGACGTCCGCATGCGGGTGGATGGCGGGCGGACCGGCAAGGTCGCGTTCCGCGCACGCGGCCTCGCGATCGCGGGGATCGTCGCGCCCTTCGACACGGAGGTCCGGTTCGGCGAGCGGATCGGGGTGATCGGGCCCAACGGTAGCGGCAAGTCGCATCTCCTCCGGCTGCTCGCGGGGGAGCCGATCGCGCACGAGGGGGAGTGGATGCTCGGCGCGCGCGTCGAGCCGGCGCTGTTCGCCCAGCTGCACGAACGGCCCGACATCGGCGACCGTCCGATCCTCGAGGTTCTGTTGAAGCGAGGGCTCGAGCGGTCGCGCGCGCATTCGGCGCTTCGCCGATATGAGCTCGACCGCGTCGGCCAGAGTCCGTTCGAGCTCTTGTCGGGCGGCCAGCAGGCTCGGTTCCAGATCCTGCTGATGGAGCTCGACTCGCCGACGATGCTGCTGCTCGACGAGCCGACCGACAACCTCGACGTCGCGTCGGCCGACGCACTGGAGGCGGCGCTCGCGCGCTACGAGGGCACGGTGCTCGCCGTGACGCATGACCGTTGGTTCATGCGGACCCTCGACCGGTTCCTGTTCTTCGACGAGGACGGCTCGGTGCAGGAGCTGCTCGCGTCGCCGTACGACCTGGCGGTGCGATGAGCGACGCGGTCGTGATGGCCGCCGCCGAGGTCCGGATCGGCGGCCGGACGATCGCGGGTCCGTTCGACCTCGTGATCGGCGCCGGCGAGCGGTGGGTGCTGCTCGGGCCGAACGGAAGCGGCAAGACCACGGCGCTGAGCTTGATGGGCGCACGGCGGCAGCCCTCCTCCGGAACCGTCGACGTGCTGGGCGAGCGGCTCGGGCGCACGGACGTGCGTCGGCTGCGGCCTCGGATCGGTCATGTGTCGCACCGCGTGGCCGAGGTGCTGCGTGGCGACGCGACGGTGTTCGACACCGTCCTCACCGGACGCGACGCGACCCTGGCGACGTGGTGGCAGCGGTTCGACGACGAGGACGTCGAACGGGCGCACCGGGTGCTGGCATCGATCGGCTGCGACGAGCTCGCGGCACGGCCGCTCGAGACGTGCTCGCTCGGGGAGCGCCAGCGGGTGCTGATCGCGCGGGCGCTGTTCGGCGACCACGAGCTGCTGCTGTTCGACGAGCCGGCCGCGGGCCTGGACCTGCCGGCGCGCGAGCGGCTGCTGTCGGCGATGACGGCCGTGACCGAGGTCACGACGGTTCTCGCGACCCACCACCTCGAAGAGATCCCGCCGACCACGACGCACGCCGCGCTGCTCCGACAGGGCGGGGTCGTCGCGGCGGGGCCCGTCGCCGACGTCCTCGTCGACGTGCACCTCTCGAGCTGCTTCGGGATGCCGCTGGTGGTCGACCGCGACGGCGGCCGGTGGCGCGCTCGTGCGGCTGCGGGCTAGTCGGCCGTCGGGCTCGGTATCGGGAGCGACAGCTGCTCGGCGTCCTTCTTCTCGCGCTTGCGGGCGTATCGCATCGACTTGGAGACCAGGTAGATCGCGATCGCAAGCAGGAGCGGAAACACGGCGACGGTCCCGACCAGCAGCACGAGCAACGAGGTCGCGCTCGCGTGGTCCCCTGGCGAGCCGATCCACTTCACGATCGCGTACACGGTGATCCCGCTCCACAACATCACCGCGACGACGGCGGCCCAAACGGTGAACGCGAACGTCGAGACGACGCCGATGGCGATCGCGGTTCCGCTGTGCTCGCGCATGCCGTCAGCCTAGCGCGGTGCGCATCGCTGGGAACATGGGTGGATGACCGAAGATCGCCTCCATCGGCGCGGGGTCGGTGCCGTGTGGCTGGCCACCTTCATCTGGGCGTGGGGACCGGTCTTGGTCAAGTGGAGCGATCTGTCGGGACCGACGTTCGCGATGTGCCGGCTGTGGGTCGGCGTGTGCGTGTCCGCGATCGCGCTGGTGGTGACGCGCCGGCGGATCACCTGGACGGCGTTCCGGGCGTGCGCGATCGGCGGCGTGTTGTTCGCCGCCGACATCGGGCTCGGGTTCACGGCGGTGAAGGCCACCACCGTCGCGGACGTCGCGTTGATCGGCGCGCTCGCGCCTGTGGCGATCGTGCTCGTGTCGGCGTACCGGTTGCACGAGCACGTCAGCCTGCGTTCCTGGCTGCTCGTCGGCGCCTCGTTCATCGGCGTCGTGATCGTGGCCGTCGCGTCGGCGGGCGCGCCGAGCTGGACGCTCCGCGGCGACCTGCTCGCCGCCCTCGGCATCGGGACCTGGTCGACCTACTGGTTCTTCTCGCGCCACGTGCGGGAGCGGTTCGACCCGATCGTCTATTTCGGATGCGTGATGCTCGCCGGCGCGCTGACGATGACACCGTTCGCCTTGCTCGTCGACGGCGTGCCGTCCGAGCTGGCGGGCCGTGACCTCTTCGCGGTCGTGACCGTCGCCGCTTTCCCCGGCTTCGTCGGGCACACGCTGGTGATCTGGTCGCACAAGCACGTGGCGTCGTGGCTGTCGGCGTTGATCACCCAGGTGTCGCCGGTGATCACGGCGGTGCTCGCGTGGATCGTGCTCGGCGAAGCGATCCCACCGGTGGCCGCGCTCGGTGGCGCGATCACGGTCGGCGCCACGATGGCGGTCATCGCGCTCGACGCCGGCGAAGCCGAGGCGCAACACCTCGAGGAGGCGGCCGAGAAGGTCAGCTAGCCGGCGGCGCCCGCGCGGCGCGGACCACGACCCAGGCGCCGAGCGCGAGCACCGCGACGGCGATCGCCAACAGCACGAAGCCGAGCGGGCCGAGGATCGAGAGCGTCACCGAGCCCGTGGCGGTCACGTCGAGCGAACGCGCGGGTTGCACGGCCATCACGACGAGCGTCCAGTCCCCCGGTTGCGCGCTCCACGACAGCGACGGCGCATCGCCGCTCGCGCTGGTCGCCCAGAACGGCTGGTCGCCGGGCGCCGCGGGCTGCGCATCGCCGTCGACGTGCGAGGTCCTCGCCGCGCCCGGTTGATCGATCTGCTCGATCACGTCGATCGGCACATCGTGGAGATAGGCGTTCACCGTCGCCGTCGGCCCGATCCCGAGGAACATCGAGCGATCGCCGGGCGCGAGCGCGACGTCGAGGCGAACGCGCCGACCCGCGGGCAGCGCCGGCACGTCGAGCTGGGGCAGCGTGATCGCGTAGCCGGTCCCGATCAGTCGCGTCGGCGCGATCCCGACCGATCCGTCGCTTCCGACGAGCGCCACCAGCGCGACGCCCGCGACCGTTGCGAACAGTCCGAGCACGACGAGCGCCACACCGATCGCGATGCGCACGCCCCGCTTCACGGCGCCCATCCTCGCAGCCGGTCGCTTGACCCGTGGCGGTCGGCCGCGAAGATGGCCCGCGTGAGCGCGAGCACGCTGGACGCCATGGTCGAGGCGACGCCCGCCGACCGCGACCGCGTCGTGGACTTCCTGCGCGCCGCAAGCATCTGCGCGGTCGTCCTCGGCCACTGGTCGATCGCGATCGTCTGGTGGGACCACGGCGTGCTGCGCGTGACGAGCGCGATCGGCGTCACGTCGTGGTTGTGGCTCGCGACGTGGGTCTTGCAGGTGATGCCGATCTTCTTCTTCGTCGGCGGGTTCTCGAACCTCGTGTCCTATGACGCCGCGCGCATGCGCGGGCAGACCGCCGGGGCGTTCGTGCGGACACGGGTGTCGCGGCTGCTACGTCCGTCGCTCGTGTTCTTCGCGGTGTGGGCCTCGATCGAGCTCGCGATGCACCTGCTCGACGTCGGCGCGCCGACCGGTCCCCACGTCTGGGGAAGCACCACGCTGCTGCGCGGGTTCTTCCCCCCCGGTGCGACGCTGCCCTTCGGCCCGCTGTGGTTCCTCGCCGTGTACCTCGTCGTCGTGGCGATCGCCCCGTGGCTGATCGCGCTGCACCGCCGGTTCCGCTGGTGGGTACCGGCCGTGATGATCAGCGGCGCGGTCGCCGCCGACGTGCTCGGCTTCATCGCGGGCTTCCACGTGCTGCGCTGGGGCAACGTGGCGTTCGTCCTGTTGCTGCCGCACCAGCTCGGGTTCTTTTACGCGGACGGGACGTTCGCTCGGGTGTCCAACAAGGTGTGGTGGGCGGTGGTGGCGATCGGGGTCGGCCTGCTGACGATGCTCACGACCGCGCCGTTCTGGTCGCTGTTCGGCGATGCGCGGTTCCGGTGGTTCCCGGGGATCGGCTACTACCCGAAGAGTCTGCTCGGCACCGACGTCGAACGCGTCTCGAACGCCTATCCGCCGACCCTGTGCTTCCTGCTCGGCGGGATCTGGACGATCGGCGCGGTGATGCTGCTGCGGCCCGCGCTCCAGCGCTGGTTGCAGGGTCGTCGTCCATGGAAGGCGACGATCGTCGTGAACGGCGTGATCATGACGCTGTTCCTCTGGCACATGACGGCGTTCCTGTGCGCGGTGCTGCTGCTGTGGCCGCTGGGTCTCGCGCGAGAGGACGACAGCACGGCCGCGTGGTGGCTCCAGCGGCCGCTGATCCTCGGGGTCTCGGCGGCCTTCCTCGTGGGGCTGATCGCGATCTTCGGGCGCTTCGAACGGCCGCGTCCCGCGCGCGCCTGACCCGGCCGACACGGGTTCCGGTGGTGGTGTTACCGTCGTTCAACCGTGCGACGACGCGAGCAGGAACGGGGCACCACCAGGGAAGGGTGGCAGGCGCTCGCGCTGGCGGCGGCGGGCCTCGTGGCGATGGCGATCGTCGGCGCGGCCCCGGGGTCGCCGTACCAACCGCTGCTCACGCCGAACGGGCAGCCGAGCGGCCCGCTGACCGAGATCGCCGGGCGACTCGGGCTCGGCAGCATCCCAGGCGACCCCGTCCTGTTGGTCGCCGTCGTCGTGTCGACCTTCGCCGTCATCGGTTTCCTGGTCCTGCTGCGCGCTGCGTTCCGCGGTGGGGTCGGGCTCGCGCCCGCGGCGCTGCTCGTGGTCGGGGCCCACGCGCTGCTCCTCGAACTGCCGCTGCTGTTCTCGCGCGACGTGTACTCCTACGCGTACTACGGGCGCATCGCAGGCGTGTACGGGGGGAACCCGTACGTCCAGACGCCGCTCGACTACCCGACGGACGCGCTGTGGCGGTTCGTCGGTCCGATCTGGGTCAACACGCGCGCGGTGTACGGCCCCGCCTGGTCCGCGCTGTCGGGCGGATTGTCGACGTGGTTCGCCGCGCGCCCGTCGTCGCAGGTCGAGGCGTACCGGATGCTCGCGTTGCTCGCGAGCCTCACAACCTGCGCGCTGATCGTGTGGACGGTGCGCCGCCTGTGGCCCGAGCGGACGGCCTTCGCGCTCGTCGCCTTCGGCGCGAACCCCGTCGTCGTCTACTACTCGGTGGCGAGCGGACACAACGACGTCCTCGTCGCGCTGACCATCGCGGCCGCCTTCGCGTGCGTCGTCTCGCACCGCGAGATGCCGGCGGTCGCGCTGCTGACGGTCGGCGCGTTGATCAAGGCGACCGCGGGGCTGCCGCTGATCTTGCTCCTCGTGTGGTGCATCGCCCGACGGCCGCCCGAGCAGCGCTGGCGGCCGGCGATCACCCACGTCGGCCTCGCGGTGGCGATCTCGCTCGCCTTCTCGCTCCCGTTCTTCCAGCTGCAGGACCCAACGCTCGGGATGCTCGACCTCGCCGGTCACTCGGGCTGGCTGTCGCCCGCGGCGGTCGGGTCGCACGTCGTCGACATCCTGACGTTCCACACGCTCGGGTGGGTGGTGCGCGTCGTGATCGGCATCGTGCTCCTGCGGTGGATCTGGCGCTTGTCCGTGGCGGTCTGGCGACGCACGACCGGCACCGACGTCGCCGGCGCGCCGGTGATGAGTCCGCGCGAGCAGGCGGCGACCTGGGGCTGGGTGCTGATGCTGCTGATGCTGCTCGGGCCGGTGCTGATGCCGTGGTACGTCACGTGGGCGTTGCCGCTCGCGTGGGTGCTGCCGCGCGCGGCGCGCACGACGCTGCTCGCCGTGAGCGCGATCCTCGGCGTCACGCTGTGGTCGACCGAGGCGATGCGCTATCCGGGCGCGTTCCGGCTGAATGTCTTCGTGGGGAACTGGATCGCCGTGCCGATCATCGTCGGGTTGCTGATCTGGCTCCTGCGCGACCTCCGCTCACGCATCGAGGGCGGCGGGTTGTTCGAGGACGAGGCCGGGCTCGCGGTGCCGGCGCTCGTCGAGCAGCCGCCACACGACGAGCGCGTAGCCCAGCCCGCCTGACAGCGCACACGCCAGGACCGACCACGCCGGCGACGCGAGCGGCGCGCCCAGCCGCTCGAGGATGAACGCCGTGAGCGCGAGGATCGGCGCCGCGAACGCCGGCGCCGCCGCGACGCCCGACGCGACGTCCCCGAGCGCGAACCACGACCAGCCGAGCCCCAGGACAAGCAGCAGCAGGAACGTGCGCCAGGTCCCCGCCAAGATCTTGCGAGCCGGAACCGGGGTGAGCTCACCCGGCTGCGGCCCCAGCGCGGTGGGCGAGCCCTCGCTGCTTGCGACGTTCGGATCCCACCGGGTGAGACCCGGCGTCGCGAGCTCCGATGGATCGCGGATCTCTTCTCCGACCACGAACGTGAGCTCCGGACCCGGTGGGATCTGGGCGAGTGACCACGCCGACGCGGTGTCATAGGTGGCGTCGCCGATCACGGTCGCGTGTCCGGCCGCGAGGTCGCTCGGGGACCCGAGGAAAACGCGGACGTCGTTCACCCGGTCCGGTGGCACCGTCGCGCGGGCGACGTTGGCGGTGTGCGTGAGCAAGAACAACGCCTCATCCGGGTCGCGCGAATCCGCCACGTACACGAGCGGCGTTCCGGGATGCGAGCGATCGACCGCGATCCGCGCGGCGAGGGTCATGTGGTCGACCTCGTCGGACGACATGTACGGGAAGCTATCGCGCCAGTCGCGTACGGCCGGCGCGACGATGAGCGCGACGAGCACGATGCCGACCGGCCACGCCAGCCACCAGCGGCCCAGCCACTCGCCGAGCAGGACGAGGCCGAACGCGGCGAGCAGCGGGAGGCAGAACGCGAACATCAGTGCCCGGTCCGGCGGGTACCAGCCCGTCGCGGCGCCGAACGCCAGTCCGGCGGCCGTCACGAGCGCCCACGACAGCAGGAACCGTCGGGCGAAGCCGTGCGCGCGGAACACGCCGGTCAGCGCGAGCGCGGTCGTCATGAACGGGGAATAGCGGCGCCAGTTGTCGAGGTACCGGTCCAGGTAGGAGCCGCGGAGCGCCTCGAGCTGACCCGTGTGCCGCAGGAACGCGTCGCCGGACGTCTCACCGGCCACGCGCGGCGGCCCGATCTGCGCCGCGGCAAGGCCGGCGCCGAAGATCGCCAAGGCGCCGCCGAGCGCCGTCGCCACGCGACCGGCGTCGCTGCGCCACTCGAACCCGCCCTCGTGCACGGCGGCCCAGAGCCCCGTCACGCCGAGCACCGCCGCGCCGACGACGAAGAACCCTGGGTGCGTCAGCGCACCGCCGCCGAGGACGACGGCCGCCACGACGGCCGCCCGGCGCGTCCTGCGCGCGAGCGCCGCTGCGGCCGCGAGGAACGCGGCCGCGAACACGAGGTTCGACACGTAGCCGCCACCGAGGAACGTCGCCCAGGCGCCGGCGAGCACGCCCGCGGCGAGCCACCCGCCACGTGGCAGCGTCCGGCCGCGTCCGCGCGCGAGCGCCGCGGCCGCCAGGCCGATCGCCGGACCGAGCGCGTACTGGAGACCGGCGAGCGCGCCGACCACACCTTGGCCGAGGACCCCCTGCAGTGTTCCGATCAGGGCGGGCGCGCCGGGTCGCTCGCTCGCCATCGAGATCCCGCCGTACTCGGCCACGCGCGTCCACCACAGGTAGACCGGAACGTCCGGCCCGACCGGGAACGGGTATGCGTGGCGGAGCGTCGGCCAGAGGAACACGCGGATCAACGCCGCGCCGAGGACACCGACCAGCACGAGATCGATGCTGGCGCGAACGTTGCGGGATCGCGAGCGTGGGTGAGCGACCGTCGTGGGGGCCACGGTCGGCGACCGTACCACCGGGGTTGTGGCCGTCTTGCACCGGCCTTCGCACGGCCGTTGGTAGCATCGCGCGCATGCTCGATCGCGACCTCGTGTCCGAGGTGCTCGTCGCCGCGCGGCGCAAGGGTGGTGACGTCGCGGAGGTCTTCGTCGAGGAGCGATCGTCCACCGCGATCCGGCTCGACGACGGCCGGGTCGAGGAACTGACGACCGGACTCGACCGCGGTGCGGGCGTCCGGGTCTTCCACGGCACGACCTACGGCTACGCGTACGCGAACCGCCTCGATCGCGACGCGTTGCTCGAGGCGGCGGCCGCGGCGAGCGCCGCGCTCGCCGGCGACGCGCCGGGTCCGGTCGTGGATCTGACCGAACGGACCGGTCCCGACACGAACCGCGCGGAGCGCGCCGCGAGCGATGTCGACGCGGCGACGAAGGTCGGGTGGCTGCGCACCGTGGACGAGTCGGCGCGCGCGGTGAGCCCCGAGGTCGCGCAGGTAACCGGCATCTACTTCGACTCGATGCAGCGGCGGCTGATCGCGACGAGCGACGGCCGATGGGTCCAGGAGGACCGGCCGCGGATCCGGCTGGTCGCCCAGGTAGTCGCGAAGCGCGGCGACGTGATCCAGACGGGCTGGCAGGGTCCGGCGGCGTGCGCCGGCGTCGAGTTCCTCGACGTCCATCCGCCGGAGGAGACGGGCAGGCGCGGCGCAGAGCGCGCCGTCGCGATGCTCGACTCGATCCCCGCGCCGGCGGGCGAGATGGCGGTCGTCGTCGCGAATGGCTGCGGCGGCGTGCTGTTCCACGAGGCGGTCGGGCATCCGCTCGAAGCGGACGCGGTCGACAAGGAGGCCTCGGTGTACCGCGGGTTGATCGGCGAGCGGTGTTCGAGCGAGCTGATCAACGGCGTCGACGACGCGACGATCGCGAACGGCTGGGGCTCCTACGACTTCGACGACGAAGGCACGCCCGCGGAGCGTACGGTGCTGTTCATCGACGGCGTCCTGCAGGGGTTCCTGCAGGACCGGATGCGCGCGGCGCGGATGGGTGCGGCGACGACCGGCAACGCGCGGCGCGAGTCCTACGCCCACCCGCCGATCGTGCGGATGACGAACACGAACATCCTGCCGGGGGAGACCGACCCCGAGGCGATCGTGCGCGAGACCACCGCGGGCATCTATGTGACCGGTCTCGGCGGCGGGCAGACCAACCCCGCGAGCGGCGACTTCGTGTTCGGTGTCTCCGAGGGGTACCTGATCGAGAACGGCGAGGTCACGACCCCCGTGCGCGGCGCCAACCTGATCGGCCGCGCGATCGACGTGATGTGTTCGGTCGACGCGGTCGGCTCGGACTTCGAGACGTGGGAGGGCGTGTGCGGCAAGGACGGGCAGGGCGCGCCGGTCGGCAGCGGCTCCCCGACGCTTCGCATCGGCACGATCACCGTCGGAGGAACCGGTGTCTGAGCTTCGCGACCTCGTGCAGGCCGCGCTCGGCGCGGCGACCGACGGCGAGCAGGTCGAGGCCTACGCCGAAGAGGAACGCCGGACCGAGGTGAGCGCCCTTCGCGGCGAGGTCGAGGGGATGACCTTCGCCGAGTCGCGCGGCGTCGGTGTCCGCGTGATCCGCGACGAGCGTCTCGGCTACGCGTGGGCGGCCGATCCGACCGAGGAGGAGGTGCGCGCGGCGGTCACCGCCGCCCGCGAGAACTCCGCGCTCGCCGAACCCGACGCATCCAACGTCTTGCCCGAACCCGTGGCGGTCGAGACGATGCCGGAGCTCTATCGGGCGGAAAGCGCGTCGATCGCCGCCGACGACAAGGTGCGGATGGCGCTCGACCTCGAGCGCTTTACGGTCTCGCGCGACCCACGCGTCACGAAGGTCGACCTCGCGCAGGTGGGCGACGAGGTCTCGCGCGTCGCGATCGCGTCGACGACCGGCGTGGACCTCTCGTATGAACGGACCGACGCCTGGGTGGTCGCCGTCACGCTCGCGGTCGAGGGCGACGAGACCCAGGTGGGGTTCTCGTTCACGATCGCGCGCGGGCTCGACCTGCTCGAGTGGGAGCCGATCGCCGACGAGGCCGTCGACCGCTCGGTCCAGATGCTCGGCGCGGCCAAGCCCGAGACCGCGAAGGTCCCCGTGATCCTGGATCCGTTCGCGGCGTCGAACTTCCTCGGCGTCCTCGCGGGAGCGCTCAACGCGGACAACGTCTTGAAGGGCCGCTCGCTGTTCGCCGACATGGTCGGCCAGGACGTCGGCGCGTCGGCGTTCACGTTGATCGACGACGGTCGTCGCGCCGACGGGCCCGGCGCCTGCCCGTTCGACGGCGAGGGCGTCCCGAGCGGCCGGACGGAGCTGTTCACCGGCGGCGTCCTGAACGGGTTCCTGCACTCCGCCTATACGGCTCGGCGCGCCGGTGACGGCCAGCGGTCGACCGGCAACGCGAAGCGCGGCGGGTACAAGAGCGCGCCCGGGGTGGGCACGTCGAACTTCTTCGTCCAGGCGGGCGATCGATCCTTCGACGCGCTCCGGGCCGAGGCCGCCGGCGGGGTGTTGATCATGGACGTGAGCGGCGTGCACTCGGGCGCCAACCCGATCAGCGGCGAGTTCAGCGTCGGCGCGACGGGCCGCCGGATCGACGCCGACGGCTCCCTCGGGGAACCGCTCCGCGAGATGACGATCGCCTCGACGTTGCCCGAGATGCTGCAGGGCGTTCGCGCGGTCGGCAGCGATCTCCGGTTCTTCTCAAGCGTCGGTACGCCGTCGATCTTGATCGGCGAGATGACCCTCGCGGGCGTCTAGCCCGGCATCGTGCCCGACCGGACCGCCCGGGTTAGGTGACGGTCACTGGGATCTGATGCAATCCCGTCGCGCCGCTCGGGAACGGCTGCGCCTGCACGTCCGTCTGGACCATCCCGTCGCCGTCGGTCGCCCGCACCGTGATCGTGTGGCCGCCCGGCGCCGCTTGCCAGTCGTACCGCCACTGCCGCCACGTATCGATCGTGTCGACGGCGCCGAGCTTCGCCCGCGCCCACGCCCCGCCGTCGATCTGGATCTCGACGGTCGAGA
>Ga0136846_1238482_pt1 | contig 37021 bp, 33 predicted proteins | sample HopSoiMetagenom2_FD_96841 | JGI IMG/M metagenome (GOLD analysis project Ga0136846, IMG submission 96841) | Grasslands soil microbial communities from Hopland, California, USA - 2 Assembly 2016 (version 4) | ecosystem: Environmental > Terrestrial > Soil > Grasslands | place: USA: Hopland...
ACCTCAGCCCGAACGGACTATGGGCTTCGCTGCGTGATTCATGACATCACGACTTCACCGGCGCGTCATTCAAACTACCTCCCCGGCTCCCTGTTCGGGCCCGCCCCCGTTCGGGCTGAGGTATCGACGCCCTCCACCGCGGGTTGAGGCTTCGATACCTCAGCCCGAACGGACTATGGGCTTCGCTGCGAGATTCATGACATCACGGCTTCACCGGCGCGTCATTCAGACTACCTCCCCGGCTCCCCGTTCGGGCCATCCCGACCCCGTTCGGGCTATCCCGCTCCCCGTTCGGGCTGAGGTATCGAAGCCTCAACCCGCCGTCTGGACGCCTTCGTAAAAAGCAGCTCGGCAACTCCGGTCCGAACCGCTATCGAACGAGATCGACGTCAAAGCGAGCCGCGCCGTAGACATCGCAGTCTGCCCCTTGGCACTGAGACTTTCCGGCCAGTGCTGACCGCGGCCCACTGAAATCCCGCGAAAGCACCTCGGCATCGCTGCGCAGCTTCATGAACCAGTCCTGACGACCAGCGGCCAGACTCGAGAAGTCTCGCGGGAATTCCGACACCAGCACCAGGAAGTGTTCGGGACCGGCCGGCTCCAACGTATCGAGCAACCACGACGATTGCGGAAGCACCAGCTTCTGTCCCGCCCTGATCCGGTTGCCTGGCGCCTTGTCGTTGGGGAACAGCAGCATCAACGAACCATCAGGCCCGCTCACAAGGACGTAGACATACCCGTCGCGTTGCGAACTGAGCGTGAACGACAACCTGTCATGACCGATGCGCAACTGCTGTCGTGCCGGCACTGCACTGATGTCGAAACCAGCGGAGCCTGCCTGCACGATACGGTCGAACTCGTCGAGCAAGGTGCGGGAGATAGCAGGTGGCACCCTCGGAGATGGAACCGCAGCCACAGGTGCTTCTGCAGTCGTTCGCCTAGTGGCCGCTGCCTGCTCCCTTTGTGTCAAACCGCCCGTCAACGCGAAGAAGGCCATGGTGGCCAGCGCCGCGACCAGCGCTGCGACACCCACAACGATCCGGACGGAGGGACGGTGGATAGACCCCAGCGCGCGGGTCATGCTCTTCCCGCTTTCAGGTGCCTGCGGCAATGACGCGTGCGCCGAGACCACATGCGTGCCGAGGCCCAGGTCCTTGCGCAGATCGTCGATGGATCGCGTCCTGTCCTCGGGCCGCAGGGCCAGCGCCCGATCGATGGCGCCCAACAGGCGGGCGCTGTAGCGCCCTGCCGCCGCCGTCGCGAGCGGCACGTAGTCGTCGTAGACGATCCGCGCCACGGCCGGGGGCGGCGTGCGCCCGAGGATCGCGAAGTGCATCACCGCGGCGAGTGCGTAGACATCGGTCCACGGGCCTTGCTTCATGTTCGGCACTTCCGCGTACTGCTCCAGTGGCGCATAGCCTTGCTTCAGGATCACCGTGAAGGCCTGCGTCATGTCGCCGATGACACGGCGCGCCGCGCCGAAGTCCAACAGCAACGGCCGGCCGCTGCCGGCCAGCAGAATGATGTTGTCAGGCGAAATGTCGCGGTGGTAGCACTGCTCGGCATGGATCACGGCAAGCGCTTCGGTCAGGGCAGAGAGCAACGCCAACAGCCACGCTTCGTCAGGGGGCGACGGCATGCTCCGCAGACGGTCGCGCAGCGTGGACCCTTCGTAATAGGGCATCGCCATGTAGGCGGTGCAGTTCTCCTCCCAAAAGCGGTAGACCTTGACCAGCGATGGATGATCGAACTGTGCAAGCAGACGCGCCTCGTTCACGAAGCTCCTGAGTCCGATCTCGAAAGTCTCGCGATGGTGTTCTGACTTCAGCGACACATGCGTGCGACCGACGCGTGCGGCCATCCCCGACGGCATGTATTCCTTTAGCGCGACGCGGCGCTGCAGCGAACGGTCGTGCGCCAGGTAGACGATGCCAAAGCCGCCTTCGCCGAGTACGCTGATGATCTCGAATTCGTGCAGCACCGTGCCGATCGGCAGCGCATTGCCGTTGACGCTGACCTGTGACGCGTCGAGGGCTCGTGGGGGCGTTGGCAATGTACCCAGCGGATGAATGACGGTGCGATCGTCATCATCGGGCTCGGGATGACGGCTCATGGCGGGAACTCCGGCTGCGGTGTGCGACGACAGCATGATGCTTGCATTGGATGGCATATCGTCTTCCCCTCACGTTGATCTTGGACTGCGAGCGCAACCTCCACTGAGTCAGCGATGGGAACGTACTCGCTTTTGCCATCTTGTTCCTCCCTAGAACGTGGGAGAAGACCTTCGACACGGTTGACGCATTAGGGGGTGCAATCGTCGTGAGGCAAGCGGTCGAAGTGCGATGTGGTGAAGCGGGTGACCTAAGTCACGCTGCCAAAGCGAGGTGGGCTGACTACTCTTGCGGCACAGAGAGGGATCAAACTGCCGTGAACAAGATCCGGTCACCTGCCAGCTCGGCGCCGAGCGAGAACCGCACCGGCGCGTTGCACCAGCGTCTTCGCAGGGCCTTCTGCGTGACGATGACCTTGGGCATCGTCACCTTGGGTGCCGGCTGCTCGCTCATGGCACCTAAACCGCCACCGCTACCACCACCGCCGCCCAAACCACTACCCGCGCCGCCGCCGCCGAAGCTATCAATCAGCGTTGTCGCTGCAGCCCATTTGAACCCCAACATCCACGGCCGCGCATCGCCGGTGGTGGTGCGGCTGTACGAATTGAAGTCGGCCGCACCTTTTGACACGGCCGACTTCATGTCGCTGTACGAGAAAGACCGCTCGGTGCTGGGCAGCGAGCTCGTCGCACGCGAGGAGTTCATGCTTGAACCAGGGGAGAGCAAGTCGATCAACAAGCTCTTGGGACCGGAGGTGCGGGGTCTGGGAGTAGTGGTGGCGTATCGTGAAATCGACCGGGCGCAGTGGCGAGGAATGGTGAACCTGGTGCCGGGGAAGGACAACGCGGTGGTGATCAATTTGGAGGATGTGGTGGTGAGGGCGGATGTGGGGCAGCGCTAGGAGTCTGCGCGGCAGAAGAAATCGAAATCTCTGACGAAATTTTCGAGGCTTCAGAATCGCGCTGGTTCGATTTTTCCGACTAGGGCAATGGTGAAGCGACCCCCAAAAATGATGGTTTTTGAAGCACCGGGCTTCTGCCGCGCAGACTCCTAGGTTCGCAAGTGCACGGCTGCACGACATCAGTCAATCATCATCTCAGCATGCCGGCGTAGAAGCCAGGGGTGGAGTCGGGGATTTCGATTGCGCCCGCTACGCGGCGGAAGAAGTCGGGAGCACCGACATGACCGGCGATGGCGTAGCCGTAACCGGCGGAGCGCATGTCTTGGAGGCAGGCGAGGAGTAGCGCGGATCCAATGCCTTGGTTGCGGGCGGATTCAACGACCCCGATCGGGCCGATGAATCCTCGAGCGGTGGCGTCATAGCAGGCGAAGCCGAGGATGTCGGTATCACGTAGGGCGATGAAGAGGGTGACAGGTCGGTTGGTCAGAGCGGCACGGACTTCGCTGAGCCAGATGGGCGCGATGCAGTCTTCGACCCATCGCTCGAGGAGCGTGTGCTCGGAACCACGCGGCTTGCGAAGCACTATCTCGGGGTGGGAACGATCGTCCCCCGTCGCCCAATTGCCAGCGGATTCGTAGAGCTTGATCAGCATGTCCATCGCAAGACACCGTGGCAGAGTTCAAATAGTGAGATTGTCGAATTGCTTGGGCCAGTTGGCCCGGACAGATCATCGGTCGATCCCGCTGACATGTCTAAAGCGTTCTGCGACACACAAATTTCACCTTCGATGAGACGGCTCTGCGCTACTACTACCGATTGCCAACAATCTGGACCGCTTCACGATCCCGGCCCGCTAGGAAGGCCACCAGATGAGCCCACGCGATGCACATTCGGAAATCAACGGCACCCGGAGCCTGTGCCTTGAAGCAGTCGAAGGAAAAAAACAAGACTTGACCCCGAAGCAGACAGGTCTTCGCTCGGCGCGGGGAACAAGTGCCTGACATGGCGTTTGCATTGCATCCTCCTACAGCCACTGGATGCATTCGTGGCACACCTAGGCGTGCAAACCGCCCCTGTCCGGTGACCAAAGTCGCCGCAACGACTTCAAGGGGATGGCCGGGGCCGAACCACAGCCAGGCGGCAACGGCGCTGAAGAAGATGCCGATGATGAGCCAGGTTTTGGCTTGCGGCACCAGACTGCCGGCGCGCGAATAGCTCCAGGCGGCGAGCAGAAGGAACAGCGGGCCGAGAACGGCAAAGATCAAGCGCGCATCGATGCTTGGCATCACGACTCCATTTGCGCCAGCAGGCGCTCTTGTCGACGCGTGGGTGCTGCGCAGTTGAAGAGTACAGCGCCGGGTTTAAGCAGGCTCATGTACAGGGCCGCGGCCATGCGTCTGCGCTGGGTGTGTTCTTTGAGCACTTTGAAGCGGTGGTTGGTCGTGGGCGGTGCACCTGGGAAGAGGCGTGTACCTGAGGGGAACTGCCCGCTGTGCTTGTGCCACCAGGCGGTGAGTTTTGTCGACACGGCTCGGGCCGCATCGGGCACAACGTCAAGGAGCGACATCAGGCGCTCGATCTGCGTCAAATCACGTCGCTCAATGGCGAGCACAGCGGCCACGAACAACTGGCCGAAGCCGGGAACATCGAGTGCGGCTTGGCTCAAGCCAGCGCCGTAGTCGCCTGAGATCGACAGCCCGTCGAGATGCGCAGCGAGGCGCTCGTCCGTGCGGCCAAGGTGAAGCAGCTTCACGTGGGGTGCACGAACAAGCACGGCACGCACCGAACGTAGGGCGGTCGCGTCTTCCAGATGCTGGAAGACGACGGTCGGTATCACGGCGCGCTGAAGGCCTGTCATTCAAACTTCTGATTTGCTTCAGCGCCCGCTGGGCGGTGTTCGTCGCTCATGAATTTTTAGAAACTAGGGCGATCGTTACCGAGGTATTACCCGCAATCAATGAACGAAAGTCATCGAAACCAGCTGGGTGGGCGGTCTCGGAAGCAAAGCGTAGCCAGAGGCTGCCATAAAAGCCGCAGCGGCGATTTGCGCGGTTCTCAACCGCCGGCCTGAGCGGCGACATTTCTCAACCAGACTCCGTTCGCCCTCGCAAAGCGCGCAACTGCCTTGCTTGCCCACGATACCGTGCGGCCCACTTCAGCCGCCATGGCGGTCAAGGTCAAGCCACCTTCGCGGTGGCCGCGGTAGAGCGCCTCTTCGACACTGCCCGCCGCCTCTAGCCAATCGGCCATCGTCTTTGTTCGGGTGCGCTGAACTTTCGGTATGTTGCGGTCGTTTGCATTCTGGCTGCTCGCCAAGGCTTGCATGCGCTCAACGAAGTCGGCATCGCCCAGGTAGATTTGCTGGCGCAAGCCTTCGTCCCACAACCGAACGTCGGGCGCCGCGGCCACCCATTCGGCGTAGCGCGCCGCAGCGGCGGCGTGATCGGCGGCTGTATCCACCCCGCTCCCCAACATGAATCGGTGCAGGCCCGGGGTGTCCAGCCAGGCAGGCGCATGCCGCTGGCCGATGTGTGACAAATAGCTAGACCAACGCCACAGCCCGGGTTGCCCCACCATGCCTGCGCGTACCGGGTTCAGTTCGACATAGCGGCAAAGCTCGAGCAGATAGGCCTCACGGTCAACCAGGATCGCTTTGAATCGACATTGGAATACATGACCGACCTTGCCGTGGCGCCGATTGAAGCGCTGGGTGTAAGCGCCGTTGATCTGACGCATCAGCAGTGACAAGTTGGCTTGGCGTGTGTACAGCACCAAGTGGTAGTGATTGCCCATCAAACAGTAGGCCAACGCTTGAGCATCGAAGCGGTCGAGTGCAACTGCCAGCACAGCCAGAAAATCTTCGCGGTCTACGTCATCGGCAAAGATCGACTCGCGCCTGTCGCCACGGGAGGTGACGTGGTAAACGGCGCCTGGGAGTTCGATGCGCAGGGGGCGGGCCATGGGCGGAGTCTGGGATGCATGGTGGAAAGAATCAAGACCTGACCCCAGCTTTTGGCCACAGGCCGTCGATGCCGGCCGCGAGCCGCTCGTCCAGGCGCTGCAACTGATGCAGCTTGACGTGCGGCGCACGCACCAGCACCGAGCGGGTGCCCCGCAGCGAGATCACGTCCTCCAGGTGCTGCTGGACGACGCCCTGGATCGGGGTCCGTGTGAACGTCAGCATGGGGCTGTCAGTCGAGCCGGCGCCAGGTCGCACCGTCGAACGTGAAGAGGTCGCGCTCGCCGGCCGAGGCGAGGATGTGGCCGTTGGTGGCCAGCGCGCCGCAGGTGCGGGGGAAGTCGTCGGGAATGGCGATGGGCACGAACTGGCCGGCTTCATCCAGCACGAAGATGTCGCGCGTGGAGGCGGCATACAGCTTGCCCTGGAACCAGCACAGCGACGACAGCTCGACCGGCAGCTCGGTGGCTCGCGCCGTCCACGCGTCGCCGCGCCCGACCACCAGCGTCTGGCCACGGCCGATCGCATAGACACGGCCATCGCCGGCGCAGCAGACGTCGACCAGCAGTTCGCCGTACGGGCTGTCGCACTGGTGCCAGGCACTGCCGTCGTAGCGCCAGATCTCGCCGTTCCAACCGACAGCATAGATGTCGTCGGCCGCGAAGCCGTCGATGGACTCGAACCCGTGCACACCGGGCCCGCCGATGATGTCGGCCGAGATGCAGACCCAGCGGTTGGCATTCTCGCGGCGATAGACCTGCTTCTTCATGCCGCAGGCCAGCACGGTTCCGCCGATGTTGCGAGCACAGCGGATCAGTCCATAGTCTTTGGGCGAATGCGCGCCGTCCGCGATCTGTTCGACGTGCCTGTCACCCGATCCGGCGAAATGCGCCTGGCCCTGGGGGCCGATCAGTGCGAACTGGTTCAACGGACGTTGTGTGGTGGCCACCGCTGCGGCATCCCAGGTGGTGCCTCCACCCTCGAGCCATACGTCGCCGCGACGGACTGACAAAAACCCGAAGGGCATGCCGCTCTTGATCATGTCGTCGTTGGCGAGTGCCACACCGACGCTGTTGTCAGGTCCCACGCAAACGTCAACGAATGCGTTCTGTCGGCTGAGATGGCCTTTGGGTGAATTCATTTGCTTTCCAAAATGATGAAGAGTGCGAAGCTACAGCGATCCACCGTGGAGTCCGCGGAGATCTGCTGCCTTTGCGTGGGCTTTCTGAACCCATTCGTCACCGGTGTGCCCCGTGATCACGCTCTTGCAGGGCGTCGAGTCGCTGATGTCCGACTGATTGTGATACGCATCGAGCTGCGCCTCGAGGCACTTCGGATCGCACTGCCCGGGGAAGGTCTGGCCGACGGCCGCAATCGCCTGGCTCTTGGCTTCGCCATAGGTCGTGGTCTTCTCGAAGGTCGGGGTCGCGTTGGTCCCGTCGGCGCGCACGAACGACAGGGTACCGGGCGTTGCGGTGTCGATGGCCGCGGTGCTCTGGAAGGTGTGCATGAGGCCGTGCGTGCCGTGGTACTGGTTGCAGCCTTCCACGCAGATGCAGGGTGCCTTGTCGGGGTCGTAGCTCGTCTTGTCGAGGATGCCCGGGTTCTTCGAGTTCTTGCCCGTGCGGTCGATCATGAAGGAGCTGGCTTCCACCAGGTGGTGGCCGGTCTGCCCTTCGCAGCAGCCCGGCTTGCCGTCCTTCGTCTTGTCGTAGGGCTGGAGCATGCAGCGCTGCGTCTTCGAGCATTCGCTGCCCATGATCGCCTTCGAGTAGTCGTCGGCACCGCTGGCCGAGCGCGGCTTGGCACCATTCACCAGCGATGCATCGGCCGTCTTGCAGGGGTCCGGCCCATCCGGGTTGCGCGGCGCGCAATCCTTGCACGCGTCGTGCTCCTTCCCCATGTCTTCCTGGCAGGCAATCCAGACGACGATGTCCATCTCGTCCATGTAGGGCCAGGTCGGCGTGTTGCCGGGAACGGAGCCGTGGTTGTGCGTCGTCAGGTCCAGGTGGCGCACGACGTTCTCGCCTTCCACCTTCACGTCCATGGACCACGCATTGAAGTACACCTTGCCGGTGATCTTGCTGGTGACCACGCCCTTCTTGGGGGCCGAGCCGGCTTCGTCGCCGGAACTCTTCTTGAAGTACGACTTGTTCTTCAGCATCACCTCCTTGCCGGAGATGGTGACGCTGGTGGATCCGTCGCTGCAGTCCGACGCCATGCCGGTGTTCGGATAGGGGATCGGCACGCCGGGTGGCGTGGCCGGTGTCAGCGGCGGCGTGAAGCAGACGTCCGGGAACGCACAGATCGCCTTGCCCGCCGCCGACTTGCAGGACACCTCCATGTTGTTGGCGTAGACCTGGTTGCTCATGTGCTGCCCACCGAATGAAGAATGGCCGCGGCGCGCTGGCCGCTGTCGTTGGCCAGGTGCATCAGGATGTTCGGCCCGAGCGTGTAGCCCTTGCGGCAGGCGGCGTGCGCCACCGCCAGCACGGCGAGGCCGGCCGCTGCGCCTGCCTCGCCGATGCTCTCGGCCGGATGCCAGATGTCGAAGGCGTCCTTGCGCTGTCGCATCGTGCGCGACAGCGCGAGCGCAGCCTCCTTGAAGTAGTACTGCTCGCCGGAAACATCGGTGATGCGGAAATCCATGTCGTGCATCTCCCGACCGGCATCTGCCAGGGCCTGCCGGATCGCAGCCGCCAGGCCATCGGCACGCAGCGGCTCGCCGGATTCGAGATGGGCCGCTTCGACGCCGAAGCCGACGCCGCTGCAGGCCAGTTCGCCGGCGACCGGGGCCAGGCCGACCAGCACGGCGCCACCGGCCTCGCCGGGCATGAAGCCGTCGGACTGGGTCGGCGTGAGCAGGCGTCCGGCGCGCTGGAAGGACTGGATGCTGGGGCCGCCGAGCAGGCTGTCGGCAGCGGCAATCACCACCTGGCTGCAGACGCCCTGCTGCAGCAGGTTTCGTGCTGAAGCCAGTGCGACCGCGGCACTGACGCGGCCGTGCGGCACGACGGCCGAGGCCGGCGAAAACCGCGCACCGAGTGCCGTCTGGATATCGTCGAACAAGCGGTCCTCGAGCCCGGCGGGCCGCCCCGGCCGCTCGCGCTCGGCGACGCACAGCAGCAGCGCGATCCCGGGCCAGGTGTCCCGCGCCACGCCCTGCAGGCACTCGTCGATGGCCATCGCGGCCATGCGAACGAGCTTGCCGTGTCCGCGCCAGGCCTTCTCGAGCGGCACGGCGTGGCCCTGGATCCAGGTGCCGTCGGAGGTCATGAACCGGGTTTCGCTCGGCTGCGTGATCTTGGCGCGCATGGCAGCGCACGACGAGGCGGCGTCCAGGCCGACGCTGGTGACCAGGCCGGTGCGCCTGATGGCGATCTGAGGAGAGTTCATGGGCTCAAGCAGTCGATGGCTCGCGGGGGTTCATCGGCACCATCACGACCGGAATCGGGAAGTTGACGCGATCCCGCTGCTGCCACCACTCCCGCCCCTTCTTGCCCACCAGCACCTGGGCGATCTCGTGCATGTTCTTCCTCAGCGGCCGCGCCACCCGCCACGTCAGGCTGAACCGCTGCAGCTCCGGCTCGATCACGATGGTGTCCAGCGTCGCGGTGTAGTCCTCACGCGCCCCGTTCTTCGGAAACACGTGCACCGGCGCCACCAGGTTCGGGATCGTGAAGCGCGTCAGCCCGTCGGGCGTCAGGTTCGCCAGCGCCACCTCCACCGGCCCGCCGGCGAACGACTCCAGCGGCAGTTGCTGGTCGAGCGGCGCCGCCTGGAAATACTGCGCGTCGAAATCCGGCGGCAGGAAGGGGAAATGCTTGTCGAGCCACTCGTCGTCGTAGGTGCCCGCAAAGCGCGAGCGCGACGACCAGCCGCGCCCGAGCGGCCCGTACGACATCGGCGCGTAGTCGCTGTCGGGGTCGCTGACGCTGCGCCCGATCTCCTCGGTGCGCGGCAGCGGTTTGCCGTCGACCCAGGCCTTCTTCAGGTGCTTGTGGAAGCCCACGCCCACCGGGTTGGCCATGTAGGCCGCATGCTGCGACGGGTCTTCATGCGCCAGGTCGGCGCCGCCATAGGCCACGTCGTAGCTGATCGGCTGCGTGACGAACGGCTCGGCCGGCGCCGCGCGCAGCGTGACCAGCCCGCAATCCCATTGCCGCGCGCCGACCACCGCGATGCGCTTGCTCCAGCTGCCGATGCGGATGCCGGTCTCCACGCGCGTGGCCGGCCGGCCGTGCGGCGCGTGCGCGCTGCCCAGCAGCAGCACGTCCACGCGCGGCTTGCGCGGCGCGAAGTCGACCTCGTACACCGGTGCCGACAGCCCCGGCTCGCCGGTGAAGGTGTCGGCCGTCACCAGTGGCAACTGCTCGTCGTGCAGCGCGAAATGCGTTGCCGGCTCGCCGGCCTGCGGGAATCGGAAGGTGCCCTTGATGACGACCACGAGCGACTCGCGGCCGCTCCGCTCGAGCCCCATGTTGTAGCCCGCCGTCATGCGGGTCGCGTTGATCAGCTCCATGTGGGTACTGCCGCCGAGGGCTCAGTTCAGTTGCACCGAGCCGCCCTTGATGCGGTTGACGCCGGTGGAGCGGCTCGACACGTAGCTGCCCTGGATCAGCACCTTGCCGGCCTCGGTCAGCGTGATGCTGGCCTTGCCGCAGCGCAGCGTCAGCTCTTTCTTGGCGCTGACCAGCATGCGCTGGCCGTCGCTGTCGAGCTGCACCCGGTCGGGCCGGTCGGCCAGCGGCCAGCCGGCGGCCGGGCGCAGCACGCCGGTGACGATCGGCAACGCCGCATCGCCGTTTTCGAACATCAACGTCACCTGCGCACCGATGTGCGCGCCGTGCAGGTCGAGCACCGCGCGTGCGCGCAACGCGCTCGTGCCCGGCTGGCCGGGGTAGAGCACCAGCGGCGTTGCGCCGTCGTCGGTGATCGCGATCAGTTCGCCGATCACCACCGACGGCAGCGGTTCGCTGCGCAGCACCGCCGCGCGCGACTGCAGCAGCGGATGCAGCGCATCGACCGGGTCGCCGCTGGGGGTGGCTTCCTCGCGCGCATGCGCGTCGAGAAGTTGTTGGTCCAGCGTGTCGCGGCCGCTCATCGTGTGCCTCAGTTCTGCAGAATCTTGGAGCCCTTCATCACGATGTCGCTGCTCGCCTTCACGTTGATCTTGCCCGAGCCCTCCACCGTGATGTCCTTGCCCTTGATGGTGATCGTGCCGTCCTTCTTCATCGTGATGCTGGCGCTGCCGGTCTTCAGCGTGATGGAGTCGGCCGCCTCGAGGACGTAGTTCTTGCCCACCTTCAGCGTGTTGTCCTCGCCGATCGTGGTGCTGCGGGCCTTGGCCACCTGCACGCTCTGCTTGCCGCCGACGCTCAGGCTGCGGTCGGAGCCGACGTCGATGCTCTGCTTCGCGCCGATCGAGTGGCTCTCGTTGATGCCCACCGTGACCGAGCGCGTGGCGCCCACCGAGATGCTCTGCGCAGCGCCGACCACCACTTCCTGCGCGGCGCCGATCGCCACCGTCTCGTTGATGCCGACCGCGCGCGTGCGCTGCAGCGCCACCGTCTCGGTCTTGCTCGCGCCGATGGTCACGGTGCGGTTGCTGCCGATCGTGATCGTCTCGTTCGCGCCCACCGTCTCGGTGCGGTTCGCACCGATCGCGATGGTCTCGTTGCTGCCGACCTTCTCGTTGCGGTTAACACCGATCGTGATGTCTTCGTTGTTGCCGACCTTCTCGGTGCGGTCGACGCCGATCGTGATCGTCTCGTTGTTGTCGACGTTCTCGGTGCGGTCGTGCTTGACGTGCACCTTCTCGTCGCGGTCGATGGTCTTGCTGCGGTCGCGGCCGACCCACTTGGTCTCGTCGTTCTCGACCTCGGTCAGCTGGTCTTTCTCGGCATGCAGCCAGAGCTCTTCGGCGCCCTGCTTGTCCTCGAAGCGGATCGCGTTGGCATTGCCGTAGCCGCCACCCTTGCTAGAGCGCGTGAGAATCCCTGATTGAGTCGCATTGGCCGGCAAATCCCACGGCGGCATCTGCTCCGCGTTGTAGACCCGTCCCGTGATCAGCGGCTGATCCGGATCACCCTCCAGAAAATCAACCACGACCTCCTGCCCGATGCGCGGGATGTCGACCATGCCGAAGTTCTTCCCCGCCCACGGATGCGACACGCGCACCCAGCATGAACTCTTCTCGTTCTTCTTCCCGTACCGGTCCCAGTGAAACTGCAGCTTCACGCGCCCGAACTTGTCAGTGAAGATCTCCTCACCGCCTGGCCCCACCACCACCGCCGTCTGCGGTCCCTGCACGAAAGGCTTGGGCGTGACCCGCGCCGGACGAAACTGTTGAACCGCCGGGATGGCGGAGAACTCGCAATGCAGCCGTCCCGCCAAGTTGCCCGACTCGTAGCCATCCACCTGCGCATGCATCGACAGCGTAGTGATCAGGTACTGGTCGTTTTGATCCTTGCGCGGATGGTGGCTGAGCTTGAGCAAATGCCCGACCTCAATGCCATGCGCGTTAGATGCGCCCTGCAGCGTCTGGAACGGCGTCTGCAGTTCATCCATGCGGTCCTCGGCCCACTGCGAACCGTCGGCAGATTGCACATAGTCGCCCTGGAAGTCGAAGACCTCGTAGTCCGACAAGCTGTGCGACCGTGTCTTATCGGCCTTGACCTTGAGATCGGTCGAAGGGCGTTCGAAGTCGTAGCTCGTCAGCGCCACCTTGCCGCTGCGCACTTCGCGCGAGAAGCTCCACTGAGATATGCATTCGGTGTCGGGCGATGTATCGGCCCCCTGCTCTATGTAGGGCAGCGTGTCGCATGTCGGCGCCGCATCGTGAGCACTCTGCGAATCCATAAGCACCAGCTTGTGCTTGCCGTCGCTGTGCTCGAAGTACCAATAGATGCCCTCGTGCTCCATCAACCTCGCGACGAAGTTGAAATCAGTCTCGCGGTACTGCACGCAGTACACCCAGTTGCGATAGCTGCGAAACAGCTTGAACTCGAAGTCGGCAACGCCGTGGTCTTCGAACACCTTCTTGACGATGTCGGGGACGCTCTGCTCCTGGAAGATGCGGCAGTCGGCAGTGCGCGTCAGAAACCACAGCCAACTGCTCACCGTCGCCTGATAAGTGAAGTAGCTGCCGCGATGCACACCGGCGCCGAAGCGCGTCACGAACCCATTGATGTGGCGCTTGGCATCGTCGCGCAGCTGAATGGTCACCGTGACGGGTTTGCCGAGAAGATCCTCTGGCTTGATGTCAGGCTTCTTGCTGACCAAGCCGAGCTCAATCCCGCCGAGCATGCTTAGGCCCGCCGACAATCTCATCGACTCGAAAAGCAGGTCATCAGAAGCCAGTGGTGATTTGAGTGTGATCGGAGGCGGCATGTGGTGCACTCACCGCGCTCGAGCGGCTGACCACATGATCGGGTGCGGGCAGGCTGCAGAAAAGGGACGAAAGTCATGGAACGGATTCAGAGGCTGAGAGTTCGCCGACCCAGTCTTCGGCCTTCTTCAGATTCCAGACATTCCGAGCGTGGTCGATGAGGTCCTGATCTACGTCGTCCACCGGAAACGCAGACGCCAGCCCATTATTGAGGCCAACCCGGATTTCTCGAGCAATGTTGCCGACTTCCGAATAGCTCACGTTGGTGGCTCGACGCGCATCCATGGTGCGGCCGTAGACGCGTTGTCCACCGAGCAGAATCTCGTAATAAATGGACTCGGCCAGATGATCCGTGCCGCTTGCCAGCTTCGCCGACACCTTGATCTGCAGACCCTCCATGCGGTATTCATAGAGCACAGACTCGATGATGAGTTGCTCCGTGTTCTGAAAGCATGTCGCGGCAACCAGATTGTCGGGAACGTCCGATCCGCCGAGCCCGTGGGCCACCAAGTGGCACCACTCGTAGTTGATGGTGCTGTGCCCGCGCGTCCCGGCCGCGCCATGCCCGCGCCGCGCGTAGGCCGTGGCCGACAAGGCCTCGCCGAGTTCATCGCTTGTGGCCTGGGTCATCGCCACGGTGTGAGCCCTGGCGGGAACATAGGTGTGTGCGACGGTGCCGCTCTGCTCCTTCGTGCCTCCAAGGCCGGTGTACCAGGCCCACGCGCCTTCCTGCAGGGCCGCATTCATCAGCCCATGCCGGAACGACCTGACGCCGTGAGTGAAGAAGCCGTAGTTGCCTGTAGGCCGGCCATACAGCTTCATGCCCGCTCTGCCGATGGGCCGGTGGTACGGCTGTCCGCTTCGCGAATGAAAGGCCGCGGTCCAGTGGCCGCCACTGTCGTCCCGAATATGAAGCGTGCCATTGCGCACGTACAGGGCTGCAAACTGGTCGTTGGCCATCGTGCCGCGACTCGCTGATTCAACCGAAGTCGTAGCTGAAGTCGCCGTTAACCACGCCGAGGCGGACCCGACGCAACGACTCGCCCGCACTGAGCCGGCTCAGGTATTCGATCGAAATGCGCGGCAGCACGGTATTGGTCAGGATCGCATCGACCACCCGCCCGCCCGACTCCGCCTCGGTACAGCGCGACACCACCAACTTGACCACGTCATCGCCGTACTCGAAGGGAATGCCATGGTTTTCGGCCACACGCTTGCTGATGCGGCCAAGCTGCAAGCGCACGATGTTGCCCATCATCTCGTCCGACAGTGGGTAATACGGCACGACGACAAGTCGCCCCAGCAACGCCGCGGGGAACACCTTCAGCAGCGGCTCTCGCAATGCTTTCGCAATGCCTTCAGGCTCGGGCATCAGCTCCGGGTCGCGGCACATGTTCATGATCAGATCGCTGCCGACGTTGCTGGTGAGCAGGATGATGGTGTTCTTGAAGTCAATGCCGCGGCCTTCGCCGTCTTCCATCCAACCCTTGTCGAAAACCTGGAAGAAGAGTTCGTGCACGTCAGGGTGCGCTTTCTCCACTTCGTCGAGCAGCACCACGCTGTAGGGACGCCGACGCACGGCCTCGGTCAGCACGCCGCCTTCGCCATAGCCCACGTAACCGGGCGGCGAGCCCTTCAGCGTGGACACGGTGTGTGCCTCCTGGAACTCGCTCATGTTGATGGTGATGACGTTCTGCTCGCCGCCGTACAAGGACTCGGCCAGCGCAAGCGCCGTCTCGGTCTTGCCGACGCCCGATGTTCCGCACAGCATGAACACGCCGATCGGCTTGTTCGGGTTGTCGAGCCGGGCGCGCGAGGTCTGGATGCGGCGGGCGATGATGTCCAACGCATGTTTCTGCCCGATCACGCGCTGATTCAAGGTGTCGGCCAGCTTGAGCACGGCCTCCACTTCGTTCTTCACCATGCGCCCCACCGGCACGCCGGTCCAGTCCTGAACCACGCTCGCCACGGCCTGCTCGTCGACCGTGGGCAGGATCAGCGGCGAGTCGCCTTGCAGGTCGGTGAGCTTGCTTTGCAGGCCGATGAGTTCACGCAGCAGGGATTCGCGTTCGGCGGGGGTGAGTACTTCGGCGGGCATTGCCTGATCTTGAGAGTTCTCCCGTTCGCGCTGGCCCTTCGATACCTCAGGGCGAACGGGTTCTAACTTCGATTCGCGAGGCGAACCCTGTCCTGAGCCTGTCGAAAGGACAGCCGGACCCTTCGATACCTCAGGGCGAGCGGGTTGGGGCTTCGATTCGCGAAGTGAACCCTGCCCTGAGCCAGTCGAAGGGTCAGCCCGAACGGGTGTGGGTTTGTCGGGAACGACCATGGCGGTTTCTGCATCTACCGTACGCGCCCGCAACTTGGCCCGAATGTCGAGGATCCGGTCGACCACCGCCCTCTCCTCCTCATGCCGCCGCTGCAACACCGACAACCTGGTCTCTTCGTCATCAATGGCGCGGATCGTGCGCTTGCGCCGCGCGCCCACGTCGATGCCGATGGCCTCTTCGCGTCCGATGATCTCGCGCTCGACCTTCAATGCCTCCAGGCGTCGCTGGCAGTCCTCAAGCTCCGCAGGTGTCGCATGCTGGCTCACCGCGACACGTGCGCAGGCCGTGTCGAGCAGGCTCACCGCCTTGTCGGGCAGTTGCCGCGCCGGAATGTAGCGATGCGACAGCCGCACCGCCGCGGTGATAGCCTCATCGAGCAGCGCGACGCGATGATGCTTCTCGAGTATCGACGCCACGCCGCGCAACATCAGCACCGCTTTCTCTTCGCTGGGCTCGTCGACCTGCACGACCTGGAAACGACGCGTCAGTGCAGCATCCTTCTCGATGTGCTTCTTGTATTCGGCCCATGTCGTTGCCGCGATGGTGCGAAGCTTGCCGCGCGCCAGCGCCGGCTTCAGCAGATTGGCCGCATCACCCGTGCCAGCCGCACCGCCCGCGCCGATCAACGTGTGAGCTTCGTCGATGAACAGAATGATGGGCTTAACCGAAGCCTGCACCTCATCGATCACCGAACGCAGCCGGTTCTCGAATTCGCCCTTCATGCTCGCCCCGGCCTGAAGCAAGCCAATGTCGAGCACGTGCAGAGACACATCCTTCAGCGACGGCGGCACATCACCCCGGGCCAAGCGAAGTGCGAAGCCCTCCACGACTGCCGTCTTGCCGACCCCTGCTTCACCGGTCAGGATGGGGTTATTCTGCCGGCGACGCATCAAGATGTCGACGATCTGGCGGATCTCTTCATCCCGGCCGGACACCGGATCGATCTCGCCATTGCGGGCGCGCTCGGTCAGGTCCACCGCATATCGCTTGAGCGCCTCCTGCTTGCCCATTGCCGCGGGCGCGATGGCGCCGCTGGCTTCTCCTGGCTCACCACTGCCATCGCTTGCGCGCTGGCCTTCTTCCGGCGAGCCGCTGAGGATGCGCGCGAAGTTATCAGTCAAGTCTTCAAGCTTGATGCGGTCAAACTGCTTCGAAATCGTCATCAACGCGCTGCGCAACGAAGGTGTCTTCAGCATTCCCACGATCAGATACCCAGTGCGTACCTGCGTGTCGCCAAACATCAGTGAGCCATAGACCCAGCCGCGCTCGACCGCGTTCTCGATCCAGCTCGACAGGTCGGTCACCGAACTGGCGCCTCGTGGCAAGCGATCCAGCGATGCCGTGAGGTCGCTGGCCAGCGCCGCGGTATCGATCCCGTAATGCTTGACGATACGGTGCAGGTCCGAGTCCTGCGTGTTCAGTATCTGCACCAGCCAATGCTGCAATTCCACATACGCGTTGCCGCGCAATTTGCAGAACACCGTGGCGCCTTCGATGGCCTTGTACGCCAGCGGATTGAGCTTGCCGAACAAGGCGGTGCGCGAAATTTCAAGCATGGTGAACTCCATGGCGAAGAAGGAAAGAGGTGTCGGGACGCAGCCGCAAATCGCCGCGGTCGCGGCTGCGGCCCATGCGACCGATCCATGTCGTCAGCCCCAGCCGCACCTTTTTCGAAAGGCGGGGCTCAGGCACTTCGGCGTGCGCCAGAACGAGTTGCACGTCCCATCGCAAGTCCAGGCCGGTGTACTGCTGCACCCAGTCGCGCAGCGCGAGCCACGCGCGTCCACCTGGCAGGAAGTCGTGGTACTGCGCCAGGGTCAAGGGTCCCAGGACGATGCGGAACTTGAACTGGTGGTCGCGAATTTTGTTGCCGCTGGTGGCGGTGCTTCCCAGCAGCGCCGCTGGTGCCCGCGTGCGTTCGGGCCGGCTGCGTGCGAAGCCGAGCCGGCTGCGATCGTCGCTATCCAGGAGCAACCATTGCGCTACGTGCTGCTCGATGCGCACCGGCACGCCGAAGTATTGCGACAGCAGCTTGGTAAGACCCTCCGGATGCCGGCTGCGCGAGCCCAGCAATCCGGCCTGGAATAGCCGGGCTTCGAGCGGCACGCTGCTGTTGCTTCTCACGTCCCCATCGAAGCCAAAGCTCGAACCCAACCAGGCCGCGAAGCGATCGTCGTTCGGCCTGTCGCGATGCACCACCGGCTGCGCTTGCGCCCACGCGCGATAGAACAACGCCAGCAAACGGTGATGAAAGACATCCAGAAAGCGCGCAAGGGTCGGGTCGTTGCGCAGTCGCAGGCGCTCGCGCGTGTACTCGGTCAGATGCAGCGGCATCGGGCCCTGCGGACCCAGCAGGCCGAAGAAGCGCACGCCCAGTCGCGGCACCACAGCATCGGCTTCGAAGCTCTCGATCGCGGCGGGCGCGAAATCGAGTTCGGCGTCCTGGCCCAGTCGCAGCGCTTCCTGCGATGGTCGAAGTGCTTGGCCGAAACGCGGCCACTGGGGGTGAAGCAACTCCACTCGCCGCAACACAGCGAAGAAGTCATGACCACGCGGATCAGCCTGCAAAGCATCGAACAAGGCTGCCAGCGCGGCGTCGTTTCGCACTTGATCGGCCGGCGCGGAAGCCAAACGTCCCGCGTCACGCTTCACACCGTCTCCCGAAGACCGGTGCGCGGCGGCCAGCGCATGACCTCGCCACGCTGCGACGTGCGCAGAGTGAGTTGCGTGAAGCTGTTGATGGCTGCGTGGCGGGCGAAGAAGCGTTCCAGCACGCTCGCGAACAGGAAGGCGCTCGTGCCCTGATAGGCCATCTCGTCCAGCTCCAGCACGATCTCCACACCGGTTCCAAAGGTGAGCGGCCCCTTGACCGGCAGTCGCCGCACCACCGAACGCGCTTGCAAGCCCTGCACGCCTTCGACCTGTCGCATCCAGCCTGAATCTTCCTGTGGTGCGTACAGGCCAAGCATGGTGCGCAGCGAGGCGGCGGCGCGCTGCGGTGTCTCGCCTACCAGCGAGAGGTGGTTGAGCGTGAGATGGTTCACCAGGCTCCAGCCGAGCTCGCCCACTGGACGCCTGGTGACGGGACGCGTGGGCCCGCGCAGCACATCCACGCGCGACACCGGTCCGGGCGACTCCAGGCGCCATTGCTGCGTCCTGCCTGCGACAGGGCCATGCGGCAACAAGGCCGGCAAGTCGCGGTTGCTTACCCAGGCCGAGACAGAAAGTTGCCGAACGTCCTCGCGGTAAGGCGCATGCCGCGGGTCGACCAGCGACACATAGACCTCTTCGCCGATGTACGAGGACCGCGACCCGTGCTGCTTCTGTCGTGGCGACAAGAGGCGCGGTTCGCGGCGCACGGTGTAGTGGCCGTGAGCCTCGCCTCGCGCTGTCGCCGGGCCTTCGTGATAGGTCGCGTACAGCGGCAAGAATTCTTGTTGCGCCACCAAGCCGGTCCCGAAGCCAGTCACCGATGTGATGCTGTGCACCTCGTAATCCATGGGGCGTGTGCGATCGGGCACCACGTGGTATTCCCATGTGCCAGGTCCGACCTGGATGCGATCGAGCCGCTTCTGGAAGAGGTTGATGGCAGGCGTGCAAAACAATGACAGGCTTTGCGCGTCGATCAGAGCCTCGAGAGCGCCATCGCCGCGCTGCAGGAAAACGATCAACTCGACCTCGTCGCTGGCCACCTCCGCCAGTCGCGCTGCAAGATCAGTGAATTCGAAGAAGAGAAGACGTTGCGGCATGGCCGCTTCTTCCTGCAGCAAGCGGTAGCCGGAGAAAGCACGCAATGACTCGGGCAACAGTGCTTCGTCCGCAGCAAAGCCCACGGGCCGCACACTGTCGGCACCCCGCCATTGATTGACTGCAGATGTGCCCTCGTCACTTGCGCCGCTGCGCACCAGAGTGCCCGCAACCGTGCCTTGCACGAGTTCGTGCAGGCGAAAGGCCACGTCGTCAGGCGCGCTGATATAGAAAGTCAGACGGTCCATGTCCAACTGATTGAACAGCAATCCACCACCGCAGCGCAGCCGGACGCGTAGGCCGCCGCGGGTGCCTTGCGCCTGCGGCAATCGCGCCATTGGCAAGTCAGGTGCGTAGTTGAAGTACTGCGCGCTCACGAGTTCGATCGGCCACAACGTGACCTCATGAGCCGTGCGGAACTCACAGTGCGTGTCCTGCCCGCGCGCGATCTCGGACATCAGAGAACTGCCCCGCGCAAGCGCATAACCCTTCACCAGATTCGGATCAGCAGGGTCCACACCGAAGCGAGCAACCATCATCGATGGCATCGGCGCAAGGAAGTTCGGGTAGGTTGCCTCCAGCAGATGAGCAATCAGCCGCGGCTGCTCGGCATCGATCTTGAGCTGCACGCGCGCGGCGAGGAAGGCGAAGCCTTCGAGCAGCCGCTCGACGTACGGATCGGTGACTTCCATCCCCTCCATGCCGAGCCGCGACGCGATCTTCGGGAACTCGCGCGCGAACTCGGCGCCGACCTCGCGCAGGTGCGTGAGCTCGTCGGAGTACAGGCGGAGAAGACGCGGGTCCATCGAAGATGGCAACAATCACTTGCGGGTCGTCGAGGAATGTGATCCGTGCTGGGTTCCCTCATCAATGAAGCTCTTGTGCAACTGGCTGCAGGACACGCTCAGTCCGTCTTCTTTGGCATTCAATTGAGATCCCGTGCCTGAATGCGCTGATCCGTCCTTGTGGTAGGGGGCGTGGTAGAGAACGGTCCAGGTCTTCACCTTGCCCTTCAAGGAGTCCGCAAGACCTCTGATGGCTGGACTGCATTTGGCATTGCAGGGGCTAGCTGCGGTGATGATACTGATGTGCTCAGGGCATCCGGCCTTTGCCCATAGACCCTGGAATTCCTGACACATTCTCTGCTCAGCATCGGCACTTTTCCCGGCCGAGACTCTCGCAAATCCGGTCCGATGCAAGTGATTCACATCGCCGTTGGAGAGAGCGGTCAGGTCGATGTTCTGCAGAGGGCTATTCGTCTTTGATCCTGTCCCTGATTCGAATACCCAAACTGGCCCTTGATCGCCAAGCTCGAGGATACAGAACAGGTTGTTCTTATTGTCTTTGCAAAGAGCGTTCGCAAGTCTGGTGATGAAAGTCATCAAAGCTCCTTACGCGGTCATATTCAAAAGTGACGACCTCAGGACCGCGCGCCCCTGGAGTGCACCCGCTCAAAGTCACTATCTCTAACATTCACCTGCCCCGCCTCCAGGTCCAGCTGCGTTCGCAGCAATATTTCCAGCGGCACCGGCTGCGACCACAAGTGGCCGCGGATCTCGAATTCGATGACGTTGTGCGTGTCGAGCACCGTGGTGGCCTCGAGCGCTCGAACCTGCAAAGTCTCCGGCAGGATGCGCGGCTCGAAACGCACGATGGCTTGGCGTATTGCCGTTTCGAGCACGCTCACGTCCAACTTGGACGCGAGCTGACCGGACAACGCCGGCAGTCCGAAATTGAGCACACTGTCGGCAAGCATCGGATAAACGTCCGCTGCTTGGCCGAGCGGCTGCACTGCATTGAACAGCGCGCCGAGATCGCGCAAGACAGCTTGTCGCAACTCCGCCTTCGACATTACACGGTGGTCTTCGGCTTCCTCGCGATCACCCCGACTGTCGTCCGTCAATCGGTCCAGCAGTGCGGGCTGCAATCGGTTTCGAATGTCGACAGGCATGACGTGCTCTTGTTCAGTGCAATGTGTCAGCCGGCAACGCCGACTGCAGCACGATTTCCCGTGCCTCGAGCAAGCCAAGTTCCGCGGTGTCAGTGATAAAGACACGCTGCCCCATCCCGCGGAACTGCTCGCGCCCGATGGCCAACCACTCGGTCCTGCGCGAGAGCTGCAGTGCGCCGTCGGACTGAGCGCCCGAGCCCGGGTAGCGCGAAGGAATCAGCGCCACCGTGTCGCCACCGTTCGAGAAGTCCAGATGCGCCGGCACCCACACCAGGTCGCGCAGGTCAGTCGGCGCTTCGATGCGCACTTTGGTCAATGCAGAAAACGGCAACCAGCCGTAGCGACCATTGATCACAACCTCCAGCACCGGACCAAGCCTCGAGTCTGCGTCGGCAATCCAGTCGAACGCCGCCCCGTCAAGCTTGCCCGAAGTGACCGGAGCCGCCTCGAACGCGTCTTCACGCAGCCGGACCGCAAACTCACCATCGCCACAGGCGTCTGCCTGAAGCGCCTCGACCAGTGACACGACCCAGGGTTGCGGCTGTCCGAAGACGATCGGCGTGGTCCTGCCGGCAAACACCGCTTCACGAACCGCCTCGCACTGCAGCGCCTCGCGATACGTGTTGACCATGGCAAGGGTGCCTGCATCCATTTCTCCGCAGACCTGCAACTGGTTGAGTGCGCGCTGCCATTGGCCGAGCACGCACAGCAACTGAAAAAGGAAGACGCGCAGCTTCGGGTCGGCGGCGCGCTCTCGCACCTGTCGCTGAAGCAGCTCCAACGCGCCTTGCGGATCACCTGCTGCCAGGAGTTCTTCTGCAGTAGTCATGGTCACGCGGGCAAGACTTCGTCGCTGAACGAGAACGAGCCGCCGCTCGCACCCGTGCCCTGCTGGCGCTTGTATTCAATGTCGATCTTCGTGAAAGCGAAGACCACCTTCTCAATCGGACGACCCTGCGCATCGACGTCAATGTCGATGTTCACCACGCGTGCGCCGTTGAGCGTCATGCGGTAGTAGTCGAGCGCCTCACCGCCCGCCTTTCGCATTGCAAGCGTGGCTTCCTTCACTTCGTCGTTGGTGGCGAGAGCACTGAGCAATCCGGTCGATGCTGAATCGACGCCCTTGATCACCACCAATTGCTTGTACGACCGGCGCGCAGTGGCGGCGGTTGATCCAATCGCCGATCCTGCCTGTGCACCCCAGCTCCATGCATGGACCTCGATGTCATCGGCATGGCCTTCAGTGCGGCTTTCGCCTTTGATCTTGCCGGCGCGCTTGGTCTGCACGTGCAGAAAGATGTCCGAGCCTGCGCCGCTCGCAATCTCGTTCGATGACATGGGATGGTTTCCTTCAGCGTGCGCCGGGAACAGCCGCGAGCAACAAAGGGCGCACACCGCTTCACCCGGGACGACGACAGGCGTCGCCCCGGAGAAAGATGGCGCCCTGCCCCGTTAGGACATGGCCCGGAATGATTTTCCGTTTTGGGGCGCAGGGCGGGATGCGATGCAAGGCGCTACTGGCGCCGTGTGGCGAGCCACACAAGCGAGGAGCAACGCCGCAGCGCGCCCGCCCTGCGCCCCCAAAACGGGAAATTGTTTTGGGCTATGTCCTTAGCTCGCCTTATTGGTGGTGACGTCCCAGCCGCTGGCGATCTCGCCGCCAAGCGAACCGTCGGGCTTTTGTTCCTTGTACTTGTATTCAATCTTGCCGAAGTTCAGCGACACCTGGTCCATCGGAATGATGTCCGATCCGGCCGAGCCGCCCGTCTGATAGGAACTGACGAGGGCACTGGTAAGCACGATGGTCAGGAACTCTTGCTGCTCCTTGCCCGCCTTGCGGCAAACGAGCGTTGCCGACTTGATGTGCTCGCCTGTGCAGCAGGCCTTGAAGAGATTGGGTGAGGCCTTGTCGGTCTTCTTCACGAAGTTGAAGTCCTGCAGCGCCACCTTTCCGCTGCCGCCACCGCCGCCGCTGGAGAACGCGCCGGCATTGGTGCCGCCGAAGCTCCACGATTCGAGCTCGATTTCGTCCTTGTGCTTGTCATCGGTGGATTCACCTTTGATGCCATCGAGCTTCAGAAAATAGTCTACGTGTGCCATGTGTAAGCCTCCTAGAGTGTTGAGCGTCGTTCCGTCGATCCATCAGGGCCCTATCGAAAAACACACACGACGCGCATGTGCTCCCTGCTGTTATGTCATTCGCTATGTCTTTCTTCTAAGCAGCCTTCTGCGACGGCAGCTTCGAGACCAGCCGCAGCGACACGGTCAGTCCTTCGAGCTGATAGTGCGGCCTCAAGAAAATCTTCGACGTGTAGTAGCCGGGATTGCCGGGTATTTCCTCGACCGTGACTTCGGCGGCTGCGAGCGGCTTGCGCGACTTCACTTCCTCCGACGAATTGGCCGGGTCGCCGTCCACGTAATTCATGATCCATTTGTTCAGCCAGCGCTGCATGTCGTCGCGCTCCTTGAACGAGCCCACCTTGTCGCGCACGATGCACTTCAGGTAGTGCGCGAAGCGGCAGCAGGCGAAGAGATACGGCAGCCGCGCCGCGAGGTTCGCGTTGGCGGTGGCGTCGGGGTCGTCGTACTCGTCGGGCTTTTGCAGCGACTGGGCGCCGATGAAGGCAGCGAAGTCGGAGTTCTTGCGGTGCAAGAGCGGCATGAACCCGTTCTTCGCAAGCTCCGCTTCGCGCCGATCACTGATCGCGATCTCGGTGGGGCACTTCATCGCCACGCCGCCCTCGTCGGTCGGGAAGGTGTGAGTGGGAAGCCCCTCCACCGCACCGCCCGACTCGATGCCGCGGATGCGCGAACACCAGCCGTACATCTTGAACGAGCGATTGATGTTGACCGCCATCGCATAAGCCGAATTGGCCCAGGCGTAAGCACCGTGCTCACCGCCCGCCGTCTCCTCCTCGAAGTCGAACTCCTCGACCGGACTGGTCTTGGCGCCGTAGGGCAGCCGGGCCAGGAAGCGCGGCATCGCAAGGCCCACATAGCGAGAGTCCTCCGACGATCTCAACGAGCGCCAGGCGGCATATTCCGGCGTGGTGAAGATCTTGGTCAGGTCACGCGGGTTGGCGAGTTCCTGCCATGAACCCATTTGCATCAGCGTCGGGCTCGCCGCCGCGATGAAGGGTGCGTGTGCCGCTGCGGCCACCTTGCTCATTTCACCCAGCAATTCGGTATCTGGCGGACTGTGATCGAAGTAATAATCGCCAACAAGGCAGCCGAAGGGCTCGCCGCCGAACTGACCGTATTCCTCTTCGTAGATGCGTTTGAACAGCGGGCTCTGGTCCCAGGCCGTTCCCTTGTAGCGCTTGAGCGTCTTGCCGAGATCGAGCTTGGAGATGTTGAGCACGCTGATCTTCAGCATCTCGTCGGTTTCGGTGTTGTTGACGAGATAGTGCAGCCCGCGCCACGCGCTTTCGAGCTGCTGGAAGTCGGCGTGATGCAGGATGGCGTTCACCTGCAGCGACAGCCTGCGGTCGAGCTCGGCGATCATCGCCTCGATCGACATGAGCACGTCGCTGCCGATCAGGTTGGTCTGCGAGAGTGCCTGCTGCGCCAGCGTCAGCACCGCCTGTTCGACCGCTGACTTGGCATCGTTCGATTTCGGCTTGAATTCCTTGTTCAGCAGCGCGGCGAATTCGCTGCCCTGGAACTCGATGCCTTGCAAGGCAGGCGGTTGTGTGAGGGTTTCTTCAGCCATGGTGCATCCCATTCAAATGTTGTGGCAGCGGGCGGCCACCAGTTTTCACCCTCTTCTCGTGGGTGGAGGCCTTGGCGGCAGTGACGAGATGGTTCACGACTGTTCCGCCGGCTTGCGCGCGTCTGCCAGCGACTTGAGCAAGGCCTCGTCCTTGATCACCTTCGCGATCAACTCCTCCGCGCCGGTCTTGCCATCCATGTAGGTCACGAGATTGGCAAGCTGCTGGCGCGCATCGAGCAACTGCTTGAGGCCCTCGACATTGCGCGCGATCGCAGCAGGCGAGAAGTCATCCATGCTCTCGAAGGTGATGTCCACCGCGAGGTTGCCCTCGCCAGTCAGCGTATTGGGCACCTGGAAGGCCACGCGCGGCTTCATCGCTTTCATGCGTGCATCGAAGTTGTCGACATCGACTTCGAGGAACTTGCGGTCCGACATCGGCGGCAGCGGCTCGCTGGGCTTGCCCGACAGGTCGGACAGCACGCCCATCACAAAAGGCAGTTGCACCTTCTTCTCGGCGCCGTACAACTCAACGTCGTACTCGATCTGCACCCGCGGCGCGCGGTTTCGTGCGATGAACTTCTGGCTGCTGGTTGCCATGATGGGCTCCTTGGGTAGGGACTACGATTGACTCGTGCCTGCGAGCTTCTCAATCTGGTTCAGGCCGTCCGGAACAAGATCGCGAATGATGTCGATGAAGTTCTTGCTCATCAGCCGCTGCGAACGGCGGATCAGGAGCGGCGCCGGATTGCTGGGCTCGTTGCGCTCGATCCATTCGCACACGCGGTCTAGGGCGCGGATGGCGTCCTCGCGCGAGGCAATGACGCCTGCGACGCGCACAGGGGGTGCCGCGCTGTGTTCACCGTTCGCGGCGGCGTCGACGGATTCGCTACTCGCTTTGCGCGCCGCCTCGGCCACGCGCTGCATCAGCTTCTTGAGCGGCGCAAGTTCCGGACTCTGTCTGGGCTCCAGCCGCTTCTCGAGCACGTTTGCAAGACCCTGCACCGCATTGAATCCGCCTTGCATGTTCGTGGCCAGCGAAGGCGCCTCGGCAAGTGCGGCGCTCACGCCTTGCAGCACGCCGTCTTCTGTCGGCACCGCTTCCCCGGGCAATGGATCGGCATGGCCAAACGCGAGCTCGATGTCGCGCACCGTGATCGCGCCGCGCTTGCCGGTCAGACTCGCAGAACGCAGGTCAGCCAGTCCGGCACTGGCGTGCACCAGAGAACTCAAGGCATTCATGCGAGCGGTCGGATCGTTGTTGTCGCTGGCGTCGAGCTGCGGGTGCACGTGCTCCCAATGCCGCTCAACCAAGCCATGCACCAGTTGCAGCCCGCGCACTGCGCCCGCCAAGCCGTCTACGCGCGCGCCACTGCGCGCCAGCCAGGCTGCAATCCGCAGGTCGCGGGTGCGCGCAGCAAGCTGCAGTGCCTGCTCATGCACAGCGCGCCAGTCCGGCTCCTGCGCCGGGATCAGCGTGTCGCCGTACTGCTGTTCCGGTTTGCCCGCGGCCGACTCCTGCAAGCACAGGAATGCGGCGTCGTACTCAAGGTCGACGCCACAAGGTGCGTCGCCCGCGATCGGGGACAACAGAGACTCCAAATCGACATCTGGCATGGGAGCAATCGGACCATTGAAGGGGCGTCAAGGCACTCTAGATGTGCGGTGACGCACGCACAGTGGTCGAAAGTCACTTCGCCCGGCCGTCATCCCAAGGATGAGGGGGTCAGAGGCTGAGAGGATTTCGAGCGTGTCCGAGCAGCCCGGCCCTCACCCATCTCTCCCCAGAGGGGAAAGGAGCCAATACAAGACCTTGAAAAAAGGGGTGCCTCTCAGCCTCTCAGCCTCTCAGGCGGCGAAGGGGGTCAACTGCACGTCAGGACACGAGGCCTCGCATGGCATTCAACAGCTTGCGCGGCTGCACCGGCTTGAAAAGCACTGGGTGTCCGCTGTCGGTAGCGCGGCGCATTTCCTCATGAGAGGTGTCGCCTGTGACAAGAATGGCGGGCATCTCGCAGCCACATTCGCGTCGCACCGCTTCGATCGCGGCTATACCGTCCGGTCCTTCGCTCAAGTGCAGGTCTGACAGGATCAGGTCGGGCGGCAACTCGAGCGTACGCACGATACTTCTTGCGTCCTCGACGGTGCCCGCAGTCAGCGTCTGGTAGCCCCACTCCTCAAGCAGCAGTCTCAAGCCCTCGCGGATAGGTTCCTCGTCGTCGACGATCAGCACAGTGCGCGGTTGCAAGGCCGGCATCGGAAGCGTGTCGGCGGCCGCGGTGACGTCCTGGATTTCCGGCAAGGCGCCCTGTGCGATACCGATGCGGAACATGGTGCCCCGCCCTGGCTGCGACGTCACAGTCAGGCTGTGTCCGAGCAGTCGTGCCAGCCGCTTGACGATCGCCAAGCCCATCCCGAGCCCTTGCGTACGCAAGCGTTGGCCGCGGCCCGCCTGATAGAACTCGTCAAACACGCGCGGCAATTCGGCTGGCCCGATTCCAACGCCTGTGTCCCAAACCTCCACGTTGAAATGGGTCTGCGTGGTGCGCGCCACCACCACGATGCCACCTCGCTCGGTGTACTTGATGGCGTTCTGGATCAGATTGCCCAGAATGCGCTCGAGCAGTTGCGGGTCGCTCGTCACGGACTTGCCACCAGGCGAGAACCGCAGGCCCAGCCCCGCCAACTCGGCTTGGCCGGCAAAGTGCATGTGCAAACGGCGGAATAGATCGCGCAACGGAAAGTGCTGGAAGTTCGGCTCGACCGTACCTGCATCAAGCCGCGAAATGTCGAGCATGGCGTAGAACGAGCGATCCAGGCCGTCGATCGAGCGCACAACATTGCGCACCAAAGGCTCGTCGCTGGTGCCTTGAAGCCGCTTTTCCAATGTGGCCGCAAAAAGACCCAAGGCGTGCACGGGCTGGCGCAGGTCGTGGCTCGCGATCGCGAGAAAGCGGCTTTTTTCCTGATCGGCACGCAAGGCATCGTCGCGGGCGGCCTCGAGGATGCGAATGCGATCCTCACGTTCGATCGTGCGAGTCGCGTGGCGCAGCCACAAACGGTAGTGCGCGGTCGCGACCACGCCCGCGGCAACGCTGAGCAACAAGCCAGTGACGGCGATGTCGGGCGACGTCGCCGCACTTGTCGATGGCAGCAACCATTCGGCCAGCGCCGGCGACAGCGGCAGTGCAATGGCCACCGACCTTGGCCATGGCATGGATGAGAACGCCGCCGCGCCAGTCAACGCCACCGCGCCGAACGTCAGCATCAACAGCTGGCGCTCCAACGGCGGCTCGACCGGCAGCGGCAGCCATGGAATCACGGCCACGACGAGCATGGCCGCGATGCCCAGGCCTGCAACGGCACCGCGCTGCCGGCGGGTGTCGCGCAACGGTATACGACACCTTGCACCAAGCCACGCCAGGGCCAGCCATGCGCCGGCGACGGCCGATGCAGCCCAGGCCCACGCATCGCGCCAGAACGAGGCCTCGAGCAGCATCACACTGCTGACCAGGGTCACAACGAAGCTGGCAAGAACCATCGGTGTCGCCGAGATGGCGGCAGCAAGCGCCTCGTCGCTCAATCGCCTGCGCATGGCACGGCGTTCGGCATGCAGCGGCGAGACAGGCTCGCCTGCGCCGCTGCCGGACATGCCCGAGACGGCTACAAAGACGGCACGCCGTGCCTCGTTCGACGGGGCTATGGACCGGGACGTCCCGACAGCGTCCGCGACGATCGACACGTCAGCGGAACAAGCTGACCATGTGCGAGCGCGACTTGACGTCCAGCGCGAGCAGCAAGGATGACACGTAGTTCTTCACCGTGCCGAGCGAGAGGTGCATCGAGTCGCTGATTTCCTGATTGGTGCAACCGGAAAGCACCAGCTCAAGAATCTCGAGGTGCCGCGGCCCCAGTTCGGCAACGCGGTCGTACATCGCCGACGAAGGAAAGCGCGGGAACAAAGCGCTGCCCGGAACGAAACCGTGCGACTGCGGCCCGCCTTGTGGCCACAGCAATGCCGACAGCGTGGCATGCATCTCGGAAGTCACGACACCCTTGGGAACGTAACCGACGGCGCCCAAGGCGCGCGCCTGTCGGACGACGAACTCGTCCTGCGTTGCGCTGAAGACCACGATGCGTGCGTGCGGATGCACCTGTATGAAGTGCCGCAGACCCTGCAAGCCCTTGCAGTCGGCCAGGTTCAAGTCGAGCAACACCGCGTCGATGTGGCTTTCGCTCTCGTAGATCACCAGCGCTTCCTGCAGCGAACCGGCCTCCAGCCATTCGATGGGCACGCCCTGCAGTTCGGTATACAGCGCCTTCACACCGTAGCGCACCAGTTCGTGGTCATCCACCAGCAAAAGCTTGCGTGGTGTACTTGCGGCCGGATGTGCTCCAGCCGTCAAGTTGGCCATCATCAAGTCAGACGCCAACATCGTCGTGTGCATTATTCATATCCTTCTATGCCGGATCTACGCGAACCATCGAGACCCAACATCATCAGGACGCCCCACCCTACCCTGGGATGGATGCTAGACGATGAAAGTGACGTTTGCATCATCAAACTCATGGAGACCCGCGGAGAGCCTCCATTCAGTCGTGACAGGACGTTTCGAAACGCGGGCCGGTGACGAGCCAGCCAAGGAAGATTGAAGGTGAATGATCAAGGGTAAACCACTAAGGGTTTACACTAATCACTTCGCCAAAAGGCTTTTGCAGGGCTCTGAACATGCTGTCGATCTTCTTATGCAGCGCCGCCGTCCTTGTCGTTGGCGCAGTCGCCTTCTACAAGCTTCGTCATTTGCGACTCGACCGTTCGAACTCGAACATTGAGTGATGTGTTCTGCCGAGGGAGGAGGACCCGAAGCATCACGCGCTGGCAAGATAGTTCATGTCCTGAGGGCACACAAAGCTATTCGAGGCCCCTGACGCTCAAGTCCAAAGTGGACGCTTCGACCAGCGTGCCAAGCATGCGCGCGGTTGGCAACCCGATCAGGCCGAGGGCAACGGCGTGTCCAATGGCTTCGCACTTGCGCCTGACTCCAAATTTCTTCTTGGTCCGCTCAAGGTGGTAGACGATAGTCCACTCCGAAAGCCCCAATAGCTGACCGACCTCCCATGCCGTCTTGCCGGCAGCGCTCCAATGCAGGCATTCGATTTCGCGCTTGGTCAATGTGGCGCGCGGGTCAGCGCTGGCAGCTTTGATCATGATTGACCTTCAACGAAGGAAATGGATGGTCACGACTTTACGGAGACCCATGGCGGCAAAAAGCCGCGAATGCGAATCCATCATCGCAATTGCGAAGTTGCAGCACTGCGAGAACTGCAGAGTCCCGGCTCCTCCTCCGTAAGGATTCCTTTACACAAGCTCACCATTCACCATCAGAGTCGACTGATTCATCCCTTTTGGCAATGTGAGTAAGTCATGACATTCCAAATTCATTCCTATCATCCGCGCTCCGCGAGGGTGGCAGGGCCGCTCGTCGCTTACCGAGTCAATCAACAAGGAAGAACGATGACGATTGCAAGATTGCTGGGAACCGTAGCGCTTGGGCTGTTTGCCAACATGGCGGGGGGCATGGCCCATGCTCAAGACAAGGGCGAGTGCGAGGTCCACTACACGCGCACCGCATGTCCTGGCAAGGAGGCAGAGAGTTTCGCCAAGTGCGAAGGAAAGGCATCTTGCAACAAGCGCGTAGAAACGGCGGCGACCCCGCAAGCCTGCCAGACCGTCGCTCTTAAAGCCTGTGCAAATGACAGACTCGATGTCACAAAGAGCAAAGTGATCACGGCGGTGTTCAAGGGACAGGCTTTGAAGAGCGCGACAGGCAAGGCCGATTTCTGCATGGACTACGAAAAGCGCGCCGCTGAATTTGACAAGTGCGGCAAGTAGAAGGGACAACCGCTTTGTCGAGATGATGCGGGCACCCTCAGAGGCTGAGAGTTTTTCGATCATGCCCGCTCATCACGCCAAAAGCCCCCTGCTCGTCGTTGCACATGCTCGCCATAGCCAAGAAGCTCGCCTGTGATTCAACGAAACTCCCCGTGCTTGCTCGCGTTGTTGGCGCTGTTCACCACTCTCTTCTGCGTTCGCGCAGATGCGGCGCCTGCCAAGTGCGTCACTGACTGCACACCGCGCATCGGCATCGTGTCGGCCTTTGGAGAGGAAGCCGACATCCTGATCGCGCAGGCAGGCCAAAAGCGCGAATACAAGATCAACGGCAATCGCTTCACGACCGGCACCTTGCGCGGCAATCGCGTAGTCATCGTGTTGAGCGGCGTGAGCATGATCAACTCGACCATGGTCACGCAACTGTTGCTCGATCACTTCCGCATCGAACGCTTGCTCATGAGCGGGATCGCAGGCGGCATCAATCCGAATCATCACGTGGGCGACGTGATGATTCCCGAGCGCTGGGCAATGCCGCTGGAGGTCTACTGGAACCACGATTCAAGCTTGCCGGCGCCGTGCGGCGAGGCCGGCAATGTGGGTTGCCTCGGACTCAAGCTCGCCAGCCCCGAAGGGCGCGCATTGCCGCCATTCAGCCTGCCCTCAGCATCCACGGGCCTCTTCATGCGAGAGAACTTCGTGATGACTGCGGGCAATGCGCCACGCGGCGAATTCCGCTTCGACTATGAAGTCGATTCAGCCATGCTCTCGGTGGCACGTTCGATTCAGCCTGCCTTGCAGCGATGCGGTCCGAAAGCAACAAAGGGCGCCACAAGCGAACCCGATCCGAAGCTGTGTGTCACCACGCAGCCTCGCCTCGTCGTTGGTGGCCGGGGCGTGTCGGGCACAGCCTTCCTTGCAAATCCTCATTACCGAAGCTATCTCTTCGAGCAGTTGCAAGCACAGACTTTCGAGATGGAGACCGCCGCCCTCGCCCACGTGGCTTATGCCAATCACGTTCCCTACATTGCATTTCGCAGCCTCAGCGATCTGGCCGGCGCGGAAGAATTCAATGCCGACGTGGGAGCGCTGTTCGCAAGCGGGCTCGCTGAAGCCAACGCATCGGCCGTGACGCTTGCATTCCTTGACGCATGGGCGAAGCGCTTGAACAAGACGGGAGCCGTGCAATGAACGATGTGGTAAGCGCTGTTCAAAGTCGCATCAAAGAATGATCACCTTGTTCCTCCCGTTCATTGGGCGCGAATCCTCGCACACACGGAAGGGCTGATCGAACTGCGCCTTCTCTTCTCAACTCTCCTCAAGCAGGGATGATCAGAGCACCTTGCAAGCGAGGTCAGGCGACCAGCGCCAACTCTTCATCGCCGGCGCCCGACAACACGCGCTTCAACCTCACCCCGCTCACTGTTTCCTGCCCCAGCAGCAACTCCGCCAAGGACGTGAGCCGATCGCGCTTCTCCTCGAGCACGCGCCGGCATTCCACTTGTGCGTTCTCCAGCAACTGACGCGCTTCATCCAGCAGCGACTTTTGCACGTCCGGACCAATCAATTCCCTGGGCACGCCGGCCATGCTTAACAGGCCGAAGGTCTTGCCAAAACCGTACGAGCCGATCATTGACGTCGCCAGTTCCGAGGCGCGCTTCAAGTCATCGGCCGCACCGGAAGATGCATTGCCGAACGCGATCAACTCCGCCTCGCGCCCCGCCAGCATCATTGCCAGGCGCGACAGCAGTTCCTGCTCGCCGTGCAAGGGCTCTTCGTTGTGGCGCGCCACATAGGTCACGCCCAAAGCCGGCCCCCGAGGCTCGATGCTCACGCGCTCGACGATGCCGGCATTGAGCACGTGCGCCACCAGCGCATGGCCCGATTCGTGGAAAGCAATACGCCGTAGCGTTTCGGGCGTGATGATCGACTTGGTGGCCGACACCTCACCGCCGAGCTGATGCGTCTCCAGCGATTGATAGACCCGCTCTTGACTCACGGACGACTCACCCGCTTCCGCCGCATACGCAGCCGCCCGGTTCACGCAGTTCGCGATGTCTGCGGGCGACATGCCCATGGCGGTGCGCGCGATGGACGCGACGTCAATGCCCTTGTCGGCTTTGACATTGCCGAGGTACAGCGAGAACAGCGCCTCACGCTCCGGTGCGGTCGGCAGCGCGGTACGCACCGACAGGTCGAATCGTCCCGGGCGGCACATTGCTTCATCGAGGTTCTCGATGTGGTTCGTGGCGCCGATGACCACCACGTTCTCGAGCGCAGAAAAGCCGTCCATCTCCACCAGCAGGCGGTTGATGATGCGGTTTTGTTCCTGTTCGCCGCCGTGCGCATCCTTGCCGCTCGATCGCTTGCCGATGCCGTCGATTTCGTCGATGAAGATGATGCAAGGCGCCGCGGCGCGTGCCCGCGTGAAAAGCTCCTTCACCTTGCTGATGCCGGCACCGTAAAACATGGAGCTGAAATAGGAGCCGTCGACGCTGATGAAGCTCGCACGGCATTCGCCGGCCAGCGCCTTGGCGAGCAAGGTCTTGCCGGTTCCGGGCGGCCCTTCGAGCAGCACGCCGCGCGGCGCCCGGGCACCCACCGCTGCGTATTGCTCGGGGTCCTTCATGAACGCGGCTACTCGGCGAAGTGCCTTCTTGGCTTCCTCAGCGCCAATCACGTCCTTGAATTGCGTGTCGGGCTTTTCAGCCAGCTTGGTGCGGTTGCCCATGGAGCCACGCGTCTGGAAGTAGACGAAGGCGCCGATGATGAGCCCGATGGGCAGCAGCGATGCGAGCACGCCCGCCACTTTGTCCAGCGCCTGCGTTGCCTTCTGGCTGGCGGTGCGAGCATCAATGTCGATGCTCGTGAGCGCGAACCCGTTGGTGACGCTCAAGGAGCCGAGGTGCGAGGCCAGATCGTTCTTGCAGCCCAAGCCACAGTCGATGAGGCGGGTGCTGAAATGACCACCTTGCCGGGTGGTGTAGAGAACGTGGATGCCGTCAACTGCCACAGCCGTGACTTCTTTCGCGCTCACTGCGCGTTCGAATTCCGAAGCCTCTTTCGGATTCGCGAGCCAGGTTTCAGGCGCCTTCTCAAAGGCCTGCGCCGTCGGGTTCTTGCGGGCTTGCGCTTCACTGGACGCGCGTTCTTGCAGCAGCACGAGCCCGAGCAATGAGAGACACACCATCAGCACGGCGGCTGCCTTCATCAGTTTGATTCGTACGTCTGTCCCGGGCTGCTTGCTTGCGCTGTCCATGTGCCATTCCGTTGAACGTGTTTAGATGGGTCGCCCTGGGTCACGCAGATTGGATGTAGAAACTACACGCATTGCCGGCCGCAGGTCGCACCATGCCTCGGAGAATAGGCATGGCATCACTGAGGGTACGGGGAAGTGTGCTTCGAGAAGCGCCGAAGAGGCGCGTCGAAGCGGGCGTATTCCAAGCTTAGGTGTAGTGACGCGCCATGATGCCGGGCCAATATCGTTGCGCGTCACTAGGTAGCAAAATTTCGGCTTTCCCAGGCCCTTGCCCATTCATACAAACGCTACGCAAGTGAGTTTTGCAATTCCCCCTCCTGGTCGGCTATTGCATTGGGTTCGGCGCCCAAGCTGATCTCGGCGGCGACGAGGCTGTACTGGGCCTCGCTCAGATGCGCCACTCCCGCGGCCAGCCCGGCTATCGCATGAGCTTTGCCATTGTCAGTGCTGAGGCCGAGGGCCGCGGCCACGAGGGCGTCGCGCTGGGAATCGCTCAGATGCGCCAATGCCGCACCCAGCCCATTTATCGCACGAGCCTTGTCGAAGCTGTCGTGGAGGCCGATGGCGGCAACGACTAGGCTCTCACGCTGGGAATCGCTTAGATGCGCCGCTCCCTCGCCCAACCCCCTTATCGCATGAGTCTTGTCGAAGCTGTCGCCGAGGCCGATGGCGGCGACGACGAGGCTCTCGCGCTGGGAGTCGCTCAGGTGCGCCGCTCGCGCGCCCAGCCCGGCTATCGCAAGGGGCTGACCGTAGCTCTCGCCCAGGTCGATCGTGGCGGCGACGAGGCGCTCGCGCTGGGCGTCGCTCAGATGCGCCAATCCCGCGCCCAGTCCGGCTATCGCATCACCCTTTGCGCGGACATTGCCGACGCTGATGGCGGCGACGACAAGCCGGTCGCGCTGGGCCTCGCTCAGATGCGCCAATCCCGCCCCCAGTCCGGCTATTGCATCAGCCTTGTGGCAGTTATTGACGAGACTGAGGGCAGCGGTAACGAGGCGCTCGCGCTGGGCCTCGCTCAGATGCGCGATTCCTGCGCCAAGACCGGCAATCGCGCGGGCCTTTTCGTCGCCATAGGGGAGGCCGATGGCGGCGGCGACGAGACTCTCGCGCTGGGAGTCGCTCAGATGCGCCATTCTTGCGCCAAACGCACCTATAGCGAGACCGTTGCCGTAATAGTTGCTGCCGATCACGGTGGCGACGAGGGTTTCGCGCTGGTGTTCGCGCAGATGTGCCAGGACCGCGCTCAGCCCGACTATCGCAGCGGTCGCGAAGGGGGCCTCTATGCCGATAGCGGCGACGACGAGTTTGTCGCGCTGGAGAACGTTCAAATGCACGGCTCCCTTCGCCAGACCACCGATCGCTCTGGCTATTTCGCTGGGAAAGGCGAGCGGCGCCTCGCTAACCCAGTCGACAAGGCGCTCGCGCTGGCGCTCGTTCAGATGCGCCACTTTCTCGCACAGCGCGGCTATCGCATCGGCCTGCCTTCTGCCATGGGTGAAGCCGATCGCGGCGGACACGAGGCGTTCTTGCTGCTGCGGACTCAAGAGTTCGAGCATGGATGAATATGTCGCAACACGGTGGGTGAGTTCGCGGTCGCTGCAGCTGCGGACATGACGTTCAGCGGCTTGCATCAGGCGGCCCAACAGTCGGTATGGTCGGAATTTGGGGTGGGAGTCGACTCCCTGAACCAACTTCCGTAGAGCGGGAGACGTCCCCGACAGGGCGATCAGACTTCGGGCCATCGAAGGTGCTTCGCTCGGCAAGTGGCCGAGGCGCAAGCGGTCGAGGATATTCACCTGAGCGTCCGTTTGGAGCCCTTCGAGAAGCGATAGGTCCGCTTTGGGCCGTTCGAAAGGTGATAGTCCTCGTGGCGCGAAGCGGTCCGATGACGATGTCCTCGCATGCGGACGGCCCGGAAAGACCGCTCTCTCGGCCTGGTCGTGATTCCGGTGTGGATCGCCTTGCTGGCCCGCCGCGCGGCTTGGCGAATGTCGCGTACTCGTGACTGACCTGGAAGAGACGCAACCCATGGCTTGAACTTGATGTGAATGGAGGAATGACCCAAATTAGACCCTTCTCCGGCACACACCATGGCGTTCAACCGAAGTGCTGTTCGAGTGGACGAAAAACAGCCCCACTGAGGAGGTCTGTCGGAATACGTTCTCGTTGCAGAAACCACTTCTGGATGGACCCGGCGCTACTTGGCAAGACGGCCTTGTGCGTCGATGACGACCTCGCCATCCTCTTTGGAGAACGGTCCCTTCTGGGCCCCCGGCAAGATGTCGAGAACCACTTCCGAGGGTCGGCATAGCACCGCACCCATGGGTGTCACCACGATGGGGCGGTTGATGAGAATGGGATGCGCGAGCATCAGATCGATCAGCTCGTCGTCACTCCATTTGGAGTCGTCAAGCCCCAGCTCGTCATAAGGTGTCCCCTTGCGTCGCAACACATTTCGTACAGGCAGGCCCATGGCCGCGATGAGGGCGACGACCTCGTCTCGCGAAGGCGGCGTCTTCAGGTATTCGACGACGGTGGGCTCTTCACCGCTGTTGCGAATGAGCGCCAGCGCGTTTCGCGAGGTTCCGCAGGCAGGGTTGTGATAGATCTTGATGCTGGACATGTGGCAATTCTCAATGAAGCTGTTCTTGTTAGGACATGGCCCGGAACAAGTTCCCGTTTTGGGGGCGCTGGGCGGGATGCGATGCAAGGCGCTACTAGCGCCGTGTGGCGAGCCACACAAGTGAGGAGCAACGCCGCAGCGCGCCCGC
>Ga0136846_1238683_pt1 | contig 37000 bp, 41 predicted proteins | sample HopSoiMetagenom2_FD_96841 | JGI IMG/M metagenome (GOLD analysis project Ga0136846, IMG submission 96841) | Grasslands soil microbial communities from Hopland, California, USA - 2 Assembly 2016 (version 4) | ecosystem: Environmental > Terrestrial > Soil > Grasslands | place: USA: Hopland...
ATGCCCGCTCATCACGCCAAAAGCCCCCTGCTCGTCGTTGCAAATGCTCGCCATAGCCAAGCTATGGCTGCGCTTTGCGCCTAGATCAGGCGCCTTTTGACATGCTGCTCGGACACGTTCGAAATACTCTCAGCACTCTCAGTGCTCGCCAGCCGGCATCTTTCGATGCGCCGTCGTCCTGTCGATACCGAGGTGCGCGCACCATGAATTTGACGCGCGGATTCAGCAGCGCGTCTTTGGCCGCGGCCCAGACGTTGAAATAAATCCGGGCGTATTGACAGCGAACATACTCGCAGCCTCTCGACCCTTGTGATGGATGAGAAGCAGGACAAACGCTATGGTGCCGGCTATCCGAATCGAACGGATGACCTTCCGCTTACAAGGCGGGTGCTCTACCAGCTGAGCTAAGCCGGCGCTGTTTCGGCAGGTGCCGAAACAGGGGGAACTGGAGTGGGGCGCAGTATAAGCCGCAGGAGAAGAACCGCCCGGGCCGCGGGAACTACTTGACTCGCTTGAGGGCCGGCCGACCGCCGGTGGGCGGCTCGGGTGGCTCGGGCGGGGTGTTGTCCCGGGTCTGCGCGTCGCCGGCGGCGGAGTCGGAATCGCTTCCGGACTCCGTGGGCTTGGCCCGGTCTGCCAAGGCGAGCTTCGGGCCCTTGCCAACTGACGCCCCGGAAGTGCTGCTGGACGCGGACTCTGGCGCCGGTGCCGGCGTCATACCGGCCGTCACATCGGTGGGCACCGGGAAGGCCATGCCCTGTCCGTTTTCACGCGCATAGATCGCAATCACATGATCCACGGGCACGATGATTTCACGCGAGGTGCCCCCGAAGCGTGCCTTGAATTCAATCAGCTCATTGCCGAGCTTCAATGCCGTCGTAGCCTCGAAGCCAATATTGAGCACGATCTCATTGTTCTTCACGTATTCGTTGGGCACCTGAACACCCGCGTCGACGAACACCGCCACGTAGGGGGTGAAGCCGTTGTCGGTACACCAGTCGTGCAGCGCCCGGATGAGGTACGGGCGTGTCGAGGTACCGGCGTTGGTCGGTGCGGTGGGCAGCGTCATGCGAGTGCAAGTCTTGATTGCGGGTTACTTACGCATCACCTTTTCGGAAGGCGTGAGCGCTTCGATGTAGGCCGGGCGCGAAAAGATCCGTTCGGCGTACTTCAAGAGCGGCACGGCATTCTTGGACATGTCAATTCCGTAGTAGTCGAGGCGCCAAAGGAGCGGCGCGATCGCCACGTCGAGCATCGAGAAGTCGTCGCCCAGCATGTACTTGTTCTTGAGGAAGATCGGCGCGAGTTGGGTCAGGCGATCGCGGATCTGCGCGCGGGCCCTTTCAAGCTGCTTGTCGGTGGGCTTGATGCCGCGCGACTCAAGGATGTTCACGTGTGCGAACAACTCCTTCTCGAAGTTCAGCAGGAAGAGGCGCACACGGGCGCGCGCCACCGGGTCGCCCGGCATCAGCTGCGGATGCGGGAAGCGCTCGTCGATGTACTCGTTGATGATGTGGGACTCATACAGGATGAGGTCACGCTCGACGAGGATGGGCACCTCGTTGTACGGATTCATCAGCGCGATGTCTTCGGGTTTGGCGAAGAGGTCGACGTCGCGAATCTCGAAGTCCATGCCCTTTTCGAACAGCACGAAGCGGCAACGGTGCGAGTAGGGGCAGGTAGTTCCGGAGTAAAGCACCATCATGGGCGTGGGGCTCCTTTGAAAGGCAGGAGGTCAGAAAGCAAGAACGCAGTGAATTGCCCGCTGAGGCCCGACACTGCGCGGTGAGTCCGCGGCCCAGTCAGGCTGCGGACGCGTCAAGGATCACTTCACGTCTTTCCAGTAGCTGGCGTTCAGCCGCCATGCAATCACAGTGAACACGGCCAGGAACATCAGCACCCAGACGCCGAGGCGTACCCGCTGGCCTTGCACCGGTTCGGCCATCCAGGCCAAGTAGGCGACGAGGTCGGCAACGGCTTCATCGTATTGACGCGCGTCGAGCTTGCCCGGCGTCATTTGCTCGTACCCCACGAACCGGTGCGCCGTCTTGGCCTCGTCGTGCGGATCTTTCACCTCAATGAACTTCGCCGTGCGCTGGCCTTGCAGTTCCCATAGGGCATGCGGCATTCCGACATTCGGAAACGCGAGGTTGTTCCAGCCGGTCGGCTTGGTTTCATCGCGGTAGTACGAACGCAGGTAGGTGTAAAGGTAGTCCGGGCCGCTACCGGCTCCGCCGGAACGCGAACGTGCAATGACCGACAGGTCGGGTGGAACGGCGCCGAACCATTCTTTCGCCTGCTTCGAATCGAGCGTGGTCTTCATGACCTCGCCGACTCGGTCACCGACGAAGAGCATGTTCTTCTTGATCTGTTCCTCAGTAAGGTCAAGATCGCGCAGTCGGTTGTAGCGCATGAATGCCGCACTGTGGCAGTTCAGGCAGTAGTTAACGAAGAGCTTGGCACCGTGCTGCAGCGCGGCGACGTCGGACATCTTTTCCTGGGGAAAGTGATCCCAGGGGATACCAGCTTCGTTGCCCGCGGCGCCGGAGACGCATCCGAGCACGAGCAGCAGGGAAAGGAGAAGTTTTTTCATTGTGTCGACTCCGGGGCGGCGCATCAGTGGGCGTGGTAGGTCACACGTTCCGGAACGGGCTTGAACTCGCCCAAGCTGCTCCACCAGGGCATCAGAATGAAGAAGCCGAAGTAGAAGAGCGTTCCCAACTGCGACACGTAGTTGCCGACTTCGGAAGGTGGTTGCACACCGAGATAGCCCAGGATCAGGAAGAAGATGACGAATACCAGGTACACGTACTTGTGCCAGCTCGGGCGGTAGCGGATCGACTTCACCTTGCTGTGGTCGAGCCAGGGCAGGAAGAAGAGGATGATTACCGCTCCGCCCATCACCACGACGCCCCAGAACTTCGCATCAAAACCGGCGAAGATCGCGAGGCCTGTGAATTTGAAGATGCCGAAGCCCGCAAGCAGGCCGAGTGTCACGGCCACGATGATGACCTTCGCGGACGTGGAGAACTTTCCGCGAATGACCGCCCAGGCCGCAGCGCCCACGGCGATGACAGCGAGGATCTGCAGCATCAGGTCGGTCGTCGCGCGCAGCATCGAATAGAACGGCGTGAAGTACCACACCGGGGCGATGTGAGCCGGCGTCTTCAGCGGATCGGCCGGAATGAAGTTGTTGTACTCGAGGAAGTAGCCGCCGAACTCAGGCGCGAAGAACAGGATCGCGCTGAATGCCATCAGGAACACGCTCACACCGAAGATGTCGTGCACCGTGTAGTACGGATGGAAGGGGATGCCGTCGAGCGGTCGGCCGAGCGCGTCCTTCTTCGACTTGATTTCGACCCCGTCGGGGTTGTTCGAGCCCACCTCGTGCAGCGCGATGATGTGTGCAACAACCAGGCCCAGCAGCACCAGGGGCACAGCGATGACGTGGAAGCTGAAGAAGCGGTTCAGCGTGGCATCGGAGACGACGTAGTCGCCGCGGATCAACAAGGCCAGGTCAGGACCGACGAAAGGCACGGCGGCAAACAGGTTCACGATCACCTGCGCGCCCCAGTAGCTCATCTGGCCCCAGGGCAGCAGGTAGCCCATGAACGCCTCGGCCATCAGGCACAGGAAGATCGCGCAGCCGAAGATCCAGACCAACTCGCGCGGCTTGCGGTACGAGCCGTACAGCAGCCCGCGAAACATGTGCAGGTAGACGACGATGAAGAACGCCGAGGCACCCGTCGAGTGCATGTAGCGGATCAGCCAGCCCCAAGGCACGTCGCGCATGATGTACTCGACCGAGGCGAACGCGAGGTTCGCATCGGGCTTGTAGTGCATCACCAGGAAGATGCCGGTGAGAATCTGGATCACCAGCACGAGCAGCGACAGCGACCCGAATATGTACCAGAAGTTGAAATTCTTCGGCGCGTAGTACTGGCCCACGTGCTCGTTCCACAGCTTGCTTGCCGGGAAACGGTTGTCGACCCAGTTCAGCAGCTTCTGCCCGGCGGTGGCATTGGCGGGTGCTTCTTTGTATTCAGCCATGTCGTGTTCTCTTGAAGATGCCTAGGCCTTCAGGCCGTCTTTGTCCTCGCCGATCAGCAGACGCGTCTCGGACAGGTACATGTGCGGTGGCACCTCGAGGTTGTCCGGCGCTGGCTTGTTCTTGTAGACACGGCCGGCCAAGTCGAAAGTGGAGCCGTGGCATGGGCACAGGAAGCCGCCGACCCAGTCGTCCGGCAGCGAGGGCTGCGGGCCGGGCGTGAACTTGTCGCTGGGCGAACAGCCCAGGTGCGAGCAGATGCCCACGGTGACAAGAATTTCGGGTTTGATGGAGCGGAACTAGTTGCGCGCGTAGCTCGGCGTGAGTTCGTCAGGCTTGCGCTGAGACTTGGGGTCGGCGAGCTGCGAGTCGACCTTGGGCAGGGCGTCGAGCTGTTCCTTGGTGCGTTTGACGATCCACACAGGCTTGCCGCGCCATTCGATGGTCATCTTCTCACCCGGCTTGAGGGCGCTGATGTCGACTTCGACGGGCGCACCAGCGGCGCGTGCGCGCTCGGACGGTTGGAAAGACGAGACGAACGGCACGGCGGCAGCTACGCCACCCACGACACCGGCACAGCTTGACGCGATGAGCCACGTGCGTTTGCCGTTATCGACTGGCTTGTCACTCATGAGAATCCTCGAAAGAGACTTTTTGTATTCAGGGGCAACCCGCGATTCTAACGGACGCGTCAAGAGGGTCTCTTGCGGGGAAATTGATTGACGCCGTTCCGCCGCCCGGTGACCGCAGAAAGCACCCCGCACAAAGGCAGACTGACTCGGGTCAAGTCTGATGAATACTGATGGCGGCCGCCGCATGCCATGCTGCAGCGCACAAACTCAACAACAACCAGGAGAACGTGATGAGCTTTGCTTCCGAATTCAGGCAGTTTGCGATGAAGGGGAACGTGGTCGATCTCGCCGTCGGCGTGATCATCGGCGCGGCCTTCGGCAAGATCGTCGATTCGGTCGTCGGCGACCTGATCATGCCAGTCGTGAGCCGCGTCTTCGGTGGGCTCGACTTTTCGAGCTACTACCTCGCTCTCGCCGGGCAGCCCGCGGGATTGCCGCTGGCCGAAGCGAAGAAGCTCGGGGCGGTATTCGCGTACGGCAATTTTCTGACCGTGCTGGTCAACTTCATCATCCTCGCGTTCATCATTTTCCTGATGGTGCAGCAGATCAACCGACTGAAATCCAGTGCGCCGCCCGCCTCCGCAGCAACGCCCGAAGACATCCAACTGTTGAGGGAAATCCGCGATTCGCTGAAAAAGTGAGGAAAGTTCGCCGATTACGGTGAATTTTGGCCAGCCCATTTGGGCCCATACTTGAAGGCCCGAAGGAGAAATTCTGCTCGGGTGATGCGTTGCGAGTGAGCGGCCAGAGTCCCCGATGAACCCGAGCGAATTCCGATTGCCAGCCGCCTTGGAGGCGGCTGCAGCCCACGTGAAAGCCACCACCCAGGCAGTGGCGGAGCGCGTGGCCACGGGGCTTGGAACCCAGGCGCAATCGGCCACCCGTATCATGGAACGCGATCTGATTCTTGCCATGCAGATCGACCTGCGCAAGAAGATGAATACCTTCCACCTGTCGTTCGGCAAGCAGCTCATGGACAAGGTGCAGGAAGAAGTGGCGCCGCGCCAAGACCCGCGGCGCAAGTTCTCAGGCGACTGGCAGACGCTTACCCTGGTCGAAGACCACGAGGTCGAGGAGCGCATGTTCTCCGACCGCATCAGCCAGCAGATTGCGCACGCCTGCGAGTGGGAGCTGCGCGAATTGGCCGCCTACATGGGCTCGCTGCTCAACCTCGGTCGCGCGGACGAAGACCGCAACCCCTTGCGTCCCGAAGTGCTCGGCATGGCCTTGTTCCGCGCCATTGAATCGGTGACCAACGACACCGACGGCCGCAAGCTGCTTGCGCGCGAATTCGGCCAGGCAATGTCGCAGGACATGCCGCAGTGCTACACCGAGATCGTGCGCGATCTGCAGAACCGTAGTGTGCAGCCGGTGGGCCTTACGCTCAAGACGGTCGCAGGACCGGGCCATGGCGCGAACTCCGGCTACGCGAGCATGCATGGCGACCTGACTTCCACCAACACGCGGCCTGATGAATTCCGCGGAACCCCACCGGCACAACATTCGCCATATTCGGCCACTACCGGTCACTCGGGTCATGGCGGGCGCCCCAGCCAGTCGGGTGGAAGCGGGTTCGGCAGCGGTGGTAGTGGCGGTAGCGGTTCGGCCATCGCTCAGCGCCCGTCCTCGGGCATCAGCGCCGAATCAGATGCGCAGCTCATGGCCTTGCTGCGCCGCCTCACCGTCCTGGCGAGCCGCCCCGGCAAACTCGACATCTCACAAACTACGCAGCCAGCGGGCCTCTCCGCGCATACCGGAAGCCGTCCCCGCGATTCCGGGATGGGCCTGCACGGCGCCATCGGCGCACTCGCCGCCGATCCAGGTGGCGTCGCCGCGAGCTACTCCGAGGGCCTCTCCGGCCTGATGGCGGTGAACCTCATCAAGGCACACCGCGACGAGCTGGTGCAAGCGTCCAGCGGCAAGCTCGATCACATGGTGATCGACGTCGTCGCCAGTCTTTTCGACCAGATTCTTTCCGACCAGAAAGTGCCGCCGCAAATGGCGCGGCAGATCGCGCGCCTGCAGTTGCCGGTACTGCGCGTGGCGTTGGCTGATTCGACCTTCTTCTCGTCGCGCCGCCACCCGGTGCGCCGCTTCGTCAACCGAATTGCGTCGCTGGCTTGCGCCTTCGACGATTTCAGCGATGGTCCGGGCAAGGAATTTCTCGACCGGGTGAAGAGTCTGGTGCAGGAAATTGTCGAAGGCGACTTCGATCAGGTCGACCTGTACGCGGCCAAGCTCACCGACCTCGAAAGCTTCATTTCGAACCAGGCCGAAGGCACTGCCCAGGCGAGCGGCGCGGCCAAGATGCTCGAGACGAAGGAGTCGGAGCTTCGCATCCAGCAGCGCTATATGCTGCAGCTCAGTTCGGCGCTCGGAAGCATCAGCATGCCCGAGTACCTGAGCGAATTCGTGACCCAGGTCTGGAGCCAGGCGCTGGTTTTTGCAAACCGCCGCCACGGCGTCGATTCGGACATATCCAGGCGCTTCCGCATGGCCGGGCGCGACTTGGTGATGAGCGTGCAGCCCAAGGGCTCGCCGATGATGCGCAAGCGTTTCCTCATGCAGCTTCCCACGCTCATGAAGGACCTGAACGAGGGCCTGAAGCTCATCGGATGGCCGGAAGCCGCGCAGAAGGATTTCTTCGGCAAGCTGCTGCCCTCGCACGCGGAGTCGCTGAAGGCGCCGTCGATGACCGAGCTCGAACACAACCTGCTCGCCAAGCAGCTTGAGGGCATTTTCAATAGCGGGGTGCCTGGCGCGCACGAGTTCTCAAAGGCGGAACCGGTCACGTTCGAATCGCAGGAGATTGAGCAACGATTCACGCCGGACGAAGCCGAGAAGGTGGGCTTGGTCGAGGAAAGTGCGATCGACTGGTCGGGCGAGGTCGACATCGACCTCAGTGCCGATGCCGGGGACACGGTGCCTGGCGCCGCAGACACGACCGACAGTGCGCCGCTCGACTTGGGCATTGACATCAATCTCGATCTGGTCGCGCCGGACCCGGCCGAGCCCACGCACGGCGCGCGGCTCATCGACCACATCCGCGTGGGCTTCGCGTACCAGATGTTGCTGAAGGACCAGTGGCAGAAGGTACGGCTCAACTACGTGAGCCCGGGGCGCAGCTTCTTCGTATTCACACGTGGACGGAAGCACCAGGAAACGATTTCACTCACGGCCCGCATGCTGTTGCGCATGTGTGAGAGCAATCGGCTGCAGTCCGTGGAGCAGGCGTACCTGATGGAGCGCGCGACTGCGCGCGCGCGGCGACAGTTGGCGGCGCTCAAGGCCCCGTCGAAGCATTGACCGACGACAGACTCCTGGCCATTCGCACGGCAGCGGCCAAGCTCGATTCATCAGCCCTGCCCGTCCCCGCAATGTCGAACGCAGTCCCGTGATCCGGGCTCGTTCGCACGAACGGCAATCCCAGGGTCACGTTCACGCCGTTTTCCACACCCAGATACTTCACCGGAATCAACCCGTGGTCGTGCGTCATCGCGACGACGATGTCGAATTCACCGGGATGCCCCTCGACGTTGCGCGCACGCATGAAGACAGTGTCAGGCGCATAGGGGCCGCTTGCATCGATGCCATCGGCGCGTGCCGCGGCAATCGCCGGCGCGATGACCTCGATCTCTTCAGTGCCGAAAAGGCCACCCTCACCCGCATGCGGATTGAGCCCGGCCACGGCGATTCGCGGCGCGGCCATGCCCCATTGCCTGGCCGCACGATGCGCAATGCGGATCGTGTCGAGCACGGCATCGAATGTCACCGCATCGATGGCGCTTCTGAGGGACATGTGGATGGTTACGAGCACCGTGCGCAACTCGTCGTTGGCAAGCATCATGCGCACTGGGGCCATGTGCTCGTCTTCGGCAGCGAGCGATTGCAGCATCTCGGTATGGCCCGGAAAGCCCACGCCCGCTGCTGACAAGGCCTCCTTGTGAATGGGCGCAGTGACGATGCCGGCGACCTCGCCGCGCATCGCCATTGCCGTGGCTTGGGCTATGCACGCTGCGGCGGCAGCGCCCGCTCGTGCATCGATGTGGCCCACAGGTGCCTCGATCAAGTCGGGCGGCATTTGCATCGCTTGCAGGACAGGAATGCAATTCGGAGGCACGTAAAGCGCGTCCTCGCTGGAAGTGATGACAAGCACCGGCAGCATGCCCCCCGTCATCCCCGCGGCACGGCGCATCACGGCCACGTCCGCGATGACGAAGCAGCCAGCTGCCTCAGCGCAGCGAAAGAACTTGGCAATGATTTCCGGTCCGATGCCGCACACATCACCCTGGGTGATTGCCAATGGACGACATGTCGGAGCTGAAGGATCGTTCATGCCGTCATTGTGGCGGGTCCTCTTCATCCAGGCGGCGTGGCTGGCAGGGATGCACTGTGGTTCTGAGCACATTCACGCAAGCTCGGAGCCACTGATCAAGCCGGATTGTCGATGTCGATGAACTGATGCGCGATGCCGAATCGTTGCGCCACATGGCCGGCCACCGCCGGAGCGCCGAATCGTTCGCTCGCGTGGTGGCCACAGGCGATGAAGGCAACGCCGGTTTCGCGGGCGTAATGCGCCTGAGGCTCCGAGATTTCGCCCGTGATAAAGGCATCGGCGCCAGCAGCGATCGCGCCCTCGAAATAGCCCTGCGCGCCGCCGGTGCACCACGCAATGCGCTTGAGCGTGCGGCCGTTGCCAGGCACGCTCGTGACGCTGCGCCCGAGTTGCTTCGCCACGCGCTCAGTCAGTTCGTCGAACGACAGCGGCAACGGGGCATTGCCGATGAATCCCAGGTCTTGCTCGCCGAAGCGCGCATCCGCCACGAGCGACAGCCGCAAGCCCAACTGCGCGTTGTTACCGAGATCAGGATGCGCGTCCAGCGGCAAGTGGTAGGCGAAGAGGTTGATCTGGTGCGCAAGCAGCAACTCGATGCGCTGCTTCATCCACCCAGTGATGCGCCCGTCCTGCCCGCGCCAGAAGAGTCCATGGTGAACGAGGATGGCATCAGCCTTCGCGGCGATCGCCGCCTCGATCAGCGCGCGGCTCACTGTCACGCCCGAAACGATGCGATGAACCTCGGGCTTGCCCTCCACCTGCAAACCGTTCGGCCCATAATCTCGAAACCGCCCCACGTCCAGCAACGTATGAAGGTACGACTCGATTTCGGTTCGTGAGGACACTCGGACTCCATTCATGCGCAAGACCTGGCTCATTTTCTCTCAAGCGGTCACCGTGGCGGTGGCGGTGCTGTTCGTCGTCGCGACGCTCAAGCCGGAGTGGCTGCAAAAGCGCACCGCGTCCGGCTTGCCTGGCGGCGTCTCGATCAATGCGGTGCAACCGGTTTCGCTCGGCGGGGCACTGCCTTCACCCAACAGCTACGCCGCTGCGGCCAAGCGTGCAACGCCCGCTGTGGTGAGCATCACCGCCAGCAAGGCGCCACCGCGCAATCCGCATTCGAGCGATCCATGGTTCCAGTTCTTTTTCGGTGACCGCGCGCGTCAGCTTCAGCAGGAGCCGCAAGTCGGCCTCGGGTCCGGGGTAATCGTTTCGGCAGACGGCTACCTGCTTACAAACAATCACGTCATCGAAGGCGCGGACGAGATCGAGGTGCAGCTCAGCGACGGGCGCCGCGCAAAGGCCAAGACGGTGGGCGCCGACCCCGAAACGGACGTGGCGGTGCTCAAGATCTCACTCGACAAGCTGCCCGTCATCACCTTCGGCAACACCGACGCCGTGCAGGTGGGCGACGTGGTGCTCGCCATCGGCAACCCCTTCGGCGTGGGTCAGACGGTGACCTCGGGCATCGTGAGCGCGCTCGGGCGCAACCAGCTCGGCATCAACACCTTCGAGAACTTTATCCAGACTGATGCCGCAATCAACCCCGGCAACTCTGGCGGCGCGCTGGTGGATGCGAGCGGCAATCTGCTGGGCATCAACACCGCGATCTACTCTCGCAGCGGCGGCAGTCTCGGCATCGGGTTCGCAATCCCCGTGAATACGGCACAACTCGTGATGGAAGGCATCATCAGGGACGGGCAAGTCACGCGCGGGTGGATCGGTGTCGAGCCGCGAGACCTCACTCCGGAAATCGCCGAGACCTTCAATTTGCCGATCAAGGAAGGCGTGTTGATCACGGGGGTGCTTCAGGAGGGCCCTGCCAGCGCGGGTGGAATGAAGCCGGGCGACGTGGTGACCAAGGTGGCCAATGTTCCCATCAGCAACACGTCGCAGCTGCTCACCGCAGTGGCCGCACTCAAGCCGAAGACACCCGCAGTGATTGCGGTGCAGCGAGGTGACAAGGCAATCGAATTGAAAGTGACAGTCGCGCAACGGCCGAGAACGCCGATGCTGCGGGAACGCTGATTCTTCGAACGTCGGGACGAAGATCCCGGCGAATGCCGGATTGCGTCAACCCTAAGGATTTGGCCCGGAATAAGTTTCCGTTTTGGGGGCGCTGAGCGGGATGCGATGCAAGGCGCTCCGAGCGCCGTGTGGCGAGCCACACAAGTGAGGAGCAACGCCGCAGCGCGCCCTAAGGCGCCGACGTGTCTTCTTCCGGCTTCGTGGTCTGCTTGACGAAAATCTGTGCCGCCCAGATGCCCGCCTCGTACAGCAGGCACATCGGTATGGCGAGCGCCAGTTGCGACACCACGTCCGGCGGAGTGATCACCGCGGCGATGATGAACGCGAGCACGATGAAATAGCTGCGAAAGCCCTTGAGCTGCTCCAGCGTCACCAGCCCCACGCGCACCAGCAAGATCACCACGATCGGCACCTGGAAGGCGAGCCCGAAAGCGATGTACAGCCCGAGGATGGTCTCCACATACGACGCAATGTCAGGCGTCGCCTGTACCGTTTCGGGCGTGAACTTCTGGATGAAACCGAACATGCGGTCCAGCACGAAAAACTGGACGAAGGCGATGCCCGAATACGCCAGCAGGCTGCCGAACACGATCAGCGGCAAGCCGAAACGCTTTTCGTGGCTGTACAGCCCTGGCGCAATGAAAGCCCAGGCCTGATAGATCAACCACGGCAGCGACAACAGCACCGCCGCCATCACCAGCACCTTGAGCGGAATGAAGAAGGGCGAGAAGACGCCCGTCGCAATCAACTGCTTGGTGCCGGGCGGCATGTGGTTGCGAATCGGAATCGCAAGCCAGTCGATGAGCTGACTGGGGCCGGGCCATGCAGCCAACAGCGCAATCGCAATGACCAGTCCGTAGAGCGCCTTGATCATGCGGTCGCGCAGCTCGACCAGGTGCGCGACAAAAGGCTGCTCAGTGCCCTCGAGTTCGTCGGGGCCGGGGTTGGAACTCATGCGTCAGGAACCGATGCGAGGTGGACGAAAGCGCGCGACACGCGCTGCGCCCGACTGGGCCTTGCCGCGGATGCCGTGGCGCTGCTTGTACCACTGGGGCATGGCACCGCGCTTCAATCGCCAGTTCTTTTTAGGATGCTTGTAGGTTGGGGTGGGCGTCCACCCGTCGTGAATGTTTTCGTACGAAGACGAGAGCGGATCGGCATCTGCCCAGCTCTTCTCGAGTTCGGCCGAGGTCTGGTGGATTTCGCTGGCCACCGTTCGCTCGACGTTGCGCGCGGCGTCCTCGAACTGACCCTTCATCTTCTTGAGCTCTTCGAGCTCGATGGAGCGATTGACTTCGGCCTTCACGTCGGCGACGTAGCGCTGCGCCTTGCCCAGCAGGTGCCCCACGGTGCGCGCCACGCGCGGCAGACGCTCGGGACCGAGCACGATAAGAGCGACCGCGCCGATGAGCGCGATCTTGTCGATGCCGAAGTCGATCATGGGCTAGGGCCTGTTAACACTAAAGCCCTGGACGCCTTGCGAGCGTTTCACCTCGATCACGACTTGTTCTTCGCTTCGACGTCCACCGTGTTCGCGTCGGTGGCCTTGGGCATGTTCGCCGTCACTTGGGCGGGCGGACCGTCGACACTGGCTGCGCCGTCCTTCATGCCGTCCTTGAAGCCCTTGACAGCCCCGCCGAGGTCTTGCCCGATGTTCTTTAGCTTCTTGGTGCCGAACACCAGGACCACGATCAGCAGCACGATGAGCCAGTGCCAAATACTCAAGCCACCCATGATCTATCTCCTAACGACGTATGGGGCAATTTTAGGTCACAGGGGGATGCCAGCCGCCTCCGAAGGGCAGAAGCGAAGCGACGTGGGAGTCAACATTTCATCCCTTGGCCCACGGACGCGGACCGCCAAAGACGTGCATATGCAGGTGATACACCTCCTGCCCGCCGTCCGGCCCGGTGTTAATGCTGGTGCGATAACCATTTGTCACACCCAAATCCTTCATCAGCTTGGGCGCGAGCAAGAGCATCTTGCCGAGCCACTTTTCATGCGATGCATCGACGTCGGACAGGCTCGCGACGTGGACCTTGGGCACGATGAGCACATGCACCGGCGCCCAGGGGTGGATGTCGTGGAAGGCGAGAAGTTCATCGTCTTCGTACACCTTTCGGCTGGGAATCTGGCCGGCGACGATCTTGCAAAAAACGCAGTTCGGGTCTGACATGGCGGTATCAGCCTCTCAGGTCGGTGGTACTGGCATGGGGCGGCCTTCGGTGAAGGTCCACCAGCCGCGAATGAAACGGTAGAGGTACCAAAGGCCGATCAAGGTGTAGGCGAACATGCCTGGGAAAAACAGCACAAACCAGAGCGGCGCAGCAAGCACGAGCCACAGTATGGTGAACCAGAAGCTGCGCGCCTGCCAGCGGAAATGGCTGCGGAAGAAGTCATCCGGCAACTCGGGCCGCTTGATGTAGTTCAGCATCATTGCAATGACCGAAAAAATTCCCGCAGAGAACCACGACGCCGTGTGCAGTCCGTACATCACGTGCGTGAGCAGCGCCAGATTGGCCCGCTCCTGCGATGGCCCAGAGGGCGTGGGAATCACTTCGTTCATCCACCTTCCCCTTCACGCCGGATGGCCTTGCGCGCGGCGAATTCTTCCAAGCCCGACAGCCCTTCGCGACGCTCCAGTTCGGCAAGCACGTCCGCCGGTGTCAGGCCAAAGGCGCTAAGCGCGAGCATCGAGTGAAACCACAGGTCGGCCACTTCGTAGACAAGCTTCTGTTTGTCGCCGTCCTTGGCGGCCATCACAGTTTCGCACGCTTCTTCGCCGATCTTTTTCAAGATGGCGTCGGTGCCCTTGTGAAACAGGCGCGCAACATAGCTTTTGTCAGGGTCGCCGGACTTTCGGCTTTCGATAACCTGCGCAAGCCGCGCCAGCGTGTCGTTTGAAGTCATTTGTAGATGCGCTCCGGGTCTTTCAAGACTGGCTCGACGGTGTGCCAGGCACCGTCTTTGTAAAGCTGAAAGAAGCAGGAATGGCGGCCGGTGTGGCAGGCAATGCCTGGGGTGTGCCCGAGTTGCTCGACTTTCATGAGCACAACGTCGTTGTCGCAGTCAAGCCGCAGTTCATGCACCTTCTGAATATGGCCAGATTCTTCGCCCTTGTGCCACAGCCGATTGCGCGAGCGGCTGAAATACACGGCTTCACCGAGTTCAGCGGTCTTGGCGAGGGCTTCGCGGTTCATGAAGGCGAACATCAGCACGTCGTTGGTGCCGATTTCCTGAGCGATGGCAGGGACCAGCCCCTGGGCGTCCCATTTGACTTCGTCTAGCCAATTCATCGGGTCAGTGTAGCAATCACCCCTTGTGCGTCGCACCACTGAACCCACGCTCCGAAGCGAACCATTCGAGGACCGGCACGGTACCGGGCAGCACAGGAACGACCTCGACCGGCAGGTTCTGCCACGCCATCGCCTGCTGCTCGCGCATTTCTAACTCGCCATCCCATTCGTAGACCTTGCAGAAATGCAGACGCACCAGAGCGTGGGGGTAGTCCATCATCTCGACCTTCCACGGATGAGCGGGGCCGATGGTGATTCCGAGTTCTTCATGGAGTTCGCGCCGCAGCGCTTCCTCTACCGACTCGCCGGCTTCGAGCTTTCCTCCCGGGAATTCCCAATAGCCCGCATAGACTTTGCCTTCGGGCCTGGAGGTGAGCAGGAATCGTTCGTCGCCATCGATCAGGACGCCGACCGCGACGTCCACGGGTTTGCGCTCGCTCATGAGTGATGCCGCCCGGAATAGTCCTTGGCGAACTGGAAAGCAACCCGTCCCGATCGGGACCCTCGCTCAAGCGCCCAGACCAGACTCTCCTGCCTGGCCGCCACGATGGCCTCTTCGCTCACCCGGAAACCACGCAGCCACTCGGCCACGATGGAGAGGTATTCCGCTTGGCTGAACGGGTAGAAGCTGATCCACAGCCCGAAGCGCTCTGAAAGCGAGATCTTCTCTTCCACCATCTCGCCCGGATGCACTTCGCCATCCTCGGTGTGCTGGTAGGTGAGGTTCTCCTTCATGTACTCGGGCAGGAGATGACGGCGGTTGCTTGTGGCGTAGATGAGCAAGTTTTCAGACGCCTGGGAAACTGATCCGTCGAGCACCGACTTGAGCGCCTTGTAGCCTGCCTCACCCTCGTCGAAGCTGAGATCGTCGCAGAAGACGATGAAGCGCTCCGGACGCTCGGCGATGAGGTCGACGAGGTCGGCCAAGTCGACCAGATCGGCCTTGTCGACTTCGATCAAGCGCAGTCCCTTGGGGGCGAATTCGTTGAGGCAGGCCTTGATCAGCGAACTCTTGCCCGTGCCTCGCGCGCCCGTCAGCAGCACGTTGTTGGCGCCGTGGCCTTCGACGAATTGCAAGGTGTTGCGCAGCAACCTTTCCTTTTGCGGCTCGACCTCGCGCAAGTGCTCGAGGCGGATTGGGGCGACGTGCTTGACGGGTTCGAGCCGACCCGATCCGCCGCACTTGCGGTAGCGAAAGGCGATGGACGCCGACCAGTCAGGCGAGGCGAGCGGATGTGGCAGCACGGCTTCAAGTCGAGAGATGAGCCTCTCGGCACGGGTGAAGAAAGAATCGATATCAGGCATGGCGGGAGTTTATGGGCAGCTCATACCTCGGCGACGTGGTCGTCCGCCAGCGCAAAGACGCGATCACCCTCTCTCATCAGCCACCAGCAGAGTGCGGAAATCTCTGAGGAAGGCCGCCTTCTCAGGCAGCAGCGTCAGGACATGACCGCCGACGGTGAGTGTCACCATTCAGTCGATGCTATGACCCCGTCGGATCAAGGGACCATCAATCGCAGCGCAGCGTCCAGGAATTCAGTCGGCGCACGCTTGAATCCCGAGCGCGCGTAGCGCTGGAGACGCCCGACAGCGAACGCGGTCAGCACCGAGGCCTGAGCATTGGCATCGACGGTCGGAGTCGCCGACCCAGCCGCTTCGGCGGCGACTCGCAGGCTCTGGCGCAGCTGCGATTCGATGCGGTCGAAGAACTGGTTCATACGGGCCAGCAACCGATCGTTTTCGAACACCAGCGCATCACCCACCATCACGCGGGTCATGCCAGGGTTCTTTTCACCGAATTGCAGCAGCACTGCGAGGATCTTTTGCGCCTGAACGGAACCAACTTCCTCATGTTCGATGATCTGGTTGGCGAGCGTGAACACGCTTTGCTCGATGAACTCGATCAGCCCCTCGAACATCTGTGCCTTGCTTGCAAAGTGGCGATACAGGGCCGCTTCGGACACATCCAGCTTGCTGGCCAGCGCCGCGGTGGTGATACGGTCGGCACCCGGCTGTTCGAGCATGGAAGCCAGCGTTTGCAAAATCTGCACGCGGCGCTCACCCGGCTTGGGACGCTTTCGCCCCCCCGCCGGACCCGTGACCACGCTCGCAGCGATCTCAGCGCCTGTGACGTTCACAGGGACGGTGTCTTCGGGTGTGTGCTCAGTCTGAGTTGTCATCGCGAATGCACCAAATCGAGCGCAAAGCTTGTATCCGGTTGATTCTGGCACACACATATGCAGGCTTAGGGCAAGGGTGAATGCCAACTTTTATGCATTCGCCCGGGGCGTGAATTGCGGCACGAAGGTAACGTTGCATCCAGACCGTGCGCATCCCGACTCGACGGGCGGAACGCTGATGATCCAACGTGTCCTCGACCAGTACGCATCGGCTCGGGCGGGTCTTGAGCCGCGCCGCAACGTGGCGAAGCATGCGCGCGTCGGGTTTGGGCCGATGCTGGCTGAACATCGTCATGTCATCGATGCTGATGATTCCGTCGAACAGGCCGGTCAGTCGCAAGGTGTCAAGCACCCGCAGCGTGTACGAGCGCGGCGCGTTGGTCAGGATGAACTTGCGCCCCGGCAGGCGCTTCAGTGCGGCGCGATCATGCGCGCTCATGCGCAGGCGTTGCTCCAGGCCGGGCAACTGATGAGTCTCTTCAAGAAAGTGCGATGCCTTCACGCCGTGGTGCCTGACCAGACCGAGCAGCGTCGCCCCATAGCGCTTCCAGTACTGCAGCCGCAAGGCGTTGGCGTCCACCGCGGGCATTTCCAGATGCTCCACGATATATGCCGTCATCGCCTCCGTAGTTGGGCCGAAGGCGGCGTACGAGGCATCGTGAAGGGTGTTATCGAGGTCGAACAGCCAGGTCGTCGGCAAATTGTGGTGCTCGAAAGCTTCAAAGCCCCAATCGAACCAATAGGACAGCCCGAAGCAGAAGCGCCAGCGACTGCAACATCAAGCCACGCCCGCGGATCCGGCTCTGCCGGTCCGCCAGGTGGCGCCCCTTGGGGGCAGGAGCGCCAGCGACTGGGGGGCCCAATCCACGCCCGCGGATCCGGCTCTGCCGGTCCGCCGGGTGGCGCCCCTTGGGGGCAGGAGCGCCAGCGACTAGGGGGCCCAATCCACTGGGGGGCCCAATCCCTTTTCAATGTGAACGGATCATGGTGCCATAGGCCTGCTCGGTCAGGACTTCCAGCAGCATCGCGTGCGGCACGCGGCCGTCGATGATGTGTACCGTGTTGACCCCGTTCTTCGCCGCGTCGAGCGCCGACGAGATCTTGGGCAGCATGCCGCCCGAGATCGTGCCGTCTGCGAACAGCTCATCGATCTCGCGCGCCGAGAGATTGGTGAGCAGGTTGCCCTGCTTGTCGAGCACACCCGAGATGTTGGTGAGCATCATCAACTTCTCTGCCTTGAGCACCTCGGCCAGCTTGCCTGCCACCACGTCGGCGTTGATGTTGTAGTTTTCATTGTTGCCGCCGAATCCGAGGGGCGAAATGACTGGGATGAACTGGTCGTCCTGCAGCGCCTTCACCACCGCCGGGTCAATGGACTCGATCTCGCCGACTTGGCCAACGTCGTGTTCCTTGGTCGGGTCATTCTTGTCGAGCATCTTGAGCTTGCGGGCGCGGATCAATCCGCCATCACGACCCGTGAGGCCCACTGCCTTGCCGCCAGCCGCGTTGATCAGACCGACGATGTCTTGCTGCACCTGGCCTGCGAGCACCCATTCGACGACTTCCATGGTTTCATCGTCCGTGACCCGCATTCCCTGGATGAAGGTGCCCTTCTTGCCGACCTTGGCCAGCGCCTCGTCGATCTGCGGGCCGCCGCCGTGCACCACCACCGGGTTCATGCCCACGAGCTTGAGCAGCACCACGTCTTCAGCGAAATCCTGTTGCAAGCCCGGGTCGGTCATGGCGTTACCCCCGTACTTGATGACGATGGTCTTGCCGTGAAAGCGCCGGATGTAGGGCAGCGCCTCCGCCAAGATCTCCGCCTTGTCGCGAGGTGCGATGTGGCTCAGGTCCGGGGACGTAGGATGCGGAGGGAAGGCGGGAGGCTCGGCGCTCATTGAAAGAAATCCTTTAAGGGAAGCCGTGGAGACGACCATCGAACGAAATTGTAGAGGGCAGGCGACGCCATTGTGGATGGGCGTCTGGCGGCGACGCCACCCCCCCATCAAGGTGAAGTCCGCCGAGAAGGTTCTCCTATACTCCGCGCCCCATAACACTCAGGAGGATTATTGATGCGTGCTCTCTTGGCAGCCCTGCTGCTGACCTGCTCGATCGCCCAAGCCGGAACATTCAGCGTCAGCGTGACGAGTCCCAGCTTGCAACTTCGCGACCTCGATCCGAACGACGGTGTGACGCCGGAGCTCACGCTCCTTTTCGGCACCTCCCTCGCCGACTGGAACACGCCCCATTTCTGCGGCGGTGAATTCTGGTCGAACTACAGCCACTCGACGTCATGCTCCATGGCGGGCCTCACGGGCACGCTGAGCGCGCACAGCGCCATTGAATGGAATGGCATCCTGACGGTAGACACCCACCTATTCAGGTCGTCGACCGACAATGAATACTTGACCATCCTTGGCGGCGGACACGGCCACACCGACACGGCCAGCAACTCACAGTTCGAATGGCCACCCTACCTACTCTTTGGCGATACCCACGAGTCAGAGGCCGTCTCCCTGTTCCTGCGCAATGACACCGATGCGCCGACGCATTTCGACATGGAACTCGGATTTAGGGCGATGGAGCAGAATTCGGACATCCCGCAACCCGTGCCGGAACCATCGACATACCTGTTGATGCTGGGCGGTCTTGCCCTGCTCCCGTTGGTGCGCCGCAGGCGCGCAGGAAATCGCAGTCAGTAAGTCCGGCCGCGCCGGTACTGGGCATGGGCCCGGCGCGCGAGCGTCGTGCCCTTTTGCATGGCGGCGAAGGATGAGCCCGCGTGCGCATGGCAAATGGCCAGACCCAAGGCATCGGCTGCATCCTTGCCCGGCAGGCCCGGCAGATTCAAAAGGCGCATCACCATTTCCTGCACCTGTTCCTTGCGGGCTTGGCCGTGGCCGACGATTGCCTTCTTCATCTGCAGCGCGGTGTACTCGGACACGTCCAAGTCGTTCGACACGAGTGCCGTGAGCGCCGCGCCGCGTGCCTGGCCGAGCATGAGTGTGGACTGAGGGTTCACGTTCACGAAGACGATCTCCACGGCCGCGCAAGTCGGTCGGTAGCGGCCGGTGACCTCGCGCACGCCGTCGAAAATGATCTTGAGTCGGGCCGGCAATTGGCCGATGTCGACAGCATCAGTCTTGATCGTGCCGCTGGCAACGTAGTGCAAGTGCGCGCCCTCTGTTTCAACGACACCGAAGCCGGTGGTTCGTAAGCCTGGGTCGATGCCGAGAATGCGCGTCACCTGATCGACCTCGAACGAGCAATTACAAAATCTGATGGATGAACGCGACCATATGAGGCGCAAAGTGCAGCCATGGCCGGGCTATGGCGAGCATTTGCAACGACGAGCAGGGGTCTTTTGGCGTGATGAGTGGGCATGATCGAAAAACTCTGCCTTTCAGTGCACCCGGGCAAAGAATCAAAGTCCAAAGTACCAGCGCACGGCGTGAAAAAACACCGGCGCCGAAAAGCACAACGGCGCAACCCGATCCAGCAACCCCACCGCGCCCGTGACCGAGGCCTTGCCACCCCAGCTTCTCACCCCTGCATCACGCTTGAGCGCCTTCATCACGAACTCGCCCAACGTACCCGTCCCACCGGCGATGAGACCCATCACCAAGGCAGGAATCGGCTTGAACGGCGTGGCCCAGTAGAGCAATGCACCCACGAACGCTGCCACACCCGCCCCGATGGCCCAGGCTCGCCATGAGAACGATCGGCTGATCGCGCGAGCAACCGGCCGGCGGCGAAGGCGGCGCGTGGCGAACTCCTGCGCAATCTGAGCGCAAGCAACAACGACGACCAGGTAGAAGACAAGGAAGGCGCCCCGCCCCTCGTATTCGGGCAGATCAATCAGCAGCAGGGCCGGCGCATGGCTCATGCCGTAGATGCAGACCATGATTCCCCACTGAATCTTCGATGTGCGCTCCAGAAATCGCTGCGGATCGTTGCCGATAGCGCTGATCACCGGAATTGCGAAGAACACGTAGACCGGAATGAACACCGTAAAGAGATCGAGTCTCTGGCTTCCCGCGAGCACGAACTGGAAGGGCAACACGAAGAAGAACGCCAGCAAGAGGCCGCGGTGATCGGCTCGTCGCGTTTGCGTGAGCGTGATGAATTCGCGGAAGGCGATGAAAGACACGAGGCCGAAGAGCAGGGTCGCAACGATGGCGCCGAGCACCCATGAAATCCAGAAGATCACTGCACCCCACCACACCGCGCGCAGGTCACGCTTGAACTGCTCGTGGCGTTCTTGCAGCTCAGGCGATAGATCGCGAATCGTGCGGCCCACTTCAACGATCGTGACCAGCGCGAGGACGCCGAAGAGCGCGAGGAACAGCAGGCCCACCTGCTGGGTGATGTTCAAGTCCCGAAGCGCGCCCATCAGCGGATGCTCCTCAGCGCCAGCACCGCATCGCGAGCGCGTGCAAGGAAGATGCGCTTGTCTTCACCCCGTTCGAGTTGAATTGGCGCGCCGAAGGTCACCGAGCAGAGGATGGGCACCGGCACCACTTCTCCCTTGGGCATGACACGCTGCACGTTGTCGATCCAGGCGGGAACGAGTTGTACATTCGGGAATTGCTCGGCGAGGTGATAAAGCCCCGACTTGAAAGGCATCGGGTCGCCCTTGTTGCCGCGTGTGCCTTCGGGAAAGATCACGAGCGAGTCGCCATGGCTCAAGGCTTCGACGAGGGGCTCGAGCGGATCCTGGTCGTCAATGCGCTGGCGCGAGACGTAGACGGCGTTGAAGATTTCCCGGGTGATCCAGTGTTTGAGCTTGCTGGACGTCCAGTAGTCACGAGCGGCGATAGGCCGTGTGATGGAGCGCAAGTCGCTCGGCAAGGCCGCCCAGATCAATACCCAGTCGAAGTGGCTCTGGTGGTTGGCGAAGTAGATGCGCTGTTCAGCCTTGGGCGGGCAGCCGTACCAGTGGCCCTGTGCGCCAGTGATGAGGCGGGCGAGGAATGCGAGAAAAAGACCGGCTGCCTCAGGAAGTTTCATCCTCAGTGCCTGAAGTGCCGGACGCCGGTCAGGACCATCGCAATGCCGCGCTCGTTCGCTGCAGCGATCACTTCATCATCGCGCACGCTGCCGCCCGGCTGAATCACGCAAGTGGCGCCCGCTTCGCACACCACATCCAACCCATCGCGGAACGGGAAGAAGGCATCGCTCGCCACCGCCGACCCCTTCAACGACAAGCCGGCATTCTCTGCCTTGATGCTCGCGATACGCGCCGAGTCGATGCGGCTCATCTGCCCCGCGCCGACGCCTAACGTCATTTCACCGCCACAGAAGACGATGGCGTTGCTCTTCACGTACTTCGCGACCTTCCACGCAAAAAGCATGTCGTTCATCTGCGCTTCGCTCGGCAGCAGCGTCGTCACGACCTTCAGTTCTCCCGCTTGCACTTCGCGGTTGTCGGCCGTCTGGATCAACAGGCCCGAACCCACGCGCTTCACGTCCTGCGCATTGCGGCCCTGGTCCCACGCCGTCGCGCCGCCCTTGGGCAAAGCGATCTGCAGCACGCGCGTGTTGGCCTTGGCGGCAAACACCAGCAAAGCTTCGGGCGTGAAGCTCGGGGCGATCAGCACTTCGACGAACTGCTTGGCAACAAGCTGCGCCGCAGTCGCGTCGAGTTCGCAGTTGAAGGCGATGATGCCGCCGAAGGCGGAGGTCGGGTCGGTCTTGAAGGCCTTGGCATAGGCCTCGGCCGGACCCGCGCCCATGGCCACGCCGCAGGGGTTGGCGTGCTTCACGATGACGCAGGCGGGCGTGTCGAAACTCTTTACGCATTCCCATGCGGCGTCGGCATCGGCAATGTTGTTGTACGAGAGTTCCTTGCCTTGCAATTGCTTGGCCGTGACCAGCGAGCCGGGAGCGGGATGCTGGTCGCGATAGAACGCTGCTGTCTGATGCGGGTTCTCGCCGTAGCGCAGGTCTTGCAGCTTGATGAAGCGGGCGTTGCTTTGCGCGGGGTATTCGCTACGCGTTCCGTCGACTTTCAGGGACGACAGATAGTCGCTGATCGCGCCGTCGTAATTGGAGATGCGATTGAAGGCCGCCACCGATAGCGCGAACTTGGTCGCCTGGGTCACGCTGCCCGACTCCTTCAGTTCCGCCAGCACCTGCGCGTACTGCGACGAGTCAGTGAGTACCGCCACGTCCTTCCAGTTCTTGGCGGCAGAGCGAACCATCGCTGGTCCGCCAATGTCGATGTTCTCAATTGCGTCTTCGAGCGTGCAGCCGGGCTTGGCCACGGTCGCTTCAAAGGGGTAGAGATTCACCACCAGCAAATCGATGGTGTCGATCCTGTGTTCCTTGATCGCCGCCATGTGCGCCGGCACGTCTCGGCGTGCGAGCAGGCCGCCATGGATCTTTGGATGCAAGGTCTTCACGCGCCCGTCGAGCATCTCCGGAAAGCCCGTGTGGTCGGCGACTTCGGTGACAGGCAGGCCCGCATCCGCCAGCAGCTTGGCGGTACCGCCGGTGGACAGGAGCTTTACGCCCAAGCCGTGCAGTTCACGTGCGAATTCGAGAACGCCGGCTTTATCGGAGACGGAGACAAGGGCGGTGAGTTGGGTCATTGGCGTCACGTGATCAATTTATGTTCGACGAGCTTGCGGCGAAGCGTGTTCCGGTTGATGCCGAGCCACTCCGCCGCACGGCTCTGGTTGCCTTCGGCATGTTTCATCACGACGTCGAGAAGCGGCTTCTCGACGACGTTGAAGATCATGTCGTACATCGCTGTCGGTTCTACACCGTGCAGGTCCTTGAAGTAGTTCTCCAGGCTGTCCCGGATGCACTCCTCGATGTGTTTCTTGCTCATGCTTGTTGTTTGATGACCGGTTCATTCGCTGCACCGGCAGAAGCGGGCAGCAGTAGATGCGTATCAGCGAGTTCGTCGAACCACTCAGTCACTGCGCGCACCTGGGCGTCGCACGATTCGAGCAGGTTCATCTCGGCGCAAAACGCTTCTCCTCCTGGCAAGGCGCGCACGGCCCACCCGATGTGCTTGCGTGCGGTGCGCACTCCGGCGTACTCCCCATAGAGGCCGTAGTGGTCCTCGAGGTGTTCGAGCAGCCAGCGCTTGGCTTGCACCACCTCGGGCGCGGCAAGGTGAACGCCCGTCGCGAGGAAGTGCGCGATCTCTCTGAATATCCACGGCCGGCCTTGCGCGGCACGGCCGATCATCACGGCGTCGGCACCAGTCAGGCGCAGCACCTCGCTTGCCTTTTCGGGCGAGTCGATATCGCCGTTGGCGACGACCGGGATGCGCAAGGCCGCCTTGACCGCTGCGATGGTGTCGTACTCGGCCATCCCCTTGTAGCCTTGTTCACGAGTGCGTCCATGCACGGTCACCATCGCAATGCCGGCACTCTCTGCCGCACGTGCGATGCGCACGGCGTTGCGCTGCGCATCGCACCAGCCTGTGCGCATCTTCAAGGTGACTGGCACGTTTCGGGGGGCGCATGCGGCCACCACCGCCTGGACGATTTCGACCGCCAGAGTCTCGTCCTGCATCAAGGCCGAGCCGGCCCACTTGTTGCAGACCTTCTTGGCCGGGCAGCCCATGTTGATGTCGATGATCTGCGCGCCGCGGTCGATGTTGTAGGCGGCGGCCTCGGCCATCATGGCGGCATCCGTACCGGCGATTTGCACGGAGATCGGTGCGACCTCGCCCTCATGGTTCGCGCGGCGGCTCGTCTTCAGGCTCGTCCACAAATCCTTGCGCGAGGTCACCATCTCGCTCACCGCATAGCCCGCTCCAAGGCGCTTGCACAACTGGCGAAAGGGCCGATCCGTCACCCCGGCCATCGGCGCGACAAAGAGGCTGTTCGCCAGCTCGATGTGGCCAATTTTCATAGGGAGTGGAAATGGAAGGGTGCTGAAAAAGGAGGCAGAAGTATAGCGGCTCGAATTTTGGTTTCCGGCGCCCATCACACCGTTCGCATAATGCATTTGATGGATGCATGGATTCAATCGCTGCTGGCTTTTCTCGCGTTGCCGAAATACGGACTCAGCACGATCTTCATCGTCGCCTTCATTTCGGCGACATTGCTGCCGCTCGGCTCCGAACCAGTGGTCTTCGGACTGATCCAATTGAACCCAAGCCTGTTCTGGCCGGCAATCCTGGTCGCTACGCTCGGCAACACGCTGGGCGGCGCCGTCACCTGGTGGATGGGCTTCGGCGCGGAACGGGCGTACGAGCGTGTCACGCACGATGTCAGCGCTGCCCATCCTCGCGCACTGCGATGGCTCGAGAGATTTGGCGCGAAGGCCTGCCTGCTCGCATGGCTTCCCATCGTCGGCGATCCGCTGTGCGCCGTCGCCGGCTGGCTGCGCCTGCCCTTTTGGCCCTGCGTGTTCTATATGTCCATTGGCAAGTTTGCTCGCTACGTCGTGATGACGGTCGGCTTGCTGGGCTTCTGGCAATGGTGGAACCTGTAACGTCAGGCTTCAGGACATTTCAGTAGCGCCTCAGGACTTGAGCCTCGCCAAAAGCGACAGTGGCATCACTGAATCAAGGAACGCCGGAGTCGCCAATGAACGCAGCCACCGCCATGCAGATGTCCAACTCTCCCGTGATGCGGAAGCGGCACCGCCCGATGTCGTTGCTGGTTGCGCTCCTCGCGCAAAACCTCAAGGAGGTATCGCGTCAAACCGACGTGATGGTGTGCCGCCAGCCCGCGTCCGACGTGCCCGTACCGGCATCGTGGCTCCCGTCCAGGCGCGAGTCGCGCGAGCCGTTGGATGCCCAGTGGGACGAGGACATGGTCGACTGGAAATCGGTCGGCACCAGCACCGACCAGCCTGAATACCTGGAGCACACCACCGAGCCACACCGCATCACTGTGACGCGCCTTGGAAGTACCCGCCCGCCCATGCTGCTGTTCGGCGGTGTAGCCACCATCTCCCTCATCGGGTGGATCACTCTCGGGTGGATGGCTCTCGTTTGAGGCGAGTCATGCCCTCGCTTGAACACGCCTGTTCGCCGGATACCCGGTGATCGCCGACAGTGCGGGAAAGCCGCTGATCGCGTGCGACGCAAGCCGCCCGCCCATCACCGCACCCTCAACGCTGCCCACGTTGAGCCCTGTGTAAATCCAGTCCCCCGCGATCACGAGGTTGTCGAAGCCCGTGCCCCAGGCCTTGAGTCGATACTTCGTGCTTCCCGGCGGCGACAGCACGTAGCGCTCGGTCGGGTCAATGTTGGCTCGCCAGAACTGCTGGTCGAAACGCTTTGAGCCAGCGCCGGCGTTGGCTTCGTCATAACCCTGCAGCAAGCTGAAGTCGAGCCCGATCGGGTCGCCCGGGGGATTGACCTTGTTGGTGGTGGCCAGCGGCAACAACGGGCCCATGCTGGCCTGCAGGTATTGAATGCACTGCGCCTTCACGCGCTCGTTCTGGCGACGAGGGTATTCGGTGTCGGTGAAGGGCGGCGGCTCGTCGTAGTCGGGCATGACGCCCGAGAAGTACCACAAGGCCTTGGGCGTGTTCGCCTTCGGCCATGACTCCCACCTCAGCAGGTGCGTGAAGTCGACCTGCCCGTCCAGCGGATTGATGTAGGTCGCGCCAATCACCGTGTCGTACTCGTTCTTGAACTCGAAGTCCCAGCCCATGTCCTTGGTCGAACGGTTGAACCAGAGCTGCATGGTCTGCGTCTGCGCGGTCTTGACCTTGTCGACCATGTCGCGCCAGTCCTGCCGCGCATCGAGCAGTTCCTTGCACAAATAGGGCACGGCGCCTATGGATATGGCGAACACAACGCGGTCGTAGTCACTGCCGGCGATCAGTCGCTTGTGCGCGACCGGCTGCCAGCGCGTCCAATACGACTCGAGGTCGATCTGCTCCGCCTTCAATGCGTCGCCTTCAGCCAATTGCGAGTAGTCCGGGTCCGCGGGCCACGAAGGCAACCCCTTCACGTCGATCAGCGGCTGGTATTCGACTGTTGGGTTCTTGAGCGTGGCCTGGATGCCGATGTTGACTGCCGCCACGGACTTTTTGTCGGCGCTCAATTCGAGCGACTCGACCTTGTGGAAGAACTCGAACTTCACACCGCGCTTCTTCAGCACCTCGTACATCGGTGCGATCACCGTCTCGCCGGTGCCGGCCTCGAACAACCAGGCGAAGGCGCCCATGTAGGCGAAGCTGCGCAGCGTCCAGTGCAGGTAGGCACCCGCGCCCATGGTCGCCGTGCGCGTGGTGTCGCCATTGGGATATTGGTAGGACAGGTTCGTGGTGTTCAGCGACATGGCCGACGACACCGTGAGCAGCGATGCGCCGTGTCGCTGCAGCCAGTCGGCGAAGTTCTCGTCGTCGATGGAGTCGAAGCCCTTGTTGGCAATGTCGTCCTTGATCGTGCCGCGCACGATCGCGAGCAGGAAGTTGCTCACGATGTAGATGCGTCGCAGGTCGTCATTGTCGGCAAAGCTGGTGCCGAGGTGCTTGGCGAGCCACTCCCAAGCTTTGTCGAGCAAGTCGATGATGTCTGCGCCGATTTCGAGCGCCACCTTGAGCGCTGCATCGAGCCCATGCATCAGCAGGCGCCCCACTTCGGCCTCGAAGGGATTGCCCTTGGTAATGTGGCTGAGGTTGTCTTCGAAGAGCTGCTTCACGAAGCGCACCAGCGCGCTGACCCAGTCGGTGACTTTCCCCAGCGACGAAGGATCCCCGGGTGACAAATCGTTGGTCGGCGCAGTGAAAGGCCAGCGCTTCCAGTTGTTGTCGATGAACTCCCACATCAGGACGAAGCTCTCGGGCTTGAAGGCTTCTTCGAACGTCGCGAGCGGCTGGCCGGGCTTGCGGCCGAGCGCTTCATAGCACTCGCGCATCATCGGCAGCGCGTTGTAGTAGCAGCCGAGAAAGCCGTGGATACCGTGTTCCTCGATGCGGTCGTTGGGCCCGCGGCCAGTGGCGCACTTGCCGCCCAATCGCCAGCCGAGCTGGTAAATGGTGACGTCGAACTTTTTTTGCCATTCGGGCTGGCTCGTGAGTTCGAATGCGGTGCTCAACGCAGCGATGCCGCCTCCAAGAATTGCAATCTTCTGAGGTGCAGTTGTCTCAGCCATTCTTCCTCCTTGATCGTTGTCGGTGCCCGATGCGCTCGGGCGGGCGCATATTTTTGTCAGCCTTCCCATCCCACAAGTCTGAGAGCCGCGACGAAGCGATCGAGCTGAGCCAGATCGGCAAACGGGTGCCCGACCTTGAGCGTCAGCATGTTGTAGACGGGCATCGATCGGCGCGCCTCGGCCATGGCTTCGTGAGCGCGGGGAAGGTCACCGGCTCCCGCATGACAGGCGGCGAGCAGGTAATAGTTGAAAAACCAGTCGGGGCGCTTGGACACCGCTTCGATCGCGTGCAGTACGGCCTCCTCCATGTGCCCCTCGATGAAGCACGCGATCGCCTTCGAGCGCAGCCATAAGCTCAGGTGTGGGTCGCTCGGGCTGCACTGCACGGCACGCCGCACCTGCTCCATCGCTTCGTCGAAGCGGCCTGAGAAAGCGAGCAGCCGGCCGAGTTCGCCTGCGGCGGCAGCGAAGTTCGGATAGAGGTCGAGCGCGCGCCGTTGCTCGGCCATCGCAGGTTCGAGCTTGTTGATGCACGACAGCGCGGTGCCGAGCGTGAAGTGCGCGTAACTGTCTTGGTCGTCGTTGCGTACGGCTTCCAGCGCGAGGCGATTGGCTTCGCGGATCAGCCGTACCGGATCGTCCGATTTGCCACGCCAGGCGTCGGACATGTAGGTGAATGACAGAAGCGCGAGGCTGGCCGAATCATTGGGCTTGACCTGCAGAGCCTGCTCGAGCAGGCGCCTCGCCTCGTTGTTGTTTTGCGGCGTGGAGCGCCAGAAATTCCAGCGCGCCCGCATGAGCAGGTCCCAATGCTGGATGTCGCGCGGCGCGTGGTGCACGGCCCGAGTTTCTTCGCGGCGGAGGAACACTGGTTCGATGGTGCCGGCGATGGTCGACGAAATTTCGTCCTGCACCGCGAAAAGATCGGTCAGTGAGCGATCGAAGCGGTCTGCCCATGCAGTCTCGCCGCGCGCGCCATCGACCAGTTCGGCAGACACGCGCAGCTTGTCGCCCGCCCTCCGCACGCTGCCCGCCACGAGGTAGCGCACACCCAATTCGCGGCAGATCGCACCGAACGAGAGCTTGCTCTGGCGGTAGGTAAATGAGGAGTTGCGTGCGATGACGAAGAGCCAACTCGATCGTGCCAGGCTCGCGATGATGTCTTCGGCGAGGCCGTCCGCGAAATATTCCTGCCCTTGCTCGCCGCTCAGGTTGGCAAAAGGCAGCACCGCGATCGACGGTCGCGTGCCGGTCGATTCGATCGCCTTCGGCACCTGCTCATCGATGCGCGCTGTGAAGCGGTAGCCTCGGCCGGGAATGGTGGCGATGACGTCCGGCCCCAGCAGCTTTCTCAGGGTGGAAATCTGCACCTGGAGGTTGTTTTCCTCGACAACGACATCGGGCCACACGATGTCCATGAGCTCGTTCTTGCCCATGAGTTCGCCGGCTCGCTTGGCCAAGGCCAGCAAAACGTCGAACGCACGTGCGCCAAGCACGGCGGGTTCGCCGTGAATCAACAAGCGCCGCTCGTGCGGCTGCAGCTCGCAGTGACCAAACCGAATCGAAGCGGACACGCCGTTTCCTATCACGCTCACATTGGGGGCAAATGTATCGCGTGATGCATCTTCCGGACCATCAACTGCAAAACAGGTGTCAACAATCCAATGGCGATTCACCGAGGTAGTGCATGCTCGAGGTCATTGAGGACGCCTTCCAGCCGTTGAAAGCCTGTGCACGGCGTGCCCGAAGTGTTTCCCGCAGATCGGTGACGCTGGGCGCCGAAGCACCCTTGTCCAATCGATGAATGACGCTCACACAGCGCGGCGGGCCGAAGCGCGCCTGGCGGCAGGCTTGGCGACGCTGTTGGCGTTCTTCGCAGCCGCCGGCTTCGCAGCCGCGCTCTTCGCAGCACGAACCGGAGCGGTCTTCGACAGCTTGGCGACTTGCGCACTCAGTTCGTCGATGCGGGCGATCAGGGCTTCCACGTCCTTCGAAGAAGGCACGCCAAGCTTGTTCAGTGCCTTGGAGGTCCGTTCCTCGAAAATCGATTCGAGCTTGTCCCATTGCTGGCCGGCCTTGGCCGTCACGTCGCCCGCCATATTGCTCATCTTGCTTGTCACGTCACCGATCTTTTCTTCCGCGGCGGCTTGCGTCTTGCGTTGCAGCGAGGTGCCTTCCTTCACGAGGGCCTCGAAGACCTTGCCACCTTCTTCCTGCGCCTTCGAGAAGGCGCCGAGGCCGGCCAACCAGATCTGCTGGGCCGATTCTTTGACGGTGCCGGCGAGAACGCTGTCGAAAATACCAGCAGTGGAAGCGGCCTTCTTGTCAGCCATTTTCTTGACTTTCTTGACCATGGTGTGTTTCCTCTGAGTGTGTCGCGGTGGTGGAGGCGCTGCGAGCGTCTCACCCGAGCAGCGGCATGGGGGAACTATAGGTCTCGCCATGGGCACAGGCTTCACATTCTCTAGTGAGCCGGCTCGATGGTGTGCAGCGGGTGCAGGGCTCGGCCTCTCACGCCGTGCTTTGCCCACTCTTCCACAAGTTGGAACCCGGACGGCCTTGCGCATGGGCGACAATTCACAAGATGTATGCATTGTTTGAAGACGGCGGGAAATTTCTGGCCGGGCGGGTGATGACCGAGGCGGACAGCTCGATGCAGATCGAGCTGGACTCAGGCAAGCGCGTCAAAGTCAAGGCGGCCAACGTGCTCCTCAAGTTCGAGAAGCCGTCGCCTGCCGAACTCATTTCTTCCGCGCAGTTAGTCGCGCGGGACATCGATCTCGATCTGGCCTGGGAGTTTGCGCCGGAGCAGGAATTTGGATTCGCGGATCTTGCTCGCGATTATTTCGATGCCAGCGCCGACATCACCAAGCAGGCAGCGGCGCTTTTCCGGCTGTTTGAGGCGCCTCATTATTTTCGACGGCTGGGCAAGGGCAACTTCAAGAAGGCGCCTGAAGAGATTGTCAAGGCGGCCCTTCTGGGCATCGAGCGAAAGAAGCAGATTGCGGCGCAGATCGATGCCTGGGCCACCGAGTTGGTGAACGGGCAGTGCCCGGCATCAGTTCGCGAACAGCTTTACAAGATTCTCTTCAAACCCGACAAGAACGCACCCGAATACAAGGCAGTGGTCGAGGCGTCCAAGCGGGCGCAAAAGGCGCCGCTCGATCTGCTGACAAACGCCGGCGCCATCGACTCGCCCTACCAGTTTCACTGGAAGCGCTTCTTGTTCGAGAACTTTCCGAAGGGCACGGGTTTTCCGTCTCTGTCGGCACCGCCGATCAAGGAAGCCTTGTCGCTGTCGGCGGCACAGGCATTTTCCATCGATGATTCAGCCACGACCGAGATCGACGATGCCTTGTCCGTGCAAGGTCTCGGCACGGGAACTGTCGTTTTCGGCATCCACATTGCCGCGCCCGGCTTGGCGATCACACCCGACGGCAATGTCGACAAGGTCGCACGCGATCGCTTGTCTACCGTGTACATGCCCGGCTACAAGCTGACCATGCTGCCCGATGACGTTGTTCAGGCCTACACCCTGACCGAAGGGCGCGACTGCCCTGCGGTGTCGCTGTACGTGACCTTCGATGAAGCCTCGTTTGAAGTCAAGGCCAGCGAGACGAAGCTCGAACGGGTGAGCATCGTCGCAAATCTTCGGCACGATCAGCTCGACAGCGTGATCACCGAAGCATCGCTCACGGGCGAAGCGGAGGCGACCTACCGCTTCGCGCCGGAACTCGCCTTCGCTTTCCGACTTGCCAACCATCTGAAAGCCTTGCGCGAAGTCGCACGCGGCAAGCCTGAAAACTTCAACCGGCCGGACTACAACTTTCGCCTCGAGGGCAACGACGGCCGCGAACCGCGCGGGGACGAGTCCGTGTCCATCGGGACGCGCCGTCGCGGTGCGCCGCTCGACCTCATCGTGGCCGAGGCCATGATTCTTGCCAACAGCACCTGGGGCGGATGGATCGCCGACTGCGGCGTGCCTGGCATTTATCGCAGCCAGGCCAGTCTCGCGCCGGGCGTGAAGGTGCGCATGGGCGTGAAGCCCGCGCCGCATGCGGGCATGGGCGTGGCGCAATACACGTGGGCCACCTCGCCGTTGCGGCGCTACGTGGACCTCGTGAACCAGTGGCAGATCATTGCCTGCGCACGCCACGGCCGCACCGCCGCGCTTGCAGCGCCTTTCAAGCCCAAGGACGCGGCGCTGTTCTCGGTCATCTCCGGCTTCGATGCGGCCTACACCGCTTACAACGGATTCCAGTCGGGCATCGAGCGCTACTGGACGCTGAAGTACCTCGAGCAGAACAAGATCACCGAACTCGACGCCGCCGTCATGAAAGATGGCCTCGTCCGCGCCGACGACTTGCCGCTTGTGTTCCGCGCGTTGGGCGCAGACAGCCTGCCGCGAGGCGCGCATGTGCGCGTACGCATCACGGGCACCGATCTGCTCACGCTCGACGTGCATGCCAATGTGATCTCGCGCATCGACGATGTGCAAGCGCAGACTGACACGGCTGTTGACGACGCGGATGCAGAAGAAGCTGCCGAGAGTGCCGGCCCGCTCACGCTCGCCATCGACATCAAGGACGGCGAAGACGAGACGGCCGCGGCCGCCACCGTGGCCTGACCAAGCGATGCTGCGCAAGCTTTCGACACTGCAGATCGCCTTGCTCGGGTCGCTGGGTTTTCACGCGGCCTTGCTCGGAATCCAGCGCTCGAATCCGCAGGCCTTCGACCGCATTTTTCAGGACACCCCGCTGGAGGTGATCCTCGTCAATGCACGCTCGAAGGAAGAGCCTGCCAAGGCGCAGGCGATCGCGCAGGCAACGCTTGCAGGTGGCGGCGAGCTCGAGAAGGGCCGTGCCACGTCACCGTTGCCGCCGTCGGCCACGGTCGAACTGGGCGAAAGCATCGAGTCGTCACGCAAGCAGATCGAGCAGTTGCAGGAACAACAGCGGCAGTTGCTCACCCGGCTTCGCCAGCAGATGGAAGCCCTGCCCGCACCCGACCCCCAACAGGAGGCGAAGACCCCCGACGGCAAGTCGGCCGCCGAGCAGCGCCGGCAACTGCTGCAGCTCACGGCGGAAATCGAAAAGCGCATCAACGAAGAGAATTCGCGTCCCAAGAAGCGCTACATCAGCCCGGCCACCAAGGAAGCCGCCTACGCGATGTACTACGACCGCTTGCGCCGCAAAATCGAAGAGCGCGGCACGCATAACTTTCCAGAAAACCGCGGGGCCAAGCTTTACGGCGAGCTGGTGGTGGTGTTAACCGTGGACGCACTTGGCCGAGTGGTCGATTCAGAGGTCGCAGTACCGTCGCAATCAACGCTGTTGGACAAGCGGGCGCTGGCCATCGTCAAGGCTGCCGCTCCCTTTGGGCCCTTTACCTCCACAATGCGGCGCGAAGCCGATCAACTCGAAATCACTTCGCGCTTCACCTTCGCAGGCGAAGGCGGACTCACTACCACGTTGATGGCCAACCCGGGACGTTAAGCATGACCCAAAGCAATTGGGGGCGCAGGGCAGGATGCGATGCAAGGCGCGTCGAGCGCCGTGTGGCGGGCCACGCAAGCGAGAAGCAACGCCGCAGCCCGCCTGCCCTGCGCCCCCAGAACGCGAAATTATTTCAGGCCACGTCCTGAGAGGCTGAGAGTATTTCGATCATGCCCGCTCATCACGCCAAAAGACCCCTGCTCGTCGTTGCAAATGCTCGCCATAGCCCGGGCTATGGTTGTGCTTTGCGCCTAGATCAGGTGTCTTTTGACGCGCTGCTCGGGCACGCTCGAAAAACTCTCAGCCTCTAAGCTCGCCCCAACAGATTGATGGATCGCTACGTCGTGGCCGGCAACCCGGTCGAACACAGCCAGTCCCCCTTCATTCACGCTCACTTCGCCGAGGCGACCCGCGAGTCGATGGAATACGGCCGGCTGCTCTGCCCGCTCGATGCGTTCGAGGCCGCCGTGCGCCGATTTGCCGACGAAGGCGGACGAGGCTGCAACATTACCGTGCCCTTCAAGTTCGATGCGTACAAGCTCGCGAAAAGGCGCAGCCAACGCGCCGAGCTGGCGCAGGCAGCTAACGTTCTGCGATTCGATGCAGATGGCTGGTTCGGCGACAACACCGACGGCGCGGGGCTGGTCGGCGACATTGAAGGCAATGCGGGCATGCGCCTCACAGGACTGCGCGTGCTGCTGATCGGCGCGGGCGGTGCGGCAGCCGGCGTGATGGGGCCGCTGATCGACGCAGGCGCGGCTCAGCTCGTGATAGCAAACCGCAGCGTGGACAAGGCGAAGGCGCTCGTCGAGCGGCATCGCGAGTTGGCGCGAGCCAAAAACACTGAGCTGCGTGCCGCCACATTGACGGATGCAGGCGATGCATTCGACGTTGTAGTCAACGCCACCGCCACGAGCCTGACCGGCGCAGCCATTCCTGTCGAAGCGCGTGTGTTGCGCCCTGGCACCTTGGCGCTGGACATGATGTATGGGCCGGCTGCGCAAGGCTTTCTCGATTGGGCCGCCGCGCATCGCGCCATCGGCCGGGACGGCTTGGGCATGCTCGTCGAGCAGGCGGCTGAAGCCTTCCTGGTGTGGCGCGGTTTGCGGCCGCCGACCGGCACCGTGCTTGCCGCGCTGCGCCAACAGCTTGCGGGCAAATGAAAGACGCCTGGGCGCGCACCCTTCGGCACTTGTGGCGCATCGTCGCGCTGGTGCTGTTGTCTTTTGTAGCCTTGCAGCTCTACTTCCTGATGCGTGTGGCGCTGATGACCGTGGTCGACCCGCAGTCCACCGCCTTTCAGCGCTCCGAGGCGTGGCGGCTGCTGAAGGAGACTCACCAGATCCGCTGGAGTCAGCAATGGGCCGACTATGGGCATATTGCGACGCCGCTTAAGCGTGCGGTGATAGCGTCTGAAGACGCCAACTTCTTCGACCACAGCGGCGTCGAATGGGATGCGCTGGAAAGAGCATGGGAGAAAAACCAGGCCGCCGAAGCCCGGGTCGCGAAGATCAATGCCGAACTCGAAAAGCGCGCAGCGCAACAGGCTGCACGAGAGACCGCGAGGGCCAGCAGGCGCAAGCCGGCATCTGCGACAGCGCCGCCGCCACCGCCCAAACCCGTTACACACGTGACGCCAAAGATCGTCGGCGGCTCAACCATCACGCAGCAGCTGGCGAAGAACCTCTTTCTCGGCAGCGAGCGCAACGTCGCACGCAAGGGGCAGGAGTTCCTCATCACGTTCATGCTGGAAAGCCTCCTGAGCAAGCAACGCATCCTCGAGATCTATCTGAACAGCGTCGAGTGGGGGGAAGGTGTCTTCGGTTCCGAGGCCGCGGCACGACATTACTTCCACACCAGCGCGGCAGCACTTGGGCCGTCGCAGGCGGCGCGACTGGCCGTGATGCTGCCCGCTCCCAAACGCTTCGAGAAGAAGCCCGATTCAGCCTACGTACTCGGCCGTGCCGGCACTGTCATGGCGCGCATGGGAGCCGTGGAACTGCCCTGATGCGGACCGCCGACAGACTATGAACGGGCAGGGAAGCAGCCTGCCATCGCCCCACCTAAAATCGAGCGCATGTCCTCCACATTCACGGCCGAGATCGCCGCCACCGCTGCCCGCCTCGTGGTCGAGGAGGGCATGGAGTACGGACCGGCAAAGCGCCGCGCGGCCAAGATCTTGGGCAAGCAAGGCACACGGGCGGCCGAGTTGCCGAGCAACGACGAAGTTGAGGACGAGGTGCGGGTCTACCTCGATCTCTTTTGCGCCGACACCCAACCTGCTGAACTCGCCGCCCTGCGAGAAGTGGCGGTCCGATGGATGGAGCGTCTTGCAGAATTTCGCCCTCACCTCACCGGCGCCGTCTGGCGCGGAACAGCCACCCGGCTGTCCAGCGTGCATCTGCAGCTCTACTGCGACGACTCGAAAGCAGCCGAACTGGCACTGATCGACAAGGGCGTCGACTATGACGTGGGGGGTCTCACCGGCCCGCGCGGCGAACCCGTCGACGTGCTGACCCTCGCATCCCGAAGCGACGCCTTGGGCGAATTGGTCACCGTTCACCTCACGGTGCTCGACCACGACGACTTGCGCGGCGCATTGAAACCGGATGTGCGCGGCCGAACCCAGCGGGGCGACTTGGCCGCCCTGCGCACTCTGATGAACCCATGAAACGACGAATACTCCTGGGTGCGGGCGTGGGCGCGGCGGCGCTGGCCGCGGGCGGGGGCTTCTCGCTGTACCGATCACGGGTATCCGGCTCGGAGATGGAGTCCGCGCTCTGGCAATTGAGCTTCGAGCAGGCAAGCGGCGGGACGCTGAGCATGGCCAGCTTGCGCGGCCGTCCGTTGCTACTTAATTTCTGGGCAACTTGGTGCGCACCCTGCATCAAAGAATTGCCCATGCTCGATCGGTTCCACCGTGAAAAGCAGCCGGCGGGCTGGCAAGTGGTGGGGATTGCAGTGGACGGACCGACCCCGGTACGCGAGTACCTCGGGCGACTTCCGATGAGCTTTCCCATCGGCTTGGGCGGGATGGAAGGTGCCGAACTGAGCCGGACACTGGGCAATGTGAGCGGATCGCTTCCCTTCACCGTGGTGTTCGCAGCGGACGGAAAAATCCTGGCACGAAAGCTAGGCGCCTTGGCGTCATCAGACCTGGATAACTGGGTCAAACGGGCAAATTCCTGACCCGGGAAGCAAAACGCCCTGTTTAAAGTTGTCAAGTCAATTAATTTCCTGCAAAGCACCGGTAACGTCCCCTAAAGCGCGTAAAGTTCGCCCGGTTTAACAATCTGCCGGGTCCTTTCCGACCCGGTATTTCAGCGCTCGATGCAAGTCCTCGTCCTTCACGGCCCGAACCTGAATCTGCTGGGCACCCGCGAGCCGGGCGTCTATGGCTCGACCACTTTGGATCAGATCGATACAGAACTGGGACACATTGCAGCCAAAGCCGGCGCGAAGCTTGTTTCCTTTCAAAGCAACCACGAAGGCGTCCTGATCGACCGCGTGCATGAGGCCCGCACCGATGGAACGCAGTTCATCATCATCAATCCGGCGGCTCTCACGCATACCAGCGTCGGACTGCGGGACGCCTTGGCCGGTGTCGCCCTTCCGTTCATCGAAGTGCATCTGTCTAACGTGCACAAACGCGAGCCCTTTCGTCATCACTCGTATTTCTCGGATCTCGCCGTCGGCGTGATTTGCGGACTGGGCGCCACCGGTTACAGGTTGGCGCTTGACTACGCTCTCGGCCAAACGAGCCCCTGAGAGGCTGAGAGTATTTCGACCATGCCCGCTCATCACGTCAAAAGACCCCTGCTCGTCGTTGCAAATGCTCGCCATAGCCCGGGCTATGGCTGCGCTTTGCGCCTAGATCAGGCGCCTTTTGACGTGCTGCTCGGGCACG
>Ga0136846_1230018_pt1 | contig 36996 bp, 33 predicted proteins | sample HopSoiMetagenom2_FD_96841 | JGI IMG/M metagenome (GOLD analysis project Ga0136846, IMG submission 96841) | Grasslands soil microbial communities from Hopland, California, USA - 2 Assembly 2016 (version 4) | ecosystem: Environmental > Terrestrial > Soil > Grasslands | place: USA: Hopland...
CTCGGGTTGGCGAGGATGATGCCGACGTTCGGACGGTAGCCTTCCTTGTCGAGCATGGGGCTGCGACCGCCTTCTGTTACCAAAGTAGAATGCGTCCATCCGATTTTTCCACAGGCCACGGGCAATGACAATGCTCGGCGCGGCCCCATGAAAACCTCCAGATTCTTCATTGCGACGCAGAAGGAAGTGCCCGCTGAGGCAGAGATCGTGAGCCACCGGCTGATGCTGCGCGCGAGCCTGATCCGGCGCCTGTCTGCCGGTATTTACACATGGCTGCCCCTAGGCCTGCGCATCGTCCGAAAGGTGGAGGCCGTGGTGCGGGAAGAAATGAACCGCGCCGGCGCGATGGAGCTCTCGATGCCGGTCGTGCAGCCGGCGGAGGTATGGCAGGAATCCGGCCGCTGGCAGGCATACGGACCGGAGCTGTTGCGCTTCAAAGATCGTCATGAGCGCGACTTCGTGATCCAGCCGACTTCCGAGGAAGTGATCACGGATCTGGCGCGAAACGAGCTGAAGAGCTACCGCCGCCTGCCGGCGCACTTCTACCAGATCCAGACCAAGTTCCGCGACGAGCGCCGCCCGCGCTTCGGCGTGATGCGCGGGCGCGAATTCGTCATGAAGGACGGCTATTCTTTCCACGCCGATTATGCCGACCTGCAGCGCGAGTATCGCAACATGCACGACACCTACACGCGCATCTTCACGCGGCTCGGCCTCGAGTTCCGCGCGGTCGCCGCGGACACCGGCGCCATCGGCGGCACCGGCTCCCACGAGTTCCACGTGCTCGCGGACTCCGGCGAAGACGCCATCGCCTTCTGCCCGCAGTCGGATTACGCGGCGAACGTCGAGCTCGCCGAGGCGCTCGCCCCCGCCGGCCGGCCGCCGGCGCAGCAAAAGATGGAAAAGGTGCCCACACCGGGCAAGACGAAGTGCGAGGAGGTCGCCGCGCTGCTCAAGCTCGATCTCAAGCGCACGGTGAAAGCAGTCGCGGTCATGCACGACGACCAGTTCATCCTGCTTCTCGTGCGCGGCGACCACGACCTGAACGAGATCAAGGCGCAGAAGACGATCGGTGCTTTCCGCTTCGCGACTGAGAGCGAGATTCAGCGCGTCCTCGGCTGCAAGCCCGGCTACATCGGTCCGGTGGGCGCGAAAGCGAAAGTGGTAGCCGACCGCTCCGTGGCCGCGATGGCAGATTTCGTCTGCGGCGCGAACGAGGCGGGCTACCACCTCGTCGGTGTGAACTGGGGGCGCGATCTGCCGCCGCCCGAGGTGGCCGACGTGCGCAACGTCGTCGCCGGCGATCCGAGCCCCGACGGCAAGGGAACGCTCGACATCGTGCGCGGCATCGAGGTCGGCCACATCTTCCAGCTACGCACCAAGTATTCCGAAGCGATGAAGGCCCGCTTCCTCGACGCGGCTGGCAGCGAAAAACCATTCGAGATGGGTTGCTATGGCATCGGCGTCACGCGCATCGTCGCGGCGGCCATCGAGCAGAACCATGACGCTAAGGGCATCGTCTTCCCGGCGCAGATCGCGCCGTTCGAGGTGTGCATCGTGCCGATCGGCTACCAGAAGAGCGCAGCGGTGCGCGAGGCGACGGACAAACTCTACGCCGAGCTGCAGGCGGCCGGTGTCGACGTTCTGCTCGACGACCGCGAGGAGCGGCCCGGCGTGCTCTTCGCCGACATGGACCTCATCGGTATCCCGCATCGCATCGTCCTGGGTGAGCGCGGACTCGCTGCCGGCAACGCCGAATACAAGGCGCGGCGCGACGAGAAGGGGTCGGAGGTGCCGCTTTCGCGCATCGCCGCCTTCGTCCGGGAGCGCCTCGCCGCATGATCCGGGCGCTGGCCCTCGCCCTGCTCTTGCCGATGCAGGTGTGGGCAGGCGCCCAGCAGTACGAGCCGCTCGCCGACTCGGTGCGCACGCGGCTTTCGCGCGCCGTGTCCGACAAGGCGGTGCCGGCGATGGCCTTCCGCTCGAGCGCCGATGCGCAGCGCTGGCTGAGTGCGATGGACCTTCGCCTCGAGCGGCGGATCCCCGACCGCAAGACGCGGCTCGAGCTCCTGCGCACGGTGCACTACGAGGCGACGCGCGCGCGGCTCGACCCGCAGCTCGTGCTGGGCGTGATCGAGGTCGAGAGCGGCTTTCGCAAGTACGCCGTGTCGCGTGCCGGCGCCCGCGGCTACATGCAGGTGATGCCGTTCTGGGTGAAGATGATCGGCGAGCCCAATCACAATCTGTTCCACCTGCGCACGAACCTCGCCTACGGCTGCGCCATCCTGCGCCACTACCTCGACATCGAGAAGGGCGACTACTACCGCGCGCTCGGCCGCTATAACGGCTCGCTCGGCAAGCCCGAGTATCCCAATCTCGTGCTCGCGGCGTGGCGCGGACGATGGAAATACGATGGTCCCGTAGGATGAATGAGGCATGATTAACCAGCTCCTCGCGCGGCATCCCCGGCTCGCCAACCGGATCTGGGGCTTCACGCCGCCGGAAACCGGCACCATCGTGCTCGTGCACCGGCGCGTGTACATCCTGCCGACGCAGCTCGGCTGGCTCTTTGCGCTCACGCTGCTGATCCTGCTCGTCGGCTCGATCAACTACGCGCTCTCGCTCGGCTTCGCGCTCACTTTCCTCCTCGCCGGCATGGGACTCGCTGGCATGGCGCACACGGCGCGCAACCTCGCCCGCATGGCGATCAGCGTCGGTCGGGTGGAGCCGGTCTTCGCCGGTGAGCAGGCGCAGTTTCGTCTCTACCTCGATTCGCGCGCGACGTTCGACCGGCCGGCCGTGCTCGCGCGCCACATGGCGAGCCGCGCGCAGCTGGTCGTCGACGTCCCGGCCGGCGGTCTGGCTGAAGTGATCCTTCCCGTGCCGGCGGACAAGCGCGGATGGATGCCGGTCGGCCGCGTGATGCTCGAGACGCGCTTTCCCCTCGGCATCTTCCGCGCGTGGAGCTACGTCGAGCCGAACCTGAGCTGCCTGGTCTATCCGAAGCCCGAGCGCTCGGCGCTGCCTGCGCCGACTGCGGAGGCGGCGCGCGGCGCGATGCGCTCGCCGATGCCCGGGAACGACGACTACTCCGGGCTTCGCACCTACCAGCTGTCCGATTCGCCGCGCCACGTGGCATGGAAGGCAGTGGCGCGAAACGATGACATGCTTACCAAGCAGTTCACCGGCGAGGCTGCAGCCCAGCTGTGGCTCGACTGGAACCGCCTCTCGCCCGGCATGGGGGTCGAGCAGCGCCTGTCGCGGCTTGCCGGGTGGGTGCTGGCTGCCGAGCGCGCCGGCGTGAACTACGGCGTGCGCCTCCCCGGCAACGAGGTGCCGCCGGGACGCGGCGAAGCGCACCGCGCCGCGTGCCTGCAGGCGCTCGCGGTGTACGGAACATGACCCTCGGTAGCACGAAGAGCGTCCCCCACCCGCTCACGCCGGAGATGCGCCAGCTCACGCTGAAGGACCTGACGTGGCTCACGGCTTCGTTCGCGATCGTAATCGCGCCGCACGTCACCCGGGCGCCGTGGTGGCTGACGCTTCTGACGGCGTGCCTTTTCGCCTGGCGCTTCTACTACACGCTGAACCGCGCGCCGCTGCCTTCGCGCTGGCTGGTGGTGGCCGTGGCGTTGGTCGGCATGTTCGGCGTGTGGCTCGAGTACCGCAGCCTCTTCGGACGCCAGCCGGGAATCATCCTGCTGGTCCTCTTCTCGGGGCTGAAGATGCTCGAGTCGCGCACCCACCGCGACGGCGCCGTAGCGGCATTCCTCGGCTATTTCCTCATCATCACCAACTTCCTCTACACGCAGACGATCCCCACCGCCGGGCTGATGTGCGCGGGCGTATTCATGATCACGGCGACCCTCGTCGGCTTCGCCGCGCCGAACCGCGCGCTGCGCCTCAACCTGCGCACCACGGCCGTGCTGCTCGCCCACGCCGCACCGGCGGCGCTGGTCCTCTTCGTCCTCTTCCCGCGCGTCCAGGGCCCATTGTGGGGCTTGCCGCAGGACGCCTATGGCGGCATGACCGGCCTGTCGGAGACGATGACGCCCGGCAATCTGTCGCAGCTTGCGCTATCGGACGCGATTGCCTTCCGCGCGGCGTTCGAAGGCGAGCCGCCGATGCCGCTGCTTCGCTACTGGCGCGGCCCGGTGCTGTGGGACTTCGACGGCCGTACGTGGTCCGCCGGCATGAGCCATCTCGCCGCGTCCCCCGAGAAGCCGCTGGCGGGGCCGAGCTACCGCTACTCGGTAGTGCTCGAGCCGCATAACCACCACTGGCTGTTCGCGCTCGAGACGGCGCAGACCGTGCCCGAGCGCGCGCGCATGACCCTCGACCACCAGATCCTCTACACCGCGCCGGTGAGGAGCCGCCTGCGCTACGACGTGGTGTCCACCATCGCCACCGGGCTCGCGCCGGACGAGGAGCGCTCGGCGCTCTTGCGCGCGGTGCGCCTGCCGGTCGGCTCGAACCCGCGCGCGGTCGCACTCGCGCAGGAATGGCGCTCGCGCGGCGGCGCAGACGTCGAGATCGTGCAGAGAGCGCTCGCCTTCTTGCGCCAGGGAAAATTCACCTACACGCTCGAGCCGCCGTTGCTAGGCACGGATTCGGTCGACGAGTTCCTGTTCGCCACGAAGGCCGGCTTCTGCGAGCACTTCTCGTCGTCTTTCACCTTTCTCATGCGCGCGGCGGGCGTTCCGGCGCGGGTGGTGACGGGCTACCAGGGCGGCGAGCTCAACCCGGTCGACCTCATCGTCACCGTGCGCCAGTCCGACGCCCACGCCTGGAGCGAGGTCTTCCTGCGCGGCCGAGGCTGGGTACGCATCGATCCGACGGCGGCCGCCATGCCGCGCCGTGTGGAAGGCGGCCTCGCGGGGGCGTTGCCGCAGACGGCATCGCTCCCATTCATGATGCGGCCGCAAATGGAATTCCTCCGGGCGATGCGTAACCAGTGGGAAGCCGTGGCGCACAAATGGAACGTCTGGGTGCTCGGCTATAACCCCGAGCGCCAGCGCGACCTGATGCTCGCCCTCGGCATGCGCGACGCCGACTGGCAGAAGCTTTCCGCCCTGCTCTTTGCCTTCCTCGGCCTGATGACGCTCGCGCTGCTAGTCTGGTCGTTGCGGCGCCTGACGCGGCCCGATCCCGTGCAGCGCGCGTGGAGCCTCTACTGCGCCAAGCTCGCGCGGCGCGGCGTGGTGCGCGAGCCGCACGAAGGCCCACGCGACTACTCGACGCGCGCGGCACGCGCGCTCCCGGCCTCGCGCCGCCCGATCCTGCGCATCGCGTCGCTCTACATCGCCCTGCGCTACGGCGAAAAAGTCAGCCGGCCGAGCACCGCCCGGCTGCAGCGCCTGGTGCGCGAGCTGCGCCTGACGTGAAGCGGCTGCTGCTCGCCGCGCTCGCCGCTCCGCTGATCGCCTATGGACAATCCTACGGCGAGCGGCCCGAGGTGCAGGCGTTCATCGGCGAGCTCGTGCAGCGCCACGGCTTCACCGAGAGCGAGCTGAAGAGCCTGTTTTCCAAGGTGGAGCCCCTCGACGGCGTGATGCAGCTCATGGTGCCGGCCGAGCGGCCGCCCTGGGAACAGTACCGCGGCATATTCCTGACCGATGCCCGCATCGCGGGCGGGATTGCCTTCTGGAAGGCCAACCGGCGCGTGCTCGCGCGCGCGGAGCGCGAGTACGGCGTACCGGCGCAGTACATCGTCGCCATCATCGGAGTCGAGACCTATTACGGCAAGAACATGGGCCGCTGGCGCGTAATCGATGCGCTCTCCACGCTCGCCTTCGACTACCCGGCGCGCGCGAGCTTCTTCAAGAGCGAGCTCGAGCAATACCTGCTCCTCGCGCGCGAGGAAGGCCTGGACGTGTTCGGACTGCGCGGCTCCTATGCCGGCGCGATCGGCATCCCGCAGTTCATGCCCGGCAGCCTGCGCCGCTACGGCGTCGACTTCGATGGCGACGGGGCCATCGACCTGCGCCGCTCTCCGGCCGACGCGATCGGCAGCATCGCCAACTTCCTGCGCGGGCACGGCTGGCGCCGCGGCGAGCCGGTCGTCTATCGCGCGCGGCTCAAGAACGAAGGCGCGCTCAAGTACCTCGACGGCTCGGTGACACCGAAATACCCGCTCGGCGAGCTCATCGCCGCCGGCATCGAGCTCAAGCCGACGCCGAAATCGACCGACGCATACGGCGTGCTGATCGCCCTGGGCGATGAGCACCGGGTCGGGCTGCAGAACTTCTGGGTCATCACGCGATACAACCGCAGCGCCTTCTACGCGACCGTGGTCGCCGACCTGGCAGCCGCGCTCGCCGTGCGTCAGAGAGCCGGCAAATAGCGCAGCGGATCGACGGCCGCCGAGCCCTTGCGGATCTGGAAGTGCAGCTTCGGCCGGTCGGCGTCGGACGCGCCGAGCTCGGCGATCTTCTGCCCGCGCGAGACCGCCTGCTGCTCCTTCACCAGGATGTCGCGGTTGTGCGCGTAGACGGTGATGAAGCCGTTGTCGTGCTTGATGACGACCAGCTTGCCGAGGCCGGGAATGCCGCTACCGGTATAGGTCACGCGCCCAGCGGCCGCGGCGAGGATCGGCTCGCCGGGCTTGCCGTCGATGTCGATGCCCTTCGAGCGCGGCTCGGCGAAGCCCGAGAGGATCTTCCCCTTCTTCGGCCAGATGAATTCCCCGCCCGCGTCCTTCGTCGCCACGGGTTCGGGCGCGGTGGGCACGGCAGGCAGCGGCTTCGCAATCGATGGCGGCGTTTCGAGCGCACGCGACTCGACGCCGCGGGAGGTGATCTTTCCGACCACCGGTGCACCGGCGGGCGCCTCGGGTGCCTTGACCAGCAAGACCTGTCCGACGCGGATCTTGGTCGGATCGTCGAGGCCGTTCCATTGCGCGACGTCGCGGTAGTCGGCGCCATGCTCGAGCGCGATGCTATAGAGCGTGTCGCCCTTCTTCACCACGTAATGACCTTCCGGCACGACGGGCGCGCTCGCCGGCGCGGCGGGGGCCGCGGCGACCGGCTTGGACGCGGCGCCGCTGCGGTCCACGACCGGGGCCGGCTTGTGCTGGGACGCACATGCCGACAAAAGCAGCGCCAGGATCGCCCACCGCTTCATGCTTTGCCCGCCTCCATCGGCACAAAGCGCACCGGATCGAGCTCGGTCTCGACGAATGCCCGGCCATTTCGCTCGATCAGCACGAGCCGCTGCGCCTCCCTACCCACGGCGAGCGGCAAGATCATTCTGCCACCGGGCGCAAGCTGTTGGACGAGCGCCTCGGGAATGCGCGGCGCCGCGGCCGCCACGATGATCGAATGAAAAGGCGCAGCCTGATCGAGGCCGGCGTAGCCGTCGCCGTGCGCGAGGCGCAGGTTAGCGAGCCTGAGGCCGAGCAGGTTGCGGCGCGCCCGCTCGAGGAGCGCCTTGATGCGCTCGATCGAGTACACCTCGGGAAAGATGGCGGCGAGCACCGCCGCCTGGTAGCCGCACCCGGTGCCGATTTCGAGCGCCTTGCCGGGAGTCTTGCCTTCCAGCAGCAATTCGATCATTCGCGCCACGACGTAGGGCTGCGAGATGGTCTGGGAGAAGCCGATCGGCAGCGCGGTGTCCTCGTAGGCGCGGCTGGCGAGCGCTTCCTCGACGAATGCGTGCCGCGGCACGGAACCGAGGGCCGCGAGCACGCGGGGGTCGCGGATGCCTTCGGCGCGCAGGCGCTCGACCATGCGCGCGCGCGTGCGCGAGCTCGTCATGCCGATGCCAAGCGCGGGGCTCAGTGCGCTTTTCACAGCGCCAGCCACTCCCGGGCGCGCGGCAGTTGAGCCGAGTGCGTGAGATCCATGCGCAGCGGCGTGACGGAGACGCGCTGGTTCTCGACGGCGTGGAAGTCGGTGCCGGGGCCGGCATCGGCGGCCGCCCCGGCCGGCCCGATCCAGTACGCGTCCTCGCCGCGCGGGGTGGTGAGCTTGATGACCGGCTCGGCCTTGTGGCGCTTGCCGAGGCGCGTGACCTCGATGCCGCGCAAGCGCTCGGGGGCGATGTCGGGCACATTCACGTTGAGCAGCACCGGCTCGCCGAACGGCGACTGCGCCACTCGCTGCGCGAGCTTCACCGCCACCTGGATGGCGCTGTCGAAATGCTCGCCCGCCTTGCTGGTGAGCGAAACGGCGAGCGCCGGAATGCCGAGCAGGTAACCTTCGACCGCGGCGGCCACGGTGCCGGAATAGATGGTGTCGTCGCCCATGTTGGCGCCCAGGTTGACCCCCGAGACGATCATGTCGGGCGTGAAATCGAGGAGCCCGGTGACGGCGATGTGCACGCAGTCGGTGGGCGTGCCGTTGACAGAGTAGTAGCCATTGGCGGCGCGGCGCACGACGAGCGGCCGGTCGAGGGTGAGCGAGTTGGAGGCCCCCGAGCGGTCGCGCTCCGGCGCAACGACCGTCACCTCGCCCAGCCGGGAAAGCGCTTCGGCGAGCAGCGTGATGCCCGGGGCGAAGTAGCCGTCGTCGTTGGAAACGAGGATTTTCACGCGAACGATTCTACAGTCCGGAACCCATTGAACACGTCGATACACCGCTGTCTAACGGGCGTGCGCTGGGCGCTCGTGATTCTGATCCTCTCGTGCCGCGGCGCGCTCGCCGCGGGCCTTGCATACGAGGTCGAGATCGAGGCGCCGAAGGAGTTGAAGGACCGCCTGCAAAAGGGGCTCAACCTCGTGCGCTGGCGGCTCGATCCGGAGATGAACGCCGAGCGCCTGAAGCGCCTGGTCGACGAAGCGGTGCGCGAATCGAAGGAAGCGGCGGCAACCGAAGGCTACTTTACCGCGCAGGTCACCTCGGATATCGATTCCTCGGTGCAGCCATGGATCGTGCGCTTGAACATCGAGCCCGGCGAGCGAACGCACGTCGAGCACGTGGAGATCCGCTTCCGCGGCCCGGGCGCGAGCGACGGCGAGGCGCGGCCCACGCGCGAGCGCGTGCAAGAGGGCTGGCTCCTGCGCAAGGGCCAGCCCTTCCGCCAGGAAGATTGGAACGACGCCAAGCGGCGCGCGGTGCGCACCCTCTCGGGCTGGCGCTACGCGGCGGCCGACATCGCCGAGAGCGAGGCCGACATCGATCCGGACAGCCGCAAGGCGGCGCTGCGGGTGGAGCTCGAGACCGGCCCGCGCTTTCGATTCGGCGAGCTGCGCATCAGCGGCACCAAGCGCTACCCGGACGAGCTGGTGCAGAACCTCGCGCCGATCAAGCCGGGCGACACCTACGATCGAGACCAGGTGACGCTCTATACCCGCCGCCTGCTGGAATCGGGCTATTTCGCGAGCGTGCAGGCCGAGGTGGATTCGCAGCCGTCGGCGGCCGATGCGACGCCGCTCCGTGTCGCCGTGATCGAGGCGCCCAAGCATCACTTCGAATCCGGCATCGGCTACAACACCGACGTCGGGCCGAAGCTCGAAGCACGCTATACGAACCAGGACGTGTTCTCGCGCGCATGGCGATTCGGCTCGCAGCTCAATCTCGACGAGAAGATCAAGAACCTCACCCTCAACCTCGATACGCCGCCGCGGCCCGGCGGCGTGTGGAACAGCTTCTTCACCCGCGCGCGCGAGCAGGACATCCAGAACGAGCTCACGCGCGAGCTCGCGTTCGGCCACATCTTCAACATCGGCGCGCAGGCAGCGCCGACCAGCTTCATCACCTCGGTGCATTTCGACGAGAGCCACATCCAGGATGGCCCGGCCGACAGCCGCTATGCGGTTTACTTTGGCGCGAAGAAGGCATTCCGCAGGACCGACGAGCTCGTCTCGCCGCGCGAGGGCTACTACGCCACGGTGGAGCTCGGCGGATCGCCGGAACAGCTCTCGACGCGCTCGTTCGTGCGCGGCGTGGTCACCGGCTCGCTCTTCTTCCCGGCACACCGCAACGGCGACCTTCTCTTCCGCGGCCAGGCGGGCGCCGTGGCTTCGACCTCACGGCAGGGGATCCCGAGCACGTTCCTGTTCCGCACGGGCGGCGACCAGACCATCCGCGGCTACGCGTTCGAGAGCATCGGTGTCGAGCAGGACGGCGCCATCGTCGGCGGCCGGCGCGTGCTGATCGGCAGCGCGGAGTACACGCATTGGGTCGGAGAGGGCTGGGGGGTGGCCGGCTTCGTCGACTCGCGCAGCGCGTGGGATAGCGGCGCGAATACCACCATCGCCACCGGCTATGGCGTCGGCCTGCGCGTGCGCACGCCGATCGGCCCGATCCGCGCCGACCTGGCCTATGGCGCGCTGAATAGCGACTGGCGCATCCACTTCTCCGTGGGATACGGCTTCTGAGCGCGCGGCCCTTCCTTTGGGCGGGTGGCGCGATCTTGCTGCTCGTCACTGCGGCGGCGGGCTTCGTCGCGTGGCTGTTCGCCACCGAGCCGGGCCTGCAGTGGGCCCTGCGGCAGGCGGAGATGCGCTCGGACGGCAAACTCAGCTTCGAAGGCGTGCGAGGCACGCTCGTGAGCACGGTGGAGTTGGACCGCGTCCGGTTCGACGGCCCCACTGTGGTGGAGGCCCGCGGCGTCGCCGGCCATGGCCATCTCGCCGCCGCGCTCGGTGGACGGCTCGTGATCGAACCGCTTCGCATCGACTCGTTGCAGATCGTCATCGGGACCGACGACAAGGCAAAGCCGCCTTCGTCTCCGGCACTTCCCTTCGGCATCCGGCTGGGCGAGTTCAACCTCGCGCGTCTGCAGGTCCGCCTGCCCGACGCAACTTACGAATTCGCGAACCTGCGCTTCGCCCATCTCTCCCTCAACGCGCCGTCCGGCGTCTCGGCCGAAGGCAGCTTCGAGCTCAAGCATGATCAATTTCCGATCGTCGCCAGCCTCACGCTCGGCGGCACGCTCGAAGAGCTGAATGCGCACCTCAAGGGCACGCTCGCCGGCATTCCGGCCGACGTACGGGGCGTCCTTACGCCGTTGCGCCCGCAGAAGCTGCAGAGGGCCGAGGTGCGCGCCGGGCCCGTCGACCTCGCCCAGCTGAACGCCGAGCTGCCGCAGACGGCGCTCGAGATTTCGCTCCGTGGGAGCAGGACGCCGAAGGGTTTCGCTGGCACGCTCGAGGCGGGGAACAGCGCCGCCGGCCCGATCGACCGCCACCGCCTGCCGGTCGCCAAAGCCCAGGCCGCGTTCAGCACGGACCTGCAGTCGGCCGATCTCGAACAGCTGCATCTCGCGCTTGCGGGCGGCGGCACGCTCGAGGGCCGCGGCGTCGCGTCCGCCACGGGCTTCGATGGAACACTGAAGGCGAGCCGCCTCAACCTTCGAGGCTTGCGCTCCGACCTGCGCGAGACCCAGCTTTCGGGACCGCTCGAGCTCTCGCTCGCGCGCGACGTGCAGACGGTGCGTGGCACGCTGTCGCAGCCCGGCATGAGCGTGGCCGCGCACGCCGTGCGCAAGGGAAACGAGATCGACATCCGGCAGCTGCGCGCCGCCGCCGAAGGCGGCGAAGTCACTGGCAGCGGGAAGGTCCGACTGGGCGAGCCGCTCGCCTTCGATGCCAGGCTCGCGCTGGCGCACTTCAATCCCGCTGCGTTCGGCGATTACCCAGCCGGCACGATCAGCGGCACCGTCGCGGGAAAAGGCGAATATGGAAAGGAAATCCGCGCCGAGATCCAGTGGGCGCTCGCCGGCAGCAACCTGATCGAGCAACCGTTCGAGACGAGCGGTAGCGCACGCATCGCCGGAAAACGCGTGCTCGCGGCCACTGCCGACGCGAGGCTTGCAGATACGCGCGCCACGCTACGCGGTGCCTTCGGCGCAGGGGGGGATCGCCTCTCCTGGACATTGGATGCGCCGAAGATCGAGGACCACGTGGAAGCGGTGCGCGGGCGCTTGAAGGCGAGCGGCAGCCTCGGCGGCACATGGGAGGAGCCTTCGCTCGTCGTCGAGGCCCGCGCGGAGGAGCTGGAATTTCCCCATGGCTTGAAGGCTTCAAGCGCGAGCGCGGAGTTCGCGGGCACCGCCGCGCGTCATGCCGCGCAAATCCTGCTGCGCATCGAGGGCACCGACGTGCAGGCCCGCCTCGCCGGGAGCTTGAACGGCCGCCAATGGGTAGGCGACATCCAGGCGCTCGAGGCGAACGGCCGCGTGCCGTTCATCCTGCGCGCGCCGACGCCGCTCAAGGCGTCGCCCGAGCGGGTCGAGCTTGGCTACGTGGCGGCATCGGTGGGCGATGGCCGCCTCCTCGTGAAAGAGCTCACCTGGTCGAAGGAGCGCGTGACCTCCGTGGGGGAATTCAGCGGCGTGCCGGCGCAGTGGATCATCACCGCGCTCGGCCAGACCGAGCACCTGCGCTCCACGCTGCTGCTCGACGGCCAGTGGCAGATCGCCGCGGCCCCGGCCCTGAGCGGCACGCTCAGCGTGCGCCGCGCCGCCGGCGACCTCACGCTCGTCGACCAGAACGAGCTCGAGCTCGGGCTGCAGGGCATCGCGCTCGATGCGCGCTTTGCCGCGGCCGGGGTCGGCGTGCGGCTCGATGTCAGCTCGAGCTATGGGAACGGGACGCTCGCCGGGCAGATCGGCCGCGACCCGGCGGCGGGCGCGCTCGGCCTCGGCGCCAACTCGCCGCTCTCGGCGCAAGGGCAGATCGAGATCGCCCACGCCAAGCTGCTAGCCGAGCCGTGGCTCGCCGACAGCCGCTTCGACGGTCGCATCGGCGCCGACCTGGAGGCGAGCGGCACGCTCGCCGATCCGCTGTTTGCCGGCTCGCTGCGCGGCGATGCGATTGCCTTCGACTACCCGCCGCTTGGCATCTATCTCAGGAATGGCCAGTTCCGAGCCAAGCTCGCCGGCGATACGTTGCAGGTCGAGCGCCTTAGCATCCAAGCGGGCGACGGCAGCTTTAGCGCGAGCGGCACGCTGCCGATCCGCGTCGCGCAAGGAAAAGGCGCCAAGCTCACCTGGCAGGCGCGCAGCTTTTCTCTCCTCGAGCGGCCCGACATGCGCGTCGTCACCTCCGGCGAGGGCGAAGCGGAGTTCGACGGCAAGCGCTTCGCGTTCTCGGGGGAACTTCGCGTCGACCGCGGTCACATCGAATACGAGACGCAGCGCGTGCCGAAGCTCGGCGACGACGTGGTGATCGCGGGTGAAAAGCGGCCCGCACCGCAAGCGCGCTCCGCCCTGCCGGTAGATCTCAACGTCGATCTCGAGCTCGGCTCGAATCTCACGATCGCCATGCACGGCCTGGAGGGCAAGCTCGGCGGGCGGGTGAACCTGGCGACGACTAAGGACGGCGAGCTTCGCGCCTACGGCCGGTTGCAGACGCTGAACGCTACCTTCTACGCCTACGGCCAGAAGCTGCAGGTCGATCCGGGTATCGTCATCTTCGACGGGCCGCTCGACAACCCGGCGCTGCAGATCACGGCGTGGCGACGGAACCAAGCGGTCGAGGCCGGCGTTCAGATCAGCGGCACGGTGCGGGCGCCCCGCGTCCAGCTCGTGTCGCAGCCCGCAGTTTCCGAGGGGGAGCGGCTCTCGTGGCTGGTGCTAGGGCGAGCGCCCACTGACGCTACAAAAGCCGATCTCGGCTTGCTGCAGGCCGCCGCCGGCGCGCTCCTGGCCAGGGGCGACTCGATGCCCCTCGATCGTCGTATCGCGCGCAGCTTCGGCTTGGACGAAATCTCGTTCCGCGGCTCCGGTGAGGTGCAGGATCGCGTCCTCGCCGTGGGCAAGCGCTTCTCCGACAAGCTCTATCTAAGCTACGAGCAGGGAATCGGCACCGTGACGTCGAGCCTTGTGAAGCTCGACTACGCGCTTTCCCGACGCTGGTCGGCGCGCATCGAAACCGGCACGTCGACCGGAGGCGGGATCTTCTATCGCTTCTCGTGGGACTAGTCTGGTCGGACTACGCCGGGATCCAGACGGGACATAGCGGCGGACGCCAATCCGTCGCAAGATGGTGACCTGTGTAGGACGTCACCTACGCAGGAATCGATGAGCGGCCGTCACGAAGTTACCAGCGCCGTCCGAGAGACCGACTCGAAAGCGGAGCCGGTCCACGGTAGCGCCAAACTGTGTGTCGTCGCCGTCTGATTCGCCAAAGCAGTGGCCGTACCGGAGGGCACGTCTAGCGGACGTGCCCTCTTTTTTTGTCCACCGCTGGCGCCATTGTGCGCGAGCCGTGGCCGGCGCGATATCGCCGGCCACCGCATCCTCTTGTCGCCGCGCGCTGATTTGCGGCTGCGTGGTTCGTTTACAGCTTGCGGCTTAAACCTTGCTGCACCGAATGCGTGAGAGAAATCGACCTCCGCGACCCGCGCGAGCTTCGCTATTGGTGCGACAAGCTGGGGGCTTCCGAAGAGGAGCTGCGCCGCGCCGTGGACCAGGTGGGCCCGAATCCGGAAAGGGTGCGCGAGCACCTTGTCGGCGGCTTCAACAGCTCGGGACCTACCTCCTAGCCGCGAGCCAGATCCCGGCGCCGACGGCGGCGATGCCGAACAGGAGCTCCGCGCCGATCGGCTCGCCGACGATCGCGGCCGCAACGAGCGACGCGGCAATCGGATTCACCGTCATCGTGTTCGCCACGCGCGTCGGCGTCGTGCGCTCGAGCGCGAAGACCCAAAGGTAAAACGCGGCCGCGCCGCCGAAGAGTCCGAGCGCGACGATGGCGAGCCACTGTGCCGTTCCAAATGTTTCGACTACGGTGTGAAAGCCGCCGCTTGCCCAGGCGACGCCAATGCTGAGCGTCGCGCCCGCTCCCATGCCCGTGGCGAGGAAGCCGAGCATGCTCGAGCGCTGCATGAGAGGGCGCGACCAGACGTTGTAGAGCGCCATGCACAGCGTCGCCGCCGCCATCACCAGATCCCCGCGCCATGCGTCCGGCGGCGCATTTCCTAGGCCGGCAGAAAGCGCGAGCGCCACGCCGCTGACGGCAATGAGCACACCGAGGGTCTTCCGCGGCGTGAATGCCTCGCGGCCGAGCAGTGCGGCGACGAGCATGGTGGTGAGCGGCAGCATGGAAAGCGCGAGCGAACCGCGCGCGGCGGTGGTGTAGCTCATCGCCACGTTGTAGACGACGAAGAACAAGCTGAAGAAGAGGACACCGAGCATCGCCACCCACAGCCAGTCCCGCCCGCGCGGCCATTTCGCGTGCAGGAGGAGCGCGACGGCCATGATCGGCACGAAGCCGATGCCAAAGCGGAACGCGGCGAGCGTCACCGGGTCGCTCTGGTGGATGGTGTAGCGCGTGAGAGCCGCCGCGGTGCCGCCGAGCGCGCTGGAGAAGACCGCTGCGATGACGCCCGCGTTCACGGGCGCCATAGTGCCTGCTTTACGCGGCGTTCAGGACCTGATTGCCGCCGAGTCCGGCGGCTGCGTAAAGGCGCTCTTGGGAGCGCAGCACGCGCTGGACGAGCTCGATGAGCCGCGGCGCAAGGAAGGGCTTTACGAGGCAGGCCGAGCCGAGGGCTTCGGCGTGGCTGCGGAGCTCCGAGCGTCCGGTCATGAAGATGACCGGTACCCAGGGCATCGACGAGTCGGCGATCAGCGTGGAGACGAAATCCAGCCCGCTCACGAAAGGCATGTGCGCGTCGACGATCATGAGGTCGGGCTTCTCGTCGCGCACGAGCTCGGCGGCCCGATGCGCGCTCTCGGCCAGGACTACGCGGTAGCCGGCGTCTTCGAGCTGCAGCCTGAGCAGATCGCGAATCGCGCGCTCGTCGTCGACGACGAGGATGGTGCGGTGGCGGTTGTGTTCTTCCACGGTCTGCCTTGGCTCTTCGGAAGCATTCTCGTCCCGTGGAGCTTCCCAATGGCAGGGGCGGGCTAGTCCTGACGGACCAGCGCGCGAGCGACGAAAAGCTACGCTGCCGTCGTACGATGCCGACTGTGCTGTAGGACACGACCGACACAGCACGGGAAGCGCGGCCAACACGGTGTTAGGAGCGCCCTCCGAGAGACTGACCTCCACCTCAGGCCAGTCCACGGTAGCGCCAAACAGGGTGTAGTCGCCGTCAGATTCGCCAAAGCAGGGTCGTACAAGAGGGCACATCTAGCGGGTGGGCCCTCTTTTTTTGTCGACCGCCTGCGCATTGTGCAGGCCCGGCGCCGCCGGCGCTATCGACGGCGCAGGGATTGTTGTGTAGCGAAGGCTCGGAAAATGCGCGTGGACGGCTTGCGACGTCGCGACGGAGCGTCGCGACAAATGGACTATCGGGTGGTGGTCTTGCGGATCTCTTTTTCGTCCGACCACTCGAGCAGCCCGTTGCGGATGTTCCAAAGCTGCAGGTTGAACTTGTAGTACACGTCCTTGGTGTTTTTCACTTCCTTCACGATGGAGGTGATGTTGCCTTCCATGCGGTATTGGGCGCCGACCATCTGCCCCTTCTCGACCGCCGCCTCCATTGCGTAGTACTCCGACTGCTGGCGCTTGATCTCGTCGACCTGCTGCGTCATGCCGGGCGCGTCGACGGCGAAGCGCACTCGCCCGCCCTTCTGCAGCTCGGAGCGGATCGAATCGGTGATCGAGCGCGTGTCGATGTACTCGCTCGTCTTGTTCTTCACTTCCTGCACGGTCACGATCGGCAGGTTGCCGCTCGCGATGACCGACGCCTGCTGCATCGAGCGCGCCATGGATTCCGCGATCAGCTGCAAGTCGGTGGAGCCGAACTGGTTGGTGACCGTCTCGACGCCGCGCGCGTCGCCGTAGGCGGTCTTTTCCTTCGCGCAGCCGGCGGCGATGAGCGCTGCGGCGACGAGGACGAGGATATTTTTCATGGCGTCTATTCCTGACTCATCAGGATCAGCCGGAAGTCGACCGCCTTGGCGCTCGGCGCGACCGTGCTCACCATGAGGTTGGAGTTGTTGTAGAGCATGAGCGGCTTCCACGACTCCTCTTCCGCCGCGCGCATGCCTTCGCGGTCGATCCAGCGGAACTTGTAGGACACGCGCTTCACGCTGGAGGAGTCGTTGTTCAGGTTGGCGTCGACCTTGAGGAGATCGCCCGCCTTCGTGCAGCGGATCTCGGTCGGCTGGATGGTGGTACGGCGGCCTTCCATCGCCGTCTTCGCCTTCACCAAGTCGTCCATCGAGCCGACTTTCTGCTCGCCGACCGGGCAACCGAAGGCGTAGCCCGGCTGCTCGAAGCCCTTTTTGGTCGCGCAGCCCGCGACGAGCACGGCCGCAGCGACGGCCGTCACGATCCATTGTGTTTTCATTTCAGAATCTCCCTTTGGGCGCGTTCACGTAAAGCCGCCCGGACAGTAGTCGAAAGTCTATCACCGCATAACGCCCCGCGATCTCGACGCGCGCGGTCTGCTCGCCGGCATGCGTCAGCAACGAGACTTCGTGCACGCCGGGTGGCAGGCGCACGCGGGCGATGGAAACGTCCCCCGGCAGAGTGCGCCACGTGCGGTCGTCAGCCGTCTGCAGGAATGACGCAAGGGCGAACGCGCCGATTGCCGCGGCGGCGCCGGCCTGCTTGTCGGAATGCTGCTGCGCCTGGTACTGCAAAAGGGCGGCGGTGGTGGCGCGCACGGTGGCGCGCAACATGATGCCGGGCATGTCGTCCTGCAGGCTGCGGCGCGCCATGAGGTCGATGCTGGTGATGCGCGTGAGCGGCAGCCGCTGGGCGCCGCCCACGGTCAGCGCCATCGCCTCGTCCTGGAACGGGCTCGCCTGGAGCAACGGGAAGGAGAATGGAATGACGATCATCCGCTCGTTCACCGGCACCGGCAGCCGGAACTGCTGCGCGCGCATCGCCGGCGCGGTGCCGGCCGAGACGATGAAGAGCACCTCCGTCATGCCGTCGTTCGAGCCGCTCAGCCGGGCATCGAGGCCGCGCAACGCTTCCTCGAGCGCCGGCTTTCCCGGCTGCAGCTCATTCGCCAGGCGATAGCCGGGTGCGGCGAGACTTCCTTCGTTGAGCGCCTCGTAGACGAAGCCGGCGAGGTAATGGGAAAGCGCGCTTTGATAGCCGTTCCTGAGCGCGTTCACTTCCGCGTTGTCGATCGTCTCGACTGGATAGCCGTTCAGCTCTTTGAATGACGTCCGCGCGCCGCGCTTTCTTGCTTCGGCTTCGACTTCGGCGAGCTGCTTCGCACGCTCGAGTGCGATCTGCGCCTCGAGCTCATGCGTCTGCTTGATCGCGACGCGCGCATCCTCGAAGCGTCCCAAGGCGAGCGAGTTGAGCGCCATGTAGGTGCGCAGCATGACCTTTTCGTAGTCGTGCGGCTCGTAGGTGCGCAACTTGTCGCTCACCACGTAGCTCGATGCGCTCCTCAGGAGATCGACCGGCGACTGCGTGCCGGACTCGATGCGCTGCTGCGCAGCCGTCCAGGCCTTCTGGCTCTCGTCGTAGCGCGCGCGCATGCGCTCGAGCATGCCGAGCTCGAAGTAATAGAGAAGATCCTTGCCGGTCTTGTTGTTCGCCTCGAGGCGGGTAATCGCGCTGTCGAGGTTGCCGGTCGCCGCCTGGCTGAGGGTCGAGCCGAGCTCGCCGTCGTAGCTGCGCACGGTGGCGCAGCCCGCGATGAGGCCGGAAATGACAGCGACCACGATGCCGCGCTTGGACGGCATACCCTCCCTTTTTGGTATGCCCATCTTACCGCCGGCGCGCCGCATCACCTCGGGCCGTCGGACGCGCGGCGGCCCTGAACCGACGTGTAATTTCCCTAGTTCTTGCCGCCCGCGATGTTCACGTAGCGATGCGGCGCGGGTGGATGCTCTTTCGCCGCGAGGTACACCGGTTCGAGCTTCGCGCCGAGCTCCTTCAGCTTGGCCGAGCGGTTCTCCGGCGCCGGATGCGTGGAGAGGAATTCCGCCGGCCCCTTGCCGAGCTTCGCCATCTTGTCCCACAGGCTCACCGCTGCCTTCGGGTCGTATCCCGCGTGCGCGGCGAGCTGGGTACCCACCGCATCGGCCTCGCTTTCGCCCTCGCGGCTGTTCGGCAGTGTGATGGCGACTTGCGCCGCCATGTCCATCGCCTGGCCGCCCAGGCCGCCGCCGACGCCGGTCGCCGCGCCGAGCAGCGATACGCCGAGGCTCGTCGAGCGCGCGACGGACATTCGCTCGCGCGTGTGGTCGAGCAGCGCATGGCTGATCTCGTGGCCCATCACCTGGGCGAGCTCGTCGTCGCTAATCTTGAGCTGCTCCCACATGCCGGTATAGATAGCCATCTTGCCGCCCGCCATGCAGAAAGCGTTCACCGTCTTCGGGTCGTTGATGACCTGCACTTCCCAGCGCCAGCTGGCCGAATCGGGCCGAAACTTGATCGCCTGCGCGATCAGGCGGTCGGTGATTTCCTGGACTTTCTTCAGGCGCGGGCTTTCGGTCTGCGGCGTGCCGTGCTCGATCTGCTTTTTCTGATCGAGCTCCGACATCATCTGCTTATAGGCCTGTGCCGACCCGCTGATCGCCTCGTTCTCCGAAACCAGACCGAGCAGCTGCGACCGGCCGGTGATCGGGTTCGTGGAGCACGCGCTGAGGCCTATGCCGAAGGCGGCAACAGTGGCGAGGAACTTGGGTGCGGCAGGCATCGGCCGCATTCTAGGACCGCCCGCCCGCGAAGATGTAACTGATTGTATTCAGCTTTCTCTCGGCGCCAGCGTTGCGGCAGTGCTAGATGCTTTGTAACACCGCCGACCCTAAAATTTACGCGCCCGCAGTGGTCACTCTCGGAAAGGAAAACCCGTTGCTGATCTCCCGCCGTCGTGAAGCGAAGAGGCGCGCCCTATTGCAGATGCTGGACCGGATCCCGGTCCGCGCGGAGCGTCCATCGCCCATTGCGAAGCCGGCCGCCGCGCCGGCAGACGTTCCGCTGCAGCGGAACGCCACCGGCGCGACCGGAATCCGGGGCCGAAGCCCGAACTGATCTAGGCCGCTTTCCGCTCCCGCTTCGGCAGCTCGCCGATGGCGGTGCGGATCGCGTCTTCGACGCGCTCGAGGAACACGAACTCGAGCTTCGCCTTCGCCTCGGCCGGCACGTCCTCGAGGTCCTTCTCGTTCCTCTTCGGCAGCATGACGGTCTTGATGCCCGCCCGTAGCGCGGCGAGGGTCTTCTCCTTCACCCCGCCGATGGGCAGCACCAGCCCCCGCAGCGAGATCTCCCCCGTCATCGCCACGTCGTGCCGAACCGGCACGTCGAGAAGCAGCGAGACAAGCGCGAGGAACATCGCCACCCCCGCGCTGGGACCGTCCTTCGGCGTCGCGCCGGCCGGCACGTGAACGTGCACATCGACCTTGTCGAAAGCGTCGCCGAGGAAGGTACGCGCGAGCGTCAAGGCGGCCTGCGCCGACTCCTTCATCACGTCGCCGAGCTGCCCCGTCAGGATCAGCCGGCCGCTGCCCGGCACTTTCGACGCCTCGATGAAGAGGATGTCGCCACCGACTGGGGTCCACGCCAGGCCGGTCGCCACGCCCGGCACCGACGTGCGCTCGGCCGTCTCGTTCTCGAACCGCTTGGGGCCGAGGATGGCGTGCAGATCGGCCGCCTCGACTTTGATTTTCTCCGCGCGCCCTTCCGCCACCTGCATTGCCACATGGCGAAGCACGGCGCCGATTTCGCGCTCGAGGTTGCGAACGCCCGCTTCGCGCGTGTAGTCGCGGATGATCGTGCGCAGCACCTCATCGGTGAGCTGGGCGTCCTCGACCGCCCGGTCGGCGCTCGCCAGCCCATTGGCCTCGAGCTGGCGCTTCACCAGGTAGCGCTTGGCAATCTCGAGCTTTTCCTCCTCCGTATAGCCCGGCAGCTGGATGATCTCCATGCGGTCGCGTAGCGGCCCTGGAATCGTGTCCAGCATATTGGCCGTGGTGACGAACAGGACCCTCGAAAGATCGAAGTCCACGCCGAGGTAGTTGTCGCGGAACTTGGAGTTCTGCTCGGGGTCGAGCACTTCCAAGAGCGCGCTCGCCGGATCGCCGTGGAAGCCGCCCTGGCCGAGCTTGTCGATCTCGTCGAACATGAGCACGGCGTTCTTCGACGCCGCGCGGCGCAACGCCTGGACCACGTTGCCGGGCAATGCGCCGATGTACGTGCGCCGGTGGCCGCGGATCTCCGCTTCATCGTGCACGCCTCCGAGCGCGATGCGCTGGAACTTGCGCCCCGTCGCCTTCGCAATCGACTGGCCAAGCGAGGTCTTGCCGACTCCCGGCGGACCGACGAAGCAGAGGATCGGGCTCTTGCCGGTCGGATTGAGCTTCCTCACCGCGAGGTGCTCGAGGATCCGGCGCTTGATCTTCTCCAGACCGAAGTGGTCCTGGTCGAGCACCTTCCTCGCTTCCGCGATGTCGATCGGCTTGTGCGGCTCGTCCTTCCACGGCAGCTCGGCAAGCCACTCGAGATACGTGCGCAACATTCCGCTCTCGGCAGAGCCTTCACCCATGCGCTGCAGCCGGCGCAATTCCTTGGTCGCGTGCTTGTGCACGTCCTCGGGCATGCCGGCGTCGTCGAGCTGCTTCTTCAGCTCGGCGAGCTCCATGCCCGTGTCCTCGTCCTCGCCGAGCTCCTTCTGGATCTGGCGCAGCTGCTCGCGCAGCACGTGCTCGCGCTGGCGTTCGTCGAACTCCTTCTTCGTCTTGTCGCCGATCTCCTTCGAGATGCGCAGCACCCCGACGCGCTCGGAAAGCATCGCGAGCACGCGGTCGAGGCGCGTCTTGAGATCGAACGTCTCGAGGAGCTTTTGCTTCTCCTCGAGCTTCACGTCGAGCAGATTGCCGACCATGTCGGTAAGGAGCGCCGGCGAGGTCACGCCTTGCACGACCACGGCGAGCTCTTCCGGCGCGTTCGGCAGCAGCTGGATCGCTTCGACGGCTTGTGCCTTCAGCTGGAGGAAGCGAGCCTCGACCTCCGGCGACATCTCGTCGGCGGACTCGACCACCTGCACACGCGCGACGAGGAACGGCCAACCCTCGAGGAACTCGAGCACGCGAAAGCGGCTCTGGCCCTGCACCACCATGTGGTGCGCGCCTTCGCCGCCGGTGATGTAGCGCACGACCTGGCCCGCGGTACCGACCCAATAGAGGTCATCCGCCTTCACGTCGTTCTTCTGCGCGTCCTTCTGCAGCAGGAAGCCGACCTTGCGCTCAGAGCGCACCGCTTCCTGCGCGGCGGCCACCGAGCTCGGCCGGCCCACCGTCACGGGCGTGATGACGCCCGGAAAGAGCACCGTGTTCCTCATCGGGATAAGGATCAGGGCGTCTTCCGGAATGGCCTTCATCGCGCCGGCGCGCGGCGCCTGCACCGATGCGGCGTTCATCTTGTCAGGCTCCTGCGCGAGCAGTTCTTTGGTCATGCGCCTTCCTTCTTCTTGAACACGAGAGTCAGCACGCCGTCGGCGAGGTTCTTCGCCACGAGCTCGAGCGGCGCATAGGGGTCCGCAAGTGGAAGTCCGATTTGGCGCTCGAAGCGGCCATACGGAATCTCGATGCGGTGCAGGTTCATGTCGCCGCGGCAGGGGAAAGGCCGCACCGCGCAAAGGGTGAGTCCCGCGGCATCGAGGGCGACGGTGATCGAATCGGCCGGCACGCCCGGCAATGCCACTTGCACTTGCAGGTGGTCTGCCGACTCGGTGATATCCACGGGCGGTTCCCACGCAACATTGTGGTGATGGAAGAACTGGCGCTGCAGCTTTTCCGCCCGGTCGAGCATCGACAGGGCTTCGCTCCACATCCAGTTAGAAAGGTCGCTCGATCTCACCGGTCTTAAGTGGCGGCGGCAGCCGCCCGCTTCAAGACCGCCGCAAGAAACAGTCCGTCAGGGCTTTTGCGCTTGCTTTAACAGCCACTTGCGAAAGGCCACGACGGCCGGCCGTTCCGCAATCACCTCGGGACACACCAGGTAATAGGCCGAGCGTGGCTTCAATTCCACCCTGAACGGCGCGCACAGGCGTCCGGAAGCGAGATCGGCATCCACGAGAGGCCGCAACGCGAGCGCGATGCCGAGCTTCTGCGAGGCGGCCTCTAGCGACAGGATGTTCGAGGAAAAGTGCGGCCCACGCGTACCGTCGACGCGATCGGCGACGCCCGCTTCTTCGAGCCATTTCTGCCAGGCGTGGCCTTGCGCGACAAGGTCCATCGCATCGTCGTGAAGCAGCGTGTGGGCGGCGAGGTCGGCCGGCTGGCGGATCGCGGGGTTGCCTTTGACGAGCTCCGGACTGGCGACAGCGACGGTCGAAACGCCGAACAGGCGGTCGGCGCGATGGCCGGGATAGTCGCCCGCGCCGAGGTGGATCTCGACGCCGGAGGTGTCGCTGCGCAGGTCGAGATTGGACACCAGCGTGGCGGAATCGAGCGCGCCGGCGTCGACCATCTTGGAAAGCGCGACCACGCGGACATCGATCTTCGGCTCTTCCTTCTGGAAGTTGGCTAGCCGCGGCATCAGCCAGCGCGCGGTGAAAACCGGCGGCGCGGTGATCTGCAGGTCCGTCTCGTCCGCTCTGACGTGGATCGTCTCGACCGCGGCGGCGAGGGCATCGAAGCCATCGCGTAGCCTCGGCAGCGCAGCGCGCGCCGCTTCGGTGAGCTGCACGCCGCGCCCGGCGCGCTTGAAAAGCTGCACGCCGAGATAGTCCTCCAAGCTCTTTATCTGGTGACTCACCGCGGCCTGCGTGATCGAAAGCTCGTTCGCCGCCTCCTTGAACGACAGGTGGCGGGCGGCGGCTTCGAATACGCGTAACGCATTCAGCGGGGGCAGGCGGTAAATCACGCTATCGATGAGTTTTTCTTATGCGAGGGCTGAGAATTGATCGTTTGTTCTGGCGCAGCCACGGCTTTACATTGCTTGCATGAAAAACCGTGAACCGAAACTGCAGCACTACGTGAGCCCGGCATTGTACGCGCTCGTGCGAGCAGTGTTCACGGCATGAAAGGAGTTTTCCATGCTTAAGACACCGTTCTGGAAACGAGCCGCGTCTTCGCTGCCTGCGCATGTTCGCGCGCGTCATCTCGGACAGCTGCAAGCAGCGGAACGCTGGGAACTCGCGCTCGATCGCGCACTCGAAACCTGGTCGCGCGTGAAGTCGTCGTTCGCGCAGCCGCGCGGCGCGCACTGACAGCATTCAGGGCTGCCTCGCCGTCCGAGCAAATCCGACGCCTCCTCCTCCTCCTCTGGCTAGGGCCCGCTCGGGCGGCGAGCATTTAATTTAAGTCTGTGTCACACGGCACCGGGGCGAAAGCCCCGGTTTGTTTTTGTACTATCCGCTTATGAAGGTCAAAGCAGCCCCGCGGGCCGCGGGGGTGGTCGTCTTCCGCCGCACCGGCCGCGGCGTGTACCTGCTGGTGCTGCGCGCATACAACAACTGGGACTTCGCCAAGGGTCTCGTCGACGCGGGTGAAGACCAGCTTACGGCTGCGAAGCGCGAGCTCAAGGAAGAGACCGGCTTGAACGGCGTCGACTTCCCATTCGGCGAAGAATTCAAGGAGACCCTGCCCTACTCCGGCAACAAGGTCGCGCGCTATTACCTCGGCGAGACGCAGGAAGTCGAAATCGATCTGCCGGTCTCGAAAGAGCTCGGCCGCCCCGAGCACCACGAATACCGCTGGGTCACCTACGACGAGCCCGCGGATCCGCTGCCGCCGCGCCTCGCGGCGGTCCTGGATTGGGCGAGGCGCATGATCTCGGGCGGCTAAGTTCCCTAGCCGCTGTTCCGTAGTCCTGCCGCCACACCGTTGATGGTGAGATGAATCGCCCGTAGCAACTTCTCATCGCCGCCGTCGGTTCGATGCCGGCGCAGGAGCTCGACCTGAAGGTGGTTGAGCGGGTCGAGATACGGGAAGCGGCTGCGGATCGAGCGCGCGAGCGTCGGATTGTCGGCGAGGAGCTCGCTTTGCTCGGTGATGGCGGCGAGCCAGCGTCGCACGAGGTGCCACTCCGCATCGATGGCCGAGAAGACATTAGCGCGCAGTGCCGCGTCCGGCACGAGTGACGCATAGCGCGAGGCGATGGCGAGATCGGTCTTCGCGAGCACCATGTCGAGATTGGAAAGCACGGCGCGAAAGAAAGGCCAGGTGCGGTACATGGCGCGCAGCTCTTCCGTTTTGCCGCGCTGATTGGCGATCCAATCCTCCACGGCAGCGCCGAACCCGTACCACCCGGGCAGCATGAGCCGCGACTGGCTCCAGCTGAACACCCATGGAATCGCACGGATGTCATCGATCGTCTGCGTGCTTTTGCGCGACGCCGGCCGGCTGCCGATGTTGAGCTGCGAGAGCTCGGCGATCGGCGTCGATGCACGCCAGTAGTCGATGAAGCCGGGCGCCCTCACCAGCTTGCGGTACGCAGCGAATGCGGTCTGCGCGAGCGCTTCCATGATTTCGACGTGGCGAGCCTGAGGCTCGTCGTCGCCGCGCCGCGCCAGGCTCGCCTCGAGCGTCGCCGCGGCGAGGGCCTCGAGGTTTCTCCGCCCGCTTTCCGGATCGGCGTATTTGCTGGCGATGACCTCGCCCTGCTCGGTGAGCCGTAGCGCGCCCTCGACGGTGCCTGTCGGCTGCGCGAGCACCGCCTCGTAGCTCGGCCCGCCGCCGCGGCCGATAGTGCCGCCGCGGCCGTGGAACAGCCGCAACCGCACGCCGCGCGGCTTGCATACGTCGCGCAGCGTCTCCGCGGCCTTGTAGAGTGCCCAGTTCGACGCCACGTACCCGCCATCCTTGTTGCTGTCCGAGTAGCCGAGCATGACCTCGTGCTCGTTCTGCCGTCCCGCAATCCAGCGCCGGTACAAGGGAAGGTCGAGCGCCTTTTTCATCACCTCGCCGCAGTTCGCGAGGTCGGCGATCGACTCGAAAAGCGGCACGATGTCGATCTCGAGCGGCGATGCCTTGCCCGGGCGCACGAGGCCGGCTTCGCGCAGCAGCAATCCCACCTCCAGAAGATCGGACACGGAATCGCAGTGCGAGATCACGTAGCGCGCCACCGAACGCGTGCCGAAGCGGCGGCGCCCTTCGGCGGCCGCCTCCAAGATGGCGAGCTCCTTGTGCACGAGCGGCGAGTACTCCACATAAGGAGAGCGCAATAGTCGCGGGCTCGCCAACTCCTTCGCCAGCAGCTCGACCCGCTGTTGCTCGTTCATGCCCGGGTAGCCGTCTATCCCGGCGCGCGCGAAGAGCTCGGCCACCGCCTGCTCGTGCATGTCCGAGCTCTGACGCAGATCGAGCGGTGCAAGGTGAAAGCCGAATACGGACACCTTGCGCTCCAGCGCGCGCAGGCGGCCCCCCGCCAGCCGCGCTGCGCCTTGCGTTTTCAGCGCGGAAGCGATGAGGGCGATCTCGGCCGAGAATTCCTCGGCGCTCGCATAGGCAGACGCTTGGTTCAAAGGCGGCGGGCTGGCGGTGTACTGCGCGAGCGTTTGCGCCGTGGCGGCAAGGCGCGCGTAGATACCGGTGAGCGCACGGCGATACGGCTCGTCCTGTCGGTGCGGCGACGGATCGCCCGAGCGCTCGGCAAGTGCGCTCACTTCCTGCGGCACGTGCGCCAGGCGGCCGGACAAGCCCAGCTCGCGTCCGAGGCCGTTCACTTCCGCGAGATAGTGCTCGAGCACGAGCCGTGCATGCAATAACTGCGCGGCTCGTAGCACTGCCGCATCCACGTTCGGATTACCGTCGCGATCGCCGCCGATCCAACTACCCACGGTGAGGAACGGCGGCAGCCATGGCGGCTCTTCGACCTGGAAGCGCTCCTTGAGGGCGTGCTCGAACTCGTTGTAGAGGCGCGGCAGCTCCTGCAGGAACGTCAGGCGGAAAAAGTTGATGCCGTTCGTTACCTCGTCGGACACCTGCAGCTTGTGGAGCCGCAGCATGGAGGTAAGCCAGAGCCGCAGCACCTCGGCGTGGATCGCCTCGTCGCGCTCTGCGCTTTGCGCCTGCGCGAGGAGGCGCGCGATTTCGCGCTCGCAGTCGAGGATGCTCTGGCGCTGCACTTCCGTCGGATGCGCAGTGAGCACCGGCATGACCTGCGCCCGCGCGAACCAGGCGCACAGCTTTTCCAGGCCCAGGGACTTCACTTGGTCGAGCGCATACGAAAGGCTTCCGGGCCGCCGCGGCGAGCCGGCTACCGCATGCGCGCGGCGGCGGCGGTGCTGCTGCTCGTCCTCGGCGATATTGAGCAGATGCGAAAAAAAGCTGAAGGCGCGCACTACGTCCATCGTCTGGTCGAGGTCGAGGGCGTTGAGCAGCGCATCGAGCTCGCCCTCGCCGGCGTTCTCTTTGCGAAAACCAACGGCAGACTGCCGGATGCGCTCCACGCGCTCGAACGTCTCCTCGCCTGCCTGCTCGCGGATCACTTCGCCGAGCAGCCGGCCGAGCAGCCGCCGGTCCTCGCGCAGCAGGTTCTCCTTGTCATCCATAGAATGACTGTAATGGATTACCGCAGCCGCGCATTAAAGCTCCTGCCGCATGTATGTACGCATTGCGCGCGGGACTTCCCGCCGAGGCGGCTGCGCGAGCTCACCGTCCACCACAAGGACGGCAACCACGACAACAATCCGCCCGACGGCTCGAATTGGGAGCTGCTCTGCGTCTACTGCCACGAGAACGAGCATGCGCGCGCGGTCGACTTTCGCGCCGGCGGCAACGCAAAGCAAAACGATCCGGCGCCGGCCGTGCACCGGCCACTCGCCGGGCTGGACAAGCTCATCACGGAAAAAAAGAAGCCGCCCAAAGGCGGCTTCTAGAAGAGCCATTCCCCAGGGAGGAGGAGAGAGAATGGCTTAGGGGAGTAGCCATTCTGCGCACCGCCGGCGCTCCTGTCTGTCGCGCGCGGCGGGAAATTGAGGTCAAGCGCGTGCGACAGGTAATTCCCTGACTGGGGTCAACCGATCTCGATCGGTACAAATACCGTCGCGTCGCCGCGCTTGACGAGCAATGCGACGTTGTCCTTCGCTTTCGACACCATCGCCCGCAGCTCCTCGACCGATTTCACCGCCTTGCCGTTCACAGCGGTGATGAGATCGCCGCGGCGCAGACCCGCCTTGGCTGCAGGTCCGCTGACGCGCTCGACGACAAGGCCGCTCGCATTGCCGCCGAGCGCCTTGCGTTCTTCCGGCGTGAGCGGGCGCACGGCGAGGCCCAGCTTGCCGCTGTCCTCGCCCCCGGGCTTCGCCGCCTCGCTTTTCGCCACCGACTCGTTCTTCATCTCACCTACCGCCACGCCGAGCGTCTGCTTCTTGCCCGCGCGCCAGACCTCGAGCTCGCTCTTCGTGCCGGGCTTGGTCTGTGCGACGGCCGGCGGCAGCTCGCTCGAGGTCTCGATCTTCTTGCCGTTGAAGGAGAGGATCACGTCGCCGGGTTGCAGCCCCGCCTTCTCCGCCGGGCCGCCGGATTCGACAGTGGAGACGAGCGCGCCCATCGGGCGCTCGAGACCAAACGACTTGGCGAGCGATGCGGAGACTTCCTGGATGCCGACGCCCAGGCGGCCGCGCTGCACTTTGCCCGTCTTGAGAAGCTGCTCCTCGACGTTGCGCGCGACATCGATCGGGATGGCGAAGGCGAGGCCCATGTAGCCGCCGGTGCGCGAATAGATCGCCGAGTTGATGCCGATCACCTCGCCCTTCATGTTGAACAGCGGGCCGCCCGAATTACCCGGGTTCACCGCCGCGTCGGTCTGGATGAAGGGTACGTAGCTTCCCTCGGGGAGCGAGCGTGAGGTGCCGGACACAATGCCGGAAGTGACGGTATTCTCGAAGCCGAACGGCGAGCCGATCGCCACCACCCATTCGCCGACGCGCACCTTCGAGGCGTCGCCCAGCTTGACCGTCGGTAGATCCTTCGCGTCGATCTTCACGACCGCGATGTCGGTGGTGTGGTCGAGGCCGGCGACCTTGCCTTTGAACTCGCGCCGGTCGGCGAGCTTGACGCGTACTTCGTCGGCGCCTTCGACCACGTGCGCGTTGGTGAGGATTACGCCGTTAGCGTCGACGATGAAGCCCGAGCCCATGCCCTCGCGCGGCACCGGCGGCTGGCCGCCTTCCATGCCGAAGCGGCGCAGGAACTCGTTCAGCGGGTTGTCGTCCTGGTCGTCGCCGTCCTCGCCGTTTCCTTGACCTTGGCTTTGCCCTCGGCCGCCGAAGGCGGCGGGCTTCGGTGCCGAGACGGTGGCACGGATGTTCACCACCGCCCCCTTGTTGGCTTCCGCGATGGCGGCAAAATCCGGCAGTGATTGCAGGGGAGCCCCGGAGGCCTGCGAGCCGGCCGGATTGCCCGTGGCGGGCGCCGTAGCGCCTTGCGCGGCCTGGGCTTTTGCCGGTTCGGTGGCGGGCGAGCATGCGGCGGCTAACGCCGCAATTAAGGAAAAAGCAAGGATGGTCGGCTTCATGGGTCAGCCTATGAGTACTGGGGATGACCCTTAGATAGGGGTAGGGGCGCGGACGTTCAATCCGTCAGTGAATCCCCGTGCAAAAGCGGCCCACATAAGGCAAAAGCCTTTCCGCGAACGCTTTCGCTTCCGCGTTGGCCGCCGTGAGCCGCGCCACCGCCTCGTCGGCATCGCGTCGAAGCTGCGCTACATCGACGTTCAGCACCTTCCGGTTGCGCACGATGAAGCGCCCACTCGCCATCACGTGTTCGACACCCGTGCCGTCCTCGCCGAACACGATCTGCTGCGCAAGATCGTTGAGCGGCACGTAATGCAAAGCCTCGAGATCCAGGAAGACGAGGTCGGCCTTCCAGCCTTTTTGGATGCGCCCGACCTTGTCGAAGCCGAGGGCTCTGGCACCGCCCTCCGTCGCGGCATGAAGCGCCTCGCGCGCATTGATCCATTTATCGACCGGATGGTCCTTCACGCGCGAGAGGTAGCAAGAGAGGCGCATGGCCTCGAAAGCATTCAGGTTGTCCGAGCTCGCCGTGCCGTCGGTGCCCACCGCGACATTGATTCCCGCCGCTAGCATTCGCCTCATGTCAGCAATGCCGGAGCCCAGCTTCAAATTGCTGCCGGGGTTGTGCGACACGGATGCGCCGGCGTCGGCGAGACGCTTGCGGTCGTCGTCGCCGAGCCAGACGCCGTGCGCCACGCAAAAGTCGGGGCCGAGGATGTCAAGCCCGGCGAGGTGCGAGACGAGCGACTCCCCGTACACCTTCGGCGCAATGAGCGCCTGCACCTTCGACTCGGCCACATGCATTTGCATGCCGACGCCTTGCTCGCGGGCCAGGTCGCGGCACGCGCGCAAAAACTCGTCCGAGCAGTGGTGCGGAATGCTCGGCCCAAGCGCCGGCTTCACCACGCTGCGATCGTACTTCCACGCGGCGAGGATCTTGCGGCACGCATCGATCGACTGCGCGTGCGGCGCGGATTTCGCCTTCAGCGCCTCGCTCCGCAGCGGCTCGGGCAACGCATCGGCCAGGCCCGGGATTGCTTCCCAGAAGCTGCGGTCCGTCATCTGCGGTGCGATCGCGGCGCGCAACCCGACCTGCGCATACGCGCCCGCAACCGCCGCGACGCCATCCACCGTCGGCAGCGGGAATTCCGCGAACATGTCGTACGCCGCCGTGCATCCCTTGCGCGCCATCTCGGCGGCGCCGATCGTTGCCGATAGAGCCTTGTCTTCCAGCGTGCGCCGTCCGGTGGCCCACGGCACCGCCGTGAGATAGAGCTCTAGCGTATAGCGGTCGAAGAGCCCCTTAGCGAGATGCGTCTGCGCGTGGTTGTGACCGTTGACGAGGCCCGGCATCAGCGCGCGGCCGGTCGCGTCGATGCGCTCCATGCCTTCGCCTTTTACGCTGCCGCGCGCGACGAGATCCTGAATGGTGTCGCCCTCGACGAGGACGTCCAGCGGCTCGGCCGCGAATGTCGTGGGCCGCAGCACGCTTGCGCCATGGATGAGGATCATGGCGAAAGCTTATGCGAAAAAGAAGCCGCCCGAAGGCGGCTGTCCAAGGGGTTGAGCCAGGCCCGAGGGAGTGGGTGGGCGTTGGCTCCAGGGAGGAGAAGCCCATTGTGCGGACGCACCGCCCCGTTGTCTGTCACCCAATCCCGTCTTTTGCAGGTCCGAAATCGTTCGACAGGGAATTCCCCGACGGAGAAAATGCCGCCCTCAGCGCCCGCTCGCCATGCCTCTCCTTACGCTCCAAGAAGCCGAGCTCGCCTATGGCGATCTCCCGCTTCTCGACCGCGCATCGTTCGCGCTCGAGGAGCGCGAGCGCATCGGCCTGATCGGCCGCAACGGCACGGGCAAATCGTCGCTCCTCGCCGTAATCGCCGGCGCGCGAACGCTCGACGATGGCGAGCTGCGGAAGAAGGATGCGCTGCGCGTCGTCTTCGTGCCGCAGGAGCCGGCATTTCCAACCGCGACCCAGGCGCCTTCGCACAAGCTCGAGGAATTCTTTCATCGCCTCGGCGTGGCGCCGGATCTCGATCCCGCCAAGGCGTCCGGAGGCGAGCGCAAGCGCGCCGCGCTGGCGTGCGCTTTCGCGCAGCAGCCCGACGTATTGCTGCTGGATGAGCCGACGAACCACCTCGACATCGACGGCATCGTCGCGCTTGAAAACCTGCTGGCGCGGCAGCCGGCGGCGATCTTCGTCACGCACGACCGCGCCTTTCTCGACCGCGTGGCCACCCGCATTCTCGAGCTCGACCGCGGCCGCCTGCTGTCCTTTCCGGGGAATTTCTCCGCCTACGAGACGCGCAAGAGCGAGCAGCTCGCCGTCGAGGCGGTGGCGCACGCCCGGTTCGACAAGTTCTGGGCGCAGGAGGAGACGTGGATCCGCAAGGGCATCGAGGCGCGCCGCACGCGCAACGAAGGTCGCGTCCGGCGCCTCGAGCGGCTGCGCGAGCAGCGCGCCGCCCGGCGTGAGCGCTCGGGCAACATTACGCTTGCGATCGGCGAAGGCCAGCGTTCGGGAAAGCTGGTGGCCGAGCTCACCGGCGTCAATAAATCGTTCGGCAGCCGCACACTCATCCGCGAGCTCGACTTGATCGTCTCGCGCGGCGATCGCATCGGCCTCATCGGGCCCAATGGCGCCGGCAAGACCACGCTCATCAAGCTGGTCCTCGGCGAGCTCGCGCCGGACAGCGGGCGCGTGCGCATCGGCGCCAACGTGACGCCGGCCTACTTCGACCAGCTGCGCGAAGTGCTCGACGAAGACAAGACCGTCGCCGAGACGATCAGCCCCGGCTCCGAGTGGATCGATCTTCCTTCCGGCCGCAAACATGTCATGAGCTATCTCGGCGACTTCCTTTTTCCGCCGCGCCGCGCGAACTCGAAGGTGGCGATGCTCTCCGGTGGCGAGCGCAACCGGTTGCTGCTGGCGCGCCTCTTCTCGCGACCCGCGAACGTGCTGGTGCTGGACGAGCCGACCAACGACCTCGACATCGAATCGCTCGAGCTCCTGGAAGCGGCGCTGCAAGACTACGCGGGCACCCTCCTCGTAGTCAGCCACGACCGCGCATTCCTCGACAACGTCGTGACGCAGACGCTGGCTGCACGGGGCGACGGCACGTGGAAGGAGTACGCCGGCGGATACACCGACTATGTTCAGCAATCGCAGACACCGTCACCGACTCGCCAGGACACCTCGCCGGCCGCGTTGTCCGGAGCGCGGCAGGAGAAGGCGCGCACGAAGATTACCTACAAGGAAAGACGCGAGCTCGAGGCGCTGCCGGGCGAGATCGCGGCGCTGGAAGAAGAGCAGAAGCAGATCCAGGCACGCATGCACGCACCGGACTACTACAAGAAGCCGCCGCAGGTCCTGCGAGCGGACCGCGAGCGCGACGCCGAGATCGGGCGGCTGATCGACGAAAAGCTAGAGCGCTGGGCCGCGCTCGAGCAGAAAGCCAACTAGGCTATTTGAGGTTCCAGCTCGCGCGCGCCATGAACACGATGCTGGCGTAGCCGATGACGTAGACCTCGGCTGCCGTGTCGCCCGGGTCGAGCACCATGGCGGTGGACCAGTTGCAGCCGGAGTTGTCGGGCGGCTCGAGCCGCGTGATCTCGACGACCTTCACCTTCTCGCACCCGGGCACGGTTTGGATCATGGCCGAGAGGTTCTTCATCAGATCCTCGGGCGAAAAATGCTTACGGCCGTCATCCCCCGTTTGCTCGTCGCCGAAGATGAAATCGCCGCCGGCGGTTTCCTCCGGATCGTCCAGCGGATTTTGCGGGGCCCCCATCCTCTGGAAATTTTAGCCGCTTGTCTGCCTCGGGAGCAGCCCCGCGTATTCTTATCGCGCCAGCGGATCCGGGCGAAGCTGAAGTTTCACCGCCTTCGGATAGTTTTCCTTGCCACCTTCCAGGTGAAAGTTCACGCGCGTGCCCGAAGTTGTCCACAGGGCGCGGCCTTTCCAGCCGGCGGCCGGATCGTCGACGCGCCCGTCGACGTTCTTCGGGAACAGGCCGGACGGGTACGGCAGGCGCAGGACGACGAACTTGCCGTCGACAAACGGCATGATCGAATCGGAGCCGTTGCCCATCGCGATCGCCACGTCATTGCCCAAGCCGAGCACGTTGAAGCGGTCGACCCATACGTAGTAGCTGATTTCCGCGCTGCCGTCGTCCTTCACGTCGCGCAGCTGCGGCCCGGGGAATTTGTGCAGTGTCCAGCCTTCGGGACAATGTTTGCCGGTCGCGGTCGGACCGTTCAGCACCTTGCACCTGCGGCGATCGAACTCGCCGAGGTGGCCGCTGGACAGCGCCACCCAGTACACGCCGTTCGAGGCGATGTCGCCTCCGCGCGGCCCGTAACCCGGCAACGGCGGTTCGTACACCTCCGTCAGCGCCGTATTGATCGGGTCCGGTCCCGGGGCAAGCCGGATGATCTGTCCCGGATAGCCGATCACCGTCCCCCAGACGGCTTCGTCGGTGAGCTGCGGCGCGATGGCGTAGGGGTTCAGCATCACCTGCTTGTCCTTCGAAGGATCGAGTGGCTTGTCATGCGCGACGTACTCGCCGCGCTTGCCGTCGCCGTTCGTGTCGAGGATGAAGGGCGTCCAGCCTTGGGAGGCGCGCTCGTCCTTGGTCTGCTCGAGCTTCTTCACGTCGAGCCAGCCGATCACGCCGGGCCCGACGACGCCGGCGCTGGTCCAGAGGACGCCGTTCTGGTCGAAATTGAGGTGATGCGTGGGGAAGCAAGTGCGCACCAGCGTCCACTGGTTGGTGTAGGGATCGAACATGCCGAGGTGGCGATTCGCGCCGCCCGTCAGCGGAAAAGATTTCGCCGACGCATTGCCGGGAACCTTCCCGCACCACTCGGGATTCGCGTCCGGCGTGATGCGAGAGGTGAACCAGGTGCGCGACCGCTCGTCCATCATCGGGTTGTGGTTGAGGGTATGGCCTTCCCAGTAGGGCTTGTCGCCCCAATACGCCGACTCGCCATAGGGCAGCGACTTGACCGACGGCGTATTCGGGTCGCGCAGCGGATGAGGCAGGTCGATCGAGCGGTGGCTGCGAGGATCCAGCACGCCGATGCGATCGGTCGAGTCTTCGGGAGAGTTGTACACGGCGCCGTTCGGGTTCACGCGCACATCGCGCCGGTCGGTCGACACCAGGTCGTGCGCATAGAACTGAGGATGCGAGTAGTCCCACATCGTGATGACGAGGTTTCGCTCCAGGCCTTCCGGCCGGCGCGGCTTGTCGAACGGCAGCTCGCCTTTCGCGATGCGGTCGGTCCAGTCGGCGAAGTTGGCGATCGCGCGCTCGCCGTCCAGGCGGCTGATGTCGCGCGCCATCAAGTTCTGCGCGCTGCCTGCCCGCAGGCGATTGCGCCAAGCCTCGTGCGATGAGCCATTGCCCATCTTCATGAAGAGCTCCGGCACCTTGCGCGTGCCCGGTGTGCCGAGCGCGTGGCACGACTGGCACGCGCCTTCCTTGATGGTGTTCAGCCACTGCTGCTGGCTCGCCACTGGGCCGAGCGGGAATTCATTCGCCGCCGGGACCTTGAGGAGCGAGAACCAGTACATCGCGGGATAGGTTTGCGCGGCCTCGGCGGCGCTCGCCTCGCGCCCCGCGCGCACGTTCAAAGTGCTGCCGGGCGTCGCGTTCACCTTCGGCGAGTCGGTGAGCCCGTAGCCGCGCACCCATACCGAGTAGCTCGCCTTCGGCAGGTCGGGCACGGCGAAACGACCCTGATCGTCGGTGACGACGACCTTCCAGTACGGCGTGGGCAGGTCTCTCGTCTCGGCGATCACCCAGACACCCGCCTCCGGGCGACCGTTGTCGCCCGTCACCGTGCCGGTGATGTCGTCGCCTTCGCTCACCGGCGCCGCCGGGATCGCGCTTGCACCGCCCGATCCCGGCATCTGCTGGCACGCCACCACGCCGAGCGCCGCGAGAACCGCCGCGCCGATGAATACTTTTTTGGATCTCATTGCATCCCCTTGTTGCTTGAGTCGAGGATGCTACTAAACGCGACCGGCGGGGAGGTTGGGCTTTTCGCTCCGCGATACGCGAGCAGCGCTCGCCCCCGACGCGGCTGAAAGGCCGCGTCGGGATTGAGCTACTAATGGACTACCACTGGGACCGGGCTTTTGGAGGGCCCGGCGAGATGAAGCTGCCTACTCGTCGAGGAGCTGTGCTTTGTCGAACTTCGCCTGCGCGAACGTCTGCAAGCTCGAGATCGCGCCGGTGAGCTTGGGGCCATACGCCGGCGCGAATTCGATCACCTTCTCGCCGTCCACCGCGTCGTGCTGCCTCACGCAGATGTAGCCGCTATCCGCGACGAATACTTCGATGTCCGACTGCCCTTTGATACGCATTGCCGGTATTGCCTCCTTGCCGGGTGCAATCGTAGAGCGCGCAGTGGAATTTTCTTTAAGCGCGCAAGCACCCCAGGTGGACCAGTCTCGCGTGCCCGACGTCAGGACCGAACGAGGGAGGCGACGAGCTTGAGGAGCTCGTCCTCTATGAGCTGCGCGTCGACCTGGGCGAGCGTATAGCTGCCGCCGGCGCCAGCGAGCGAGCCCGATTGCGGTACTGCGCCGTTGGTGATGGAGATGGTCTTGGTGTAATGCCGCGTGCTGAAGGTGAGCTCGCGCCGCTGCACATCGCTCGCCGCCGCCTTCTCCAAGCCGGCCGGCGTGATGAGGATTGCAATCAGCGCCTCGCTGGTCTTGCCGTTGCCGTCGAAGACGAATTCCTGCTCGCGGATGGCGAAATCGTGGCCGCGCGCCGCCAGGAGCTCGCCGGCGGCTTCGAACACCGGACGCACGAGCTGTCTGCGCAGATCGGCAAAGCCGGCGAGGAAGCGAAGGCCGTCGTCCTCGCTGCGGCGCTTGCGCAGCTCTTCGGCGCGGCGAACGACGTCGAAGGCATCGAGCATCGCGCCGAGCTCGGCGATCATGCGCTTGCTCAGCGGACTAGCCCTCGATTTTGTCGGCGGCTGGCGCTTGCAAAGTGCGCCGGCGCCATGCGCGGTACGTTCGCGCGCGCGCGGGTGTTGCCACGACGCTGCCGCTGAGCACCGCGGCGGCAAAATCGGCGAAGGCGCCTTTGCCGGGGATGCGCGGACGGCTTGTCTTGTAGCGCGGATGCTCCATCGCGGCTCCTCCTCGGTCGATGAGGCAGCATACGCCGTTTACCCGCGTAGAATGACGGCGCCTCCCAAAGAAAGGGCGCCGGATGCAACGGCCCTACGATTTCATCCCGAGCGCACTCATCAAGGAAGACCTCTTGCTTGGCCGCGGCATGATCGCGTACGACGGCGACAATGTCGCCGTGCACTTCGTCGGCTGGGTCGCGCATGGACATCGTCAGTTCGAATCGAGCCGCGCGCACGGCGGCCCGCTGGACTTCCGCCTCGGTGAGGGGCACGTGGTCCGCGCCTGGGACCAGGGCATCATCGGCATGCGCGCCGGCGGGCGCCGGCGCCTCACCGTGCCGCCGGATCTTGGGTACGGCAGCATGGGGCGCGGCGAGCTCGTGCCGCCGCACGCTGCCCTCGTCTATGAAATCGAGCTCCTCGAAGTTTTCTAGCCGCACGAAAGGAAAGCCATGCGACACACGACGAAGAACCTGAAGAACCGCCGCCGCCTGCAGAAGATCGCCAAGAAGCTGCGCCAGCAGGCGAAGCGCGCGAAAAGCGAGAAAGCGCCTCGCAGCTAAATCCTGCGCTCAG